>Ga0055584_100003330_pt1 | contig 15855 bp, 11 predicted proteins | sample OSDHelmetaG_FD_58716 | JGI IMG/M metagenome (GOLD analysis project Ga0055584, IMG submission 58716) | Pelagic marine sediment microbial communities from the LTER site Helgoland, North Sea, for post-phytoplankton bloom and carbon turnover... | ecosystem: Environmental > Aquatic > Marine >... | reverse complement strand
CTATCTATGACGGTGGTATCTAAACTCATGACTTCCTCTAAAACGAGACTGATTTTAATAATAAAATGAGAGTGATTTTACACGATATTAAAGGAATATGTAGAGTAAATAATGCTTATTAATGAGATCTGATGATTTATATTATGTTAATTGGGGTTTCTATGCTTTTAACTACGCTGATATTAGTCAACCAGTTTTTTCTTCGACTTTTCTTCTGCTTTTTGCGCTGCTTCACGTTTAACCAGAATAAAAGTAAGAAACATTTTAGTTGGCAAAGAAAAAATTAAACCAAAAGCAATGCACACAGCACTGATAATAATACCGGTCACGCCAAGCGATTCCATATACTCATTAAAATTATGTAGGTAAGTGCCTAATAACAATAAACATAAACCTACACAGATGGATACTTTTAATAACTTAATTAAAGTTTCTTCAGACATAATAAATATTCTTCATATAAGCAATATGAAAACTATACGCCTGATATATAACTGTTTACTTGCGCTAAATCAAAATTACGTCAATACACCTAATAAGGCTTCAACTGGATGTCTTGCTTTTAATTCAGTTAGTCGCTTAACTTGCGAACGACATGAAAAGCCTGTTGCTAAAATTTGTTCCGTATCAAGATTTGATAATTTGGGTTGCCAACTGAGTTCAAATAATCCTTTAGAATTCTCTAAATTAGATTTTTCATGACCATATGTACCTGCCATACCACAACAACCGATGCTTACTTTCTCTAAGGATAAACCAAAATAATCAAAAATGGTTAACCATTCGTTTTCACTGTTAACAAGCGCTGTTTTTTCCGTGCAATGAGAAAACAGTTTAAAAATAGGTTGTTCACCTTTAATTTTCTCTTTAAGACTAATATTAAGTTCTGTTTCTTTTTTAATGAACGATAACAACCATTCATGGGCTAACAACACTTCAAAGTCACCACGTTTATCACCTAACGTTTTAGCATACTCATCACGATAACAAAGCACCATTGAAGCATCCATTCCAACCATAGGAATATTTAAATGCGATAATTGATTTAAAAAATCACTGCTTGATGTAGCCGTTTTTGCAAAGCGCTTTAAAAACCCTTTAACATGTTGCGCTTTACCATTAGGCTTAAATGGCAATAAAACAGGCTCTAAGCCGAGTTCTCGAATAAGTGCCATCATGCTTTGTACGGTATTAGCATCGTAAAATGAGGTAAAAGGATCTTGAACTATAAGTACATAACCTTCACGTTGCTTGTCAGTTAAATACTGTAGTTTGGTTAAATCAAACCCCGAAAAACCGGCTTGCTTGACTTGATTTTTTAAGGTTGGAACACTAAGCAATGGGGTATTAACGTAACCAATCGTTTTTTCAGATAAGGTATCATATGCCTTTAAGCTTAATATGCTGTTTACCAACTTTGGTGCTTTTGCCATCAGTGGCGCTAAAATTTCAACATTAGCAACCAGGTGATCTTTTAAAGGACGAGGATAACGAGAGTGATACAGATTAATAAACCGACTTCTAAAGTCAGGCACATCAACTTTAATAGGGCACTGACTAGCACAGGCTTTACACGCTAAACACCCTTGCATCGCTTCCATTACTTCATGAGAAAAATCGTCTTTGTTATCATCTTTAGTTAAAAATGTTACTTTAAATTTAGTAATACTCGTATCAAGTAACTTTTTGATGCTCAACTGGTTAATATCTTGCTCAAGCGCTAAAATATCCACGCCCTGTTTTTCTAATAAACGTAACCATTCACGCATTAACCCTGCACGCCCTTTAGGAGAGTGACGACGGTCTTTTGTTATTTTGCTAGACGGGCACATTGGGCTATTTGCATCATAATTAAAGCATAAACCGTTACCATTACAGTCCATTGCTGCAGTAAAAGATTCTTTCACCGCCACTGGAATTTGTCTGTCGTAGAAACCACGTTTAGTGTCATCTACACTCACTAGCTGCTCTGTTGAGTCTATCGGCGTACAAATCTTACCCGGATTCATTTTGTTTAGCGGGTCAAATACCGCTTTAATTTTTCTTAATTCGTTAAATAATTCTTCACCAAAAAATGCAGGAGCATATTCAGAGCGATAACCTTTACCGTGCTCTCCCCACATTAAACCGCCGTATTTAGCGGTAAGTTTTACTACTTCATCTGATAATGTTCTTAAGAGTTTCTCTTGTTCAGGATCGCACATATCAAGCGCTGGACGCACATGTAACACGCCGGCATCAACATGACCGAACATACCATAATGTAAATCGTAACTGTCTAGCAATTGACGAAATTCACCAATAAAATCGGCTAAGTTTTCAGGAGGTACGGCTGTATCTTCAGCAAACGCTAAAGGTTTTTGTGTTCCATCAGTATTACCTAATAAACCCACGGCTTTTTTGCGCATAGCATAAAGTTTATTTATGCTGCTTAAATCAGAAGTTACTTGATAACCAATAACACCACCTGTGTCATTGCTAGCAATAGTTTTATCTAAGCCTAGTGTTAATAATGCTACTTGTTTTGCTAACGCTTCAACAGTAGTACCATTAAATTCAACAATGTTAATACCATCCATTACTTTGTTGGGCACGTCAGTAATTAAATCACTGACGCTGTGCCAAACAATATCTTGTTTAGCTAAGTTCAATACTTTGCTATCAATGGTTTCAACCGAAGTTGCTTTCGCTTTAACTAAAAAAGGAGAGTGACGCAGTGCTGAATCAAAGCTATCGTATTTAATGTTGATTAATGTTTTAGCTGGACTCACAGGTGTTATGTTCAATTTTGCCTGACAGACAAATGCCAATGAACCTTCTGAGCCAGTAATTAAGCGACTTAGATCAAATGTTTTTTCGTCATTTTGTAAAACATTTTCTAAATCATAACCTGTTAAAAAACGATTTAAACGTGGGAATTTTTCTAGAATAAGTTGGCGATTATCAAGGCTTGACGACAACACTTGATTGACTATTTGTCCGTGGCTACTTTCTTCTTTTGCTAATATTTGTGCTTGTTCAATCGTCATAGGTGCGGTATTTAATATATCACCATTAGCCAGCACCGACTCAAGCGCTAGCACATGATTTGAAGTTTTTCCATAAACCAATGACCCCTGACCTGATGCATCGGTATTAATCATGCCGCCAATAGTAGCGCGATTAGACGTAGATAAGTCGGGTGCAAAGAAAAAACCATGAGGGCGTAAATAGTCATTAAGTTGATCTTTAACAACACCAGCCTCAACTTTTACCCATTTTTCTTCCACGTTTATCTCAAGTACTTTATTCATGTACTTAGACAAATCAACAATGATTCCTGGTGTTAAACTTTGGCCGTTAGTTCCTGTACCACCACCCCGCGCGCTAAACTTTATGTCTGTGTATTGCGCTTCACTCGCTGTTTTTGTCAGTACAACAATATCTTGTTTCGTACGAGGATGAATAACCAATTTAGGTAATTGTTGATAAACACTATTGTCTGTAGCAACAGATAAACGTGCGCTGTAACTCGCGTTTATATCACCAGTAAAATTATTACTTTTCAGTGATGCGACAAAACGCTCATAAAGCGGAGAAAGATGAGTTTCGTGATCAATACGGGGTAACATGGACATTTTTCTATACAAGTGTGAATTAACTAAAGTATATCATGAGCCAATTAATTTTTGTGCTGCTTATTTAGCTACAGTAATAGAAAATTTAATTAAAGCTATTGCTAAATTTTTGTAAGTTAGATATATGGCTCCTAGAGCATTTTTAACTTCTGATGATCTGATCTAACCTATTTCCCCCGATATAGTAATAACCCTTCTTAAAAGGGCTATTACTAATTAAGAGTTAATATCTGTTTTATTTAATAATTACTCACTTGTGCTGGTTTATATACGGCCTGACAACCTTGTTATCCCTTCACAAGGCAACTATTAATCAAATGTTATCCGGCCCAACACGTACCACTAATTTACCAAAGTTTTCACCTTGTAATAAACCGATAAACGCGTTTGCTGCATTTTCAAGGCCTTCAATTTTATGTTCTTTATACTTGATCTGACCTGCTGTTAACCATTTAGACATTTGTTCACTAAACTCTGGGTAACGATGTCCATAATCTTCAAATACAATAAATCCTTGCATTTTAATACGCTTAACTAACAATGTTCCCATTAGTGAAGAAAGCCTATCTGGTCCACTAGGTAATTCAGTCGTATTGTATTGAGAAATAAGACCGCACAAAGGAACACGAGCACAGCTATTAAGCAACGGCAGAACAGCATCAAACACTTTACCGCCAACATTTTCAAAATATACATCAATGCCAGTGTCACAAACAGCAGCTAACTGCTCAGTTAAGTCGTCAGCTTTGTGATCAAGACAGTAATCAAAACCTAACGTTTCAACCGCATATTGACATTTAGTATCACCACCCGCGATACCAACAACTTTACACCCTTTTAATTTAGCTATTTGGCCTACTAAACTACCTACTGCACCTGTTGCCGCAGCAACCACAACAGTTTCGCCAGCCTTCGGTTGACCAATATCAAGTAACCCCATGTAAGCGGTTAATCCTGGCATACCTAAAATACCTAAAGCGTAAGAAGGGTTAATCATGTCGTTATCAAGTTTAAGTAATTCACTTCCGTTAATAACGCTATAATCTTGCCATCCACCAAAAGCGACAACCCAATCACCTTCTTTATAATCGCTATGGTTTGACTCTTCTACTCTACAAACACTTCCCCCCACCATTACGTCATTAATAGCAACAGGGGCTGCATAAGATTTTGCATCATTCATTCGGCCACGCATATAGGGGTCAAGTGAAAGATAAACAGTGCGTAGTAATACTTCACCTACTTTAGGTATCGGTTTTTTACTTTGCACAAGGCTGAAATTTTCAGCTTTTGGCGCGCCAAAAGGTCTTGATGCCAAGGTTATTTGGCGGTTTATATCAGTTGTTTGAGACATGTTAATTCCTAATTAAAAGGGCGAGTAATAAAGCCCTGTGTAAGATAATGAAAAAGGTAATTAAGCAGCGCATTAAAGATAACAACACATTAATGCTTATAATGCTTGAGTTAAAATATCGCGGCTTATTTCTAAGGTTATATCACCTCTTTCGCCAAGGGCCGTCATACCGTGTTTTTGTAATCTATCAACCAATAAGTTAATGTCGTTGGCCCCTATGTTCACATCAGATAAACGAGTTGGTACTTGCATTTTTTCGAAAAACGCTTCAGTTAATCGAATAGCTTGGTCAATACGCGCGTTATCATCACCTTCATTTATCTGCCAAACACGTGCTGCATACTGTAGTAATTTTTCACGCTTTTGCTCACGACGTACTTTCATTACCGCAGGTAACACAATAGATAAGGTGCGAGCGTGATCAATACCAAAGGCACCAGTTAGTTCATGGCCTATCATATGAGTTGACCAGTCTTGTGGAACTCCTGCCCCAATAAGACCATTTAATGCCATGGTTGCCGACCACATGATATTAGCTCTAACTTCTAAGTCGTCCTTAGTAGAAGGTAATAAGGCCTTAGGCCCTTCTTCAATTAACGTTTGCAATAAACCTTCACTGAAGCGGTCTTGTACTTTGCCATTAACGCTATAAGTTAAATACTGTTCAATCGTATGAACAAAGGCGTCAACTACGCCATTACTGATTTGACGATCTGATAAAGACAAAGTGACTTTCGGATCTAACACTGCAAATAATGGACGAACTAACGGGCTTGCAAACGGTAGTTTATTACCATCTCGTGTTACTACAGAGTTACCATTACTTTCAGAGCCAGTAGCAGGTAACGTTAAAACGGCGCCAATAGGTAAGGCCTTTGTTACTGGTTGCTGTTTAGCAAGAATATCCCAAGGATCGTTACTTTCATGAACACCCTCGCTATTACCTTCATATAAGGCTGCAGCGGCAATAAATTTAGCGCCATCAACAACAGAGCCACCACCAACAGCAAGCAAGTAATCAATTCGTTCAGCTTTAATTATTTCTTGCGCTTTCATTAACGTGTTGTAACTTGGGTTTGGCTCAATACCTGAAAATTCAAAAAATGTGTGTTCTTTAAGCGCCGCCGTTACTTGTTGATATACGCCATTACTTTTTATAGAACCACCACCATAAACAAGTAAAACTCTTGCATCTAATGGAATTTCTTGTGAAATAGCGGCAATTTGCCCTTCACCAAAATGAATACGTGTTGGGTTTTGAAAACTGAAATTTAACATTTTATATCCTATATTTATCTAAAGTTGATAATTAAGCTGAAAGGTGAGTTAGTAATTTTTCAGCTGCTAATGAAGAGCTTGCTGGATTTTGTCCAGTAATAATAAGACCATCTTGTACAGCGAAAGCGTGCCAGTCTTGAACTTTTTGGTATTCTCCGCCTCGTTTAATTAATTCATCTTCTAATAAAAAAGGAACTACGTCAGTTAGTTGAACGGCTTCTTCTTCACTGTTGGTAAAGCCGGTTACTGCTTTACCTTTAATGGCAAAGTCACCTGAAGCTTGTTTTACATTTAATAAAGCTGCACTAGCATGACAAACAGTTGCCACGGGTTTACCTGCGCTAAGAAAGCTTTCAATCAAGTTAATTGAGTCAGTGTTATCAGTTAGATCCCATAATGGACCGTGGCCACCAGGATAGAATACGCCATCATAATCACTTTCATTTAGTGACGATAATTCTACGGTGGCAGCCACTTTAGCTTGCGCCTTATTATCGTTGTCAAAACGGTCTGTGGCTGACGTTTGAAAATCTGCCAATGTGCTTGTTGGATCAATAGGTGCTTGTCCACCTAATGGTGTCGCTAATGTTACTTCTACACCTGCATCAATAAATGTGTAATAAGGTGCCGCAAACTCCTCAACCCAAAATCCTGTTTTTTTACCTGTACTACCAAGTTCATCATGCGAAGTAAGTACCATTAATATTTTTTTAGCCATTTTCATTAATCCTTTTATATTTACTTAAATAGATAAGTTAATCTGTGTGTGCCAATTTTCTATACCTTAATTATATGCTCAATACTTCAAGTGAACAATGCAGATAAAATTGACATCTTTGTATTAATAATTGATACAATGAAATTATATATAGACTTTGTATTTGGTATGAAATTGATGGATGTTTCGTTTGAACAACTTAAAAGTATGGTTGTGTTTGCTAAAGTTATTGAACAAGGCAGCTTAAGCTCCGCTGCTAAACACTTAGGTCTTTCTAGAGCGGTAGTGAGTTATCATTTAAAGAAGCTTGAAACACAGCTAGATGTTAAGCTGCTTAATCGTTCTACCCGTTCTATTAATTTAACTGAACCGGGCCAAGCTTATTATGAGCGATGCCGTATTATAGCTGAACAAGCGAGTACCGCTAATCAACAAATTGAAAACTTTAAACATGAACCTATAGGCTTACTTAAATTGACTTGTCCGGTCAATATTGGTTTGCAAACCCTTGTACCAGCGCTTAATGAGTTTAAAAAGATTTATCCCAAAATATCGCTTGATATCATGTTAACTGATGAAGTGGTTAATATAATGAAAGAAGGAATTGATTTAGCTATCCGTGGTGCCCCCTTACTTGATTCAGGATTACAAGCAAGTAAACTGGCGACACTGCAAACTTGTCTTTGCGGTTCACCTGAGTATTTTCTTAAATACGGGCGTCCAATCAACCCAGCTGATTTAAGTAATCATCAATGGGTTATTTACAAATTAACGTCAGGAGTCGTTACACTCACTAAAGGCAGTCGTTCATTCAGCGTTTCTACTAAAGGTAGTATCAGTACTAATAATGCTGCAGCACGTACTGCATTTGTTGAAGCAGGACATGGTTTAGGCCGTATTCCAACTTATGATGCTTGGCCAAAAATACAAGCAGGAACATTAGAAACAGTACTAGACGATTATACACTTAGTAATATTAATGTTTTTGGTGTATTCCCTCCAGGTACCGCTAATGCCAAAAAACTCAGGTTATTACTTAACTTTTTAAAAGAGTATTTTACTAATCAAACGAGTAACAAATTATAAAATTTAAATAAGCACCTAAGCAGTTGAGTTATCTTTGTTTAACTGAGCCTTCCATAACGCTGCATATAAACCATTCTTTTCTAATAAAACAGAATGACTTCCTTCTTCTGCAATTTCACCATTGTTGATAAAAATTATTCGGTCTGCATCAACAATAGTTGACAACCTGTGAGCGATTACTAAACTGGTTGAGTTTTGTGATATTTCTCTAAAAGCAGCTAAAATAGCTTGTTCTGAATGGCTATCAAGTGATGAAGTTGCTTCATCAAAAATAAGTATTGGCGGATTTTTAACAATGGTTCTCGCTATGGCTACTCTTTGTTTTTCGCCGCCACTTAATTTAAGTCCTCGTTCACCAACAACAGTTTTAACACCATCAGGCAATAGTTTTATAAATTCATCTAAATGCGCTAATTTAATCGCTTTATAAACGTCAGCATCACTCGCTAATGGATTACCGTACCTAACATTTTCAAATATTGATTCATTAAAAAGAACCGTGTCTTGCGGAACTACACCAATTGCACGACGTAATGACGAGAGTGTGACTTCTTTTATATCTTGCCCATCTATACAAATTGCTCCTTCGTTTACATCGTAAAACCTAAAGAGTAATTTCATTAACGTTGATTTACCATGACCACTTGGACCTACGATAGCAACCTTTTCTCCTGCGTTAACTGAAAAGCTAACATTACTAATAATGTTTCTTTTTTTGTTATAGCAAAAGTTGATATTTTTAAAGTCTATTTTTCCACTCACTACACTTAATTCAGTTGCGTCAGGTGAATCAACTATTTTTGGATTTATCGACATTAAGCTAAATAAATGCTCAATGTTAGCAAGTGAACCTTTAATTTCACGGTAAACAAAGCCTAAGAAATTTAAAGGTAAAAATATCTGCATAATGAATGCGTTAATTAATACAAAATCCCCTAGTGTCATGTCACCTTGCGTAACATTGTAAGCAGCTAACATCATCATTGCGGTAATTGCTGTTGCAATAATAAAAGCTTGTCCACCATTTAGCGCGAAAAGAGATAATCTATTTTTACGTTTAGCTATTTCCCAAGCTTCTAGGTCTTTATCGTATCGATTCGCTTCAAAGTCTTCATTTGTGAAATATTTTGTCGTTTCATAGTTAAGCAAGGAATCAATGGCATGGTTATTACTACTTGAATCAGCTTTATTGGCTTCTCTTATAAATTTCACACGCCAATCAGTCGTTTTAACGGAGAAAGTAATATACAAAACAATCGCAGTTAAGCTAATACCAGCAAAGCCTAATGAATAGTTGTATAACAACACGCCTATCACCATCGTAATTTCAAGTAATGTGGGTATTATATTAAAAACCATAAAGCGCATAAGAAAATTAATACCTGACGCACCGCGCTCTATATCTCGCGCGACTCCACCGGTTCTTCTGTCTAAATGATATTCTAAATCTAATTTATGCAAGTGCTTAAAAACATTTAGGCTAATTCTGCGAATAGATCTTTCAGTAACTCTGCCGAAGAGCATGTCCCTAATTTCACCAAAAACTACATTAGACAAGCGAACTAGGCCATAAGCTAAAACAAGGCCAATAGGCACAACCAATAATGATACTTGGTCAGATTGAGAGGTATCGATACCATCAACTATATATTTAAGAATAAAGGGTAAACCAACACTGGCTACTTTAGCTAAAATCATAAAGCCTAGCGCAAAAAGCACGCGTCTTTTATATTCGATCAGATACGGAAAAATATCTTTGATGATATGCCAACTAAATTGATCGGCTTCAACTTCATTCATTCTGCTTTTGCGCATGTTTGTTTAATACCAATTTGGGGTTTAAAAATGATTAATAACAACAAAATAGATTACGTTTAATCTGATTTTTATTCTACAGTATTTTGTATGAGGAGTAGTGAGTATACGGGATAATGCGTGTTATGGATTAAAACAAATTTGATTAAATTTTTTCCCAACTCAGAGCTGTGCTCTATATTCAATAATAAGGTGAATTTGTTTAGGTTTAGTCATCTTAAATTAAATAGCAAAAAGCCAATAGTGAATTACTATTGGCTTCAGTTTTACTGTTTCTTTAGCAATAAACAATCGACTTTTAGTTATTTTGCCATGTATCGCGTAAGCCAACTGTGCGGTTAAACACTAAGTCACCAACATTTTCAATATTATTGTCTAAACAAAAATACCCTTGGCGTTCAAATTGAAACGCTTGCTCTGCTTTAGCATTGGCTAACGAAGGTTCTACTTTTGCATTGTTAATCACCACTAATGATTCAGGGTTCATCACACTTTGAAGATCAGACTCTGCAGCAGGGTTTGGTACCGTGAATAATCGCTCATATAAACGAACCGTTGCATTAAGTGATTTTTGCGCATCAACCCAATGTATAACACCTTTAGGTTTTGTGCCATCGGTAGGGTTTTTGCCCAAGGTATCTTCATTGTAATTACAGTAGACTGTCGTTACGTTACCTTGCTCGTCTTTATCACAGCGGGTAGCTGTAACGACATAAGCACCTCTCAAACGAACCGCTTTATCAATCACTAAGCGTTTGTATTTTTTATTCGCTTCTTCTCTAAAGTCTTCAGCTTCAATATAAAGTTCGCTGCTAAAAGGTACAATACGTGTCCCTTGACTTTCATCACTTGGATGATTTTTTACCGTTAGATCTTCAGTTTTACCTTCAGGGTAGTTTTCAATAACAAGTTTAATTGGATCAAGCACTGCCATTGCTCGTGGGGCATTGTCATTTAAATCTTCACGAATACAAGCTTCTAACACACTCATTTCAACTGTGTTTTCCATTTTGGTCACACCAATACGTTTAGCAAATTCTCGCAATGATGCTGGTGTGTAGCCACGACGTCGAAATGCAGCAATAGTAGGCATACGAGGATCATCCCAACCATCAACCAACTTTTCTTCCACTAATGTATTTAATTTACGTTTACTCATTAGGGTGTATTCAAGGTTTAAGCGAGAGAATTCATACTGATGAGGAACTGTTGGTACAGAAACATTATCAATAACCCAATCATATAAACGACGGTTATCTTGAAACTCCAGTGTACAAATAGAATGCGTTACACCTTCAATAGCGTCTGATAAACAATGGGTAAAATCATACATTGGATAAATGCACCATTTATCGCCAGTTTGATGATGATGTGCAAATCTTACTCGATAAATAATAGGATCACGCAAACACATAAAACTAGAACTCATGTCTATTTTTGCGCGTAACGAACATTCACCTTCTTGACACTCGCCATTTTTCATCTTTTCAAATAACGCTAAATTTTCTTCAACTGACGTATCGCGATAAGGGCTATTTTTACCCGGCTTATTTAACGTACCGCGATATTCACGTGTTTCTTCACCATTTAAAAAACACACATAAGCTAAGCCTTTTTCAATTAACTCAACAGCAAAACCATGTAATTTATCAAAATATTCTGACGAATAATGAATATCACCTGCCCATTCAAATCCTAACCACTGCACATCTTTTTTTATCGCATGCACGTAGTCTATATCTTCTTTTTCAGGGTTTGTATCATCAAAGCGTAAATTACATAATCCGTTATAATCTTGGGCAATACCAAAATTCAAACAAATAGATTTAGCATGACCAATATGCAAAAAACCATTGGGTTCAGGCGGAAAACGCGTTTGTACTGTACTGTGTTTACCACTAGCAAGATCAGCATCGATAATTTGACGAATAAAATTGGTTGGACGATTTTCAACTTCCGACATCCACAAAACCTCTAAAAAATAATTAACGTAATTATTGATATTGTAACAAGAGTTTTTAGCATCTAATAGCAAAAAAGGCTCTACTGAGCCTTTTTATGTCTAAACGGTATAATTCAAGTGTTTATCTCATTTGAATTAGGCTATTTATTTAAAACACCATCAATAGTTCCTTGCGCTAAACCATGATAACCGGGCCGTGCCTGTTTATAGACTTTTAACGCCCATGCTTTACCTTGTTTTGTTTGAGCCAGTTCTTTATATAAAGGAACAATGAGTTTACGGCGGCCAATTGCAATTAAATAATCAGACATAGCTGAATAAACAACATCGTATCCTACGCGAACCGACAATAAATACCACGCATGAGCAATTTCAGCATTTTTACTGTGAGTTAAATCAAATGTATTATCAAGTGCAGTCATACGTTCAACTGTCATATCTAGTGGTAAATTATTAATGAAATGTAACCACTCATGCAAAGTCCATTTAGCGGTTGGTAATTGTGCTATTGATATATCATTGTTTAACCACTGTGCTATTTCTTTATCAATAATACCAAACGCTGTAGAAGTAGGTTGAGGTGAACTACCTGGTAAACCTTGCCCATAAATCCATTCGTTAATTACTTTATCACTGACAACATTAGGATATTTATTTGTTAAATTTACTTTTAAATACTGAATAAAATTAGCAGTACCTAAACTTTGAAACGCATGGCTTTCAAAATACTCTAAAACAAATGCATCGAAGCGTTCGCGACCAAATTTACTTTCTAAATACATTAAAAATAATTGACCTTTGGTATAAGGCACACCAGAAAATGCATCATCAGGATCACGACCTTTTAAGTCAATGTATAACTGAGTATCGCCTGGAGAAAGTACTGTCAGTTCTTCATTTAATCCTTGTGCAGAAAGTGCTTGTTCCATAACAGCCCTATCTTCACCAAATACCGCTTCCATAATCCGGTTTTCTACATAACTAGTGAAACCTTCATTTAACCAAAGGTCACGCCAGCTTTCGTTTGTGACCAAGTTGCCAGACCATGAATGCGCTAGTTCATGCGCAATTAAATTCACTAAGCTTTTATCACCCGCAATAACCGTTGGTGTAATAAAAGACAAACGTGGATTTTCCATACCGCCGAAAGGGAAGCTTGGTGGTAATATTAATAAGTCATAACGACCCCAACGATATTTTCCATACATTTCTTCTGCTTTATCAATCATCGCTTGAGTATCATCAAACTCAGCAACTGCCGCATCTAAAATATTACTTTCTGCGTAAATCCCTGTTTGGTGACTCATGGCTTTAAAGTGTAAATCACCCACACCAATTGCAATTAAGTAAGGAGGTATAGCTTGTGGCATCGAGAAAAAATAATCGCCATCACGTACTGTATCGGGTTCATTATTAGCGCTCATCACTGCCAACAAATTTTTATCTGTGGTAATACGTGCGGTATATGTTACACGGACACTTGGCGTATCTTGAATTGGGATCCACGATCGAGCGTGGATCGCTTGATTTTGACTAAACAGGAACGGCTTTTTTTTACCGGCAGTTTGCTCTGGTGACAACCATTGTAAACCTGATGCCTTTTCTGTTGAATGATAATAAATACGTAACTTAGCTGTTTTGTGCCCTGTATTGATCGTTAACTTTGAACCTAACACATCATCACGAGCAGCTAATGAAAAACTTACTTTTTCCCATTCACCTTGTGCATTTTCTGCTAATACACGATGAATAACTAAATCACGAGTATCTAAAATGACTTGATTTGCTTTCTTATTTAACCAATTTAATGATAATTCAGCAAAACCTGATAAAGATTTTTTTTCAAAATCAACATTCAAATCTAAATAAAGCTTCGTGGTGACAACTTGGTCATAATTAGCATAGGTATAAGCATCGTGTAATATTGGTGATTTAGCTAACGCTGAGAATGATAGTGGTGGCGCTATTGATAAAATAACGACTATTAATAGCCGTGAAAAATAATTCATTTGGGTATCCCTTGTAAATCCAATTGGACGTTTAACAAAATAAGTTTAAAGTGATCTACGTATATGAATACGCTTAACAAAAAACAGGCCTGTAGATTACTTTGAATCGACAGACCTGTTCAACAATTTATCTATTTGAATTAAGTTAATAACGCATAAAAGTGTAAGGGATAAGCTACATTTTTTGCATTTGAATAACAACTCTTCGGTTTTTACCTCGACCCAACGTAGTATCATTAGAAGCAATATGGCGTTTTTCACCATACCCTTTCGCTTCAATTCTATCTGCTTCTATTCCGTTTTTAACAAAATAATCGCGAATTTTTAAAGCACGACGTTCTGAAAGTTTTAAATTGTTCCATCGACCACCATAACTATCTGAATAAGCGTCAACAAGTACTAATTCAAGATTTGGGTCTAAACTTAAATATTCACGAATCATATTAATACGTCGTTGTGAGGCTTTAGTAAATTTATCGCTATTCGATTGATAATTTAAAACGGTATAAGAAATATCTTCAAAACTATAGTCGAGTAAGTTACTCACGCACGAAACAAAATTTCTGTAAGCACCACTAAAGCGTGCGGTTGATAAGCTAACTGATATTTTATCTTGTTCACTATGCCAATCGTCATAATAGAATGTTGGACTCATACCTTGTTCTAATTCACTTAACATTGTCCACGCGACTTTTTTAGGCAGGCTTGGATTAAATTGTTTATATAATTTCATGTCCGCCAATACTCTACCACCATAACCCGGACGCCATTTGGGTGATTCGCTTCGTACTTGTGCAAGTGAATAATTGTCTGGTAAAAGCATCATGTCGAGTTCAAATTCCATATTTAACTTTCGGCTGGCTTTAGCAGAAAAACGTGCTTGACCATAATGGGGAATTTGATGTGCTAAGGTACATTGTAAACGAGAGTCACTGGCTAACTGCCACTCAGAGCTATGAATACTGGCACTATATTGTCGGATACCCGCTTGTGCGTTGTGAGCAAAAGTACTGCTACAAGAGGCGATAAACAATAGTAACTTAAAATTGGGCAAAACAACTCGAGGCAGAGCTTCTAAACTTTGTGTAAGTGATGATATGTTTGCTTCAAGAAAAAGTTTTTTCATAGTTTTGCAACAAAATTAATAGGCGGCACTCTTTGTATCGCCCTACCTTTAAATAACTTTAGCACTTTTTAGTGATTTTATTAACTAATAGTCGTTTTTTCATCCTCGTTTTTATCCTTTTTTTCTGAGATAATCCCCTCAAATTCGCAGCAACATTAATTAGCTAAATAAGCATGCCCGAAAGTCTAGACAAAAAAATCCTTAATGAACAAACTAATCCCCTTTTATCACAACGCTTTAGAGGTTATTTTCCTGTAGTTATTGACGTTGAAACAGCTGGCTTTAATGCCCAAACTGATGCGTTATTAGAAATAGCCGCCTCAGTATTAGCGTTAGATGAAGAGACAGGAAAGTTGTCTATTGATGAAACAATACAATTTAATGTGCATCCTTTCGAGGGAGCAAACCTAGAGCCTAAAGCGTTAGAGTTTACTGGAATTGATCCAACTAACCCATTACGTGGTGCAGTAGATGAAGACGTTGCTTTAAAAGCTCTTTTTAAATTAGTTAGAAAAAAAATGAAGCTAGCCGGTTGCCAACGTGCGATTATTGTTGCTCACAATGCTGCATTCGATTTAGGCTTTTTAAATGCGGCAACAAGTCGTTGTAACATAAAACGTAGCCCGTTTCATTCATTTGTTAGTTTTGATACCACAACACTAGCAGGGTTAGCTTTAGGTCAAACGGTTTTAGCCAAAGCATGTATTGCCGCAGAAATCGACTTTAATAATAGTGAAGCTCATTCAGCTTTATACGATACTGAAAAAACGGCAGAGCTTTTTTGTCATATTGTTAATAAATGGCATGAGTTAGGTGGATGGCCGTTAGCTGTGCCTGAAGCGAATAGCGAATAGCGAATAGCGAATAGCGAATAGCGAATAGCGAATAG
>Ga0055584_100003329_pt1 | contig 15856 bp, 8 predicted proteins | sample OSDHelmetaG_FD_58716 | JGI IMG/M metagenome (GOLD analysis project Ga0055584, IMG submission 58716) | Pelagic marine sediment microbial communities from the LTER site Helgoland, North Sea, for post-phytoplankton bloom and carbon turnover... | ecosystem: Environmental > Aquatic > Marine >... | reverse complement strand
CCAACCGATCGCGCTGGCCGATGGACACAGCGATGTGCGGGTCGTCCTGACACGAGCGGAGGGTCACCTCGGCCGCCGTCTGCAGCCGGCGTGCTTCCCGCCAGTCCTCGTAGTCGGGCGCGACACGGCGCAGATCGATGTCGAAGCGCGAGGTCAGGGCCTCCACTGCCGCCCGGTCATCGGGGCCGAGCGGTTCCCCGGTCTCCGAACGCGGTACGAGCGTGTCGATCTCGATCGGCGCCCCGCCGATGACGACGACCCGGCTTCGGAGGGCAGCCTTGTCCTCGTAGTGGATGCCGACAGGTGTCACGACGAGCCCGCCGGTGCCGGACGCCTGCGCGCCGAGGGCGATCCGGGCAGCACCCGTCTTGACCCGACCGATCGACGGGTGGTCGCGGGTGATGCCCTCCGGGAAGATCAGCAGATGGCGGCCGTCCCGGAGTGCGTCGTAGCACGACGAGAACATCTGATCGTTCGAGCTCCCACCTCCGTCCTCCGGCTGATGCACCGGGATACCGCCGATCCAGGTCATCATCCGTCCGGCGACGGGGATCTTCCAGATCACGTCGCGGGCGATGATGCCCGGGCGACGGGGCAACGAGTACAGGAGCACGATCCCGTCGGACAGACCGCCGAAATGGTTCGAGATCGAGAGCTGCGGCCCGGCGACGGGCTGGGCGGCGGCCCGGTGCACGTCGACCTCCCGGTAGACGGCGGCCGCGAGCAACGCCGCGATCTTCGCGATCGCCCGATCCTTCCGGGTCGGGGCCGACGGGACACTCGGCTCGGTCACCCGTGGTCCAGTCGTTGCGGCGCAGCCGCGATCAGGATCGGGGTCGCCGTCGAGAGTTCGAAGCGGTGCCGCGCCGCCTCCCGTCGTTCGGTGTCGCCCCGGACGATCATGCGCGCCGACCGTGCTCGCCGGCGGGGACTGCTGCTGGAGCGGAGCGTTCGGATCCGAACGCGAGCCACCACCACAGCCCGAACATGACGGCGGAGATCAGGTGCCAGAGACCGTGGAACTGGAACTCCCCGTCGGGGTCACACGCCGGACTGCCCGTCCGTCCGAGCAGCCACGCGGCAGCCGCGACCGCCGCCACGGCCAGGATCGCCCCGTACACCATCAGCTGGCGTTGCGCCGGCAGCTGACGGGCTCGACGGCGGTACACGAGGAACTCCAGCACGACGATCGCCACGACAGCGGCGCCGGTCACGGCGGCCCCGAGGCCGGCGTCGACCAAGGTCAGTCCGGTCGCTGCGATCGAGGTCACACCGAAGATGGTCCACGGTCGACCGACCCGCAGCGAGAGCAGGGCGATGTCGACGGCGACGACGAACAGCGCGGTGATCAGGATCGGGAGGTCGTGCAGCACCTGAGCACCGTCGGGCTGCGGGCCGTGGAACAGCACACTGCCGAGGCCGATCGCCGCGAGGCAGAGACCGTAGACCACCGACTCGGCGACGGCGCGACGAGCGCGCACCGCGAGCACGACGACGACGAGACCGACCGCCACGTAGGCGAAGCTCGACAGCGTGTTGACCGGCTGTGCCAACCAGGCGTCGCGGATCGACTCGCAGTCCGACGCCCCGATCCCGTCGGCGATCAGCGGCATCTGCCGACCGCCGGGCTTCGACCCGTCACCGATCGTCGACCCTGGTCGAGCGTGCGTCGACGACGGCGGCGAACCGCTCGCAGACGTCGACCGCTGCGGAGCTGCGGACGCTGTTGAAGATGTCGAACGCGTGCTGGGCTCCGGGCACCTCCCAGTACACGACCGGCTGTCGCGACGTCTCGCCGAGCGCCCGCGCGAACGCCTCGCTCTCCTCGCGCCACACGAGGACGTCGATCTCACCCTGGATGATCAGGAACGGCGGCGCGTCGGGATGCACGTGTTCGATCGGTGACATCGCTGCGTACAACTCGGGATGGTCGGCCAACTTGCCCGGCATCACGACGCGGCTGAGGAACACTTCGTACGACGAGAGCCGACCACGGATCCCGAGGCGATCGGTGAAGTCGCTCGGCCCGTAGAATTCGATGCACGCCATCACGCTCGTGTCGACGTCTTCGAACGATGGTTGGTACCCGGCGAGGTTCGGCGTCAGTGCCGCCAACGACGACAGGTGCCCACCCGCGCTCCCGCCGGTGATCACGATCCGGTCAGGGTCACCGCCGTACTCGCCGATGTGCTCCTTCACCCAGGCGATCGCCTGCTTGACGTCGATCAGCTGGGCGGGGAACACCGACCGGGGCCCGAGGCGGTAGTTGACGGAGACCCCGACGAAGCCGGTCGGGACCAGCCGGCTGAGGAGCGGCTGCCCCTGTTGCGCCTTGTTGCCGATCATCCAACCTCCACCGTGGACCTGGAGCACGACCGGGAGCGGCGCGCCGGCCGGATCGTTCGAGGTCGGCTGGTACACGTCGAGCACGTTCCGCTTCGCCTCCCCGTAGCGGAGCTCGCGGGTGATGGTGATCCCGCGGCGCGGGAAGCGGAACGGGAGCAGTACGAGGCCGAGCTGGGGACGGGTCCGCAATCCGGCGCGACGATCGTCGGGGATCTCGTCGAGGTACCCGTCGCCGAGCCCTGCCCGGAGCACCGACTCACCAGATGGACGGGCCCGCCGCTGGATCACACGCACGACGACCAACCCGACCCACGACGCGACGAACAGGACGAGCCCCAAGTAGCCGATCAGGCGGTCGACTCCGTCGATGAGCAGGGCGACGACGACGATCTGGATGCCGATGTGGAAGATCGGGTACTCGCCCGTCCACCAGCTCACGAGCATCACGGCGAAGCCGTTCGTCGCAGGTCGGTGCATCCGCACCAGGGCACTCGCCGTCGCGAACGTGCTCACGCCGCCGAGGACGAGGAGCAGCCACGAACTCACGGCCGACACCGTAGCGACACGGCGCGAGGTGCGGCCGGGCGGCCGATCACAGGAGATAGGTGAGCTTGTCGGACAGCCAGTTCCGAATCCGGTCGAGGCCACCCTGCCTCTGCCCGGGCCCGGATCGTTCGATCGCAGGATCGATCGCGCGTGCGACGAGGGTCTCGGCGGCCTCGGCGTCGTCGACCACCAACGCGACCTCGAAGTTCCGGTACAGCGCCCAGGCGTCGAGGTTCAGGGTGCCGAACTGCATCCGGTCGTCGGCGACGATCAACTTGGCGTGCACGACGGCACCCGGGTACTCCCAGATCTCCACGCCGGCACCGATGAGGTCGCCGTACCGGTGCTTCATCGCCCAGGCGGCGAGTGCGTTGTTCGACTCCTCGGACGTGACCACACGAACCTCGACGCCGCGCTCGGCGGCTGCGATCAGGCGCTCGATCATGTCGTGGTCGGCGACGTACGGATTCATGATGTCGAGACGTGTGGTCGCCGAGTCGATCAGCTCCCGCGCGGCCTGGGTCGCCGACGCGAACCCGCCGGGGACGACCTGGACCACCGCAGCGGGCATCGAGCCGGCGGCGGGTGGATCGGGGAAGTACGGCGACAGGTCGGCGGGCAGCGGAGCACCGTGCCCGGAGAACGCGGTGAGGAAGACCGCCTGAGTCTGGCGGACGACATCGCCGGTGACCCGCACCATGACGTCGTAGAACTCACCGTTCGAGAAGTGGTCCTCGATCCCGGCGCCACCGGTCCAGGCGATCTCGCCGTCGACCACGAAGAGTTTGCGGTGGTCGGCTCGTCCGACGTCGCTCTGGCCGAAGTCGAAGCCGCGGTCGGGCAACGGTCCGATCCGGTCGAGGGGGAACGTGTCGTTGACCACCACGACCGCACCGGCGTCGACGAGCCGGTCGTACATGTCCTTCGACGAACTCGTCGGACGGGAACCGACACCGTCGACGACGACCCTGACCTCGACGCCCTCGGCCAACTGTTCGACGAGCAGCGAGGTGAGCTCGTCACCGACCGCGCCCGGCTTCCATCCGAACATCAGGATGTGCACCGACGACCGGGCGGCCGCGACGTCGTCGAAGATCTTCGGGTAGAACGTCGCACCCTCCGCCCACGGCTCGACGGTGTCGGCCGTCGACCACGCATAGTCGATGCCGACGTCCCGGGCACCACGATCGGCGGCCACGAACTCGGCGACCGCCGTCTCGGCGGCCGCGGACGTGACGGCGTCGTTCGGGGGCGGCCAGCTGGAGTCTTCACCGATCGCCAGCACCTGACGGAGCAGCAGGAAGAACAGCACCAGGACGACCAGTCCGACCTCGGAGCGGGTCGGCCACCGCAGCCGCCGATGCTCGCGCTGCCGAACGTCCTCGTCGTCGACATCGCCGGCATCGTGGTCGACGACTCGGTCTGCGGCCCCGTGCGTGTGGTCGATCGACCCGCGGTCGGCCATCGACCGGCCGGCGAACGCAGCACCGGCGGCCACGACGATCACGCCGCCACCGGCGAGCGTGAGCCAGTACCCCCAGGCCGTATCGAAACCCGGGACACTCCTGGTGGTGAGCACCGTCACGATCGTCGCGATGGCGACCAGCACCGCGGCCGCCGCCGCCGACCGCGATCCACGGCCGAGCGCACGCACGACCGACACGCCGACGACGAGATAGATCAGGATGATCCAGCCGTTGTGGGGGCCCTGGATGCCGTTCAACGTCACGCCGTCACCCGCCGTCCAGCGCGTGAACACACCGACGGCGGCGAGCGCACACCCGGCGAGGAGCAGTCTGCCCGCCGTCCGAGTCGTCGGAGAGGCGGTCGCGGACCGTTCGCCGGCACCCCGGCCCGCCGACGACGGATCGTCGGCGGAGTTCCGGCCGGGCCCGGGTTCGGCGTGAGCTGGTGCGCCGTCGCGCTCGAACGGTTCGTCGGGTTCGGTTCCTGCGGGTTCCACCGGCTCGGCGGTGGTGTCGTCAGCGGTCACGTCACCTCCAACCGGTCGTGGGCGTCCGCGGCCGTCGACGACGGGTTCGACTCGCGGCGTCGCCAGGTCGCGAGTGGGACGAGTCCGACCACGATGGGCAGCAACCAGGTGAAGACCTTGTTGAGCAGGCTCGCCGAAGCGATCAGGTTCGCGAGATCGGGGTCACCGGGAGCGAGCAGCCACGTGTACCCCAACGAGGCGACACCGATACCGCCGGGTGTGAGCGGCAGGGCCGTGAGGATCACCACGACCGAGTACGCGACGAGCAGGAGCACCCAGTCGAGTTCGGCGGAGTCGACACCGAGGAAACGGAATGCGACGAGCAGGATGACGAAGTTCATCAGGTGCACCCCCAGCGTCGCCGCCGCAGCGGTCACCCAGTGGTCGCGCACGGTCCCACCGACTCGCTCGCGGAGGCCGACCGTCTTCTCACCGAGGTCGGTGAGCGGGTTCTTGCCGAACCGCACCAGGAGGCCCGAGATCACCCGGCCGACGAGGCGACCGAACGCGAGCGTGAAGCGCTCGGAGCGTGCAACGAAGACCACGAGGACGACCAGCGCGGCGGTCGCCAGGAAACCGATCGTGAAGAGCTGGCGAACGGTGGCATCGTCGACTCCCGAGACGATCAAGATGCCCAGCCCCACGACCGGAAGCAGCAGCTTGACCGCGTTGTCGAACAGCCCGGTCAACATGATGCCCACGCCCGCCGCCTCGGCGTCGACGCCCTGCGCCCGGTACATCCCGTAGCGGATCGCCAGGTCACCCGGTGGCGGCGCCAGCTCGGCGAGCGTGCCCGATGCGAGATAGGCGCTCAGCGCGGCACGGAAGTGCAGACTGGGGATCAGCGCTGTGTGCTGGGCGGCAGCGATCGCGATCCGGATCAACCCGAGCACGAGCAGCACCACGACCTCGTCGACGGACAATCCGGTGACCGCGTCCCACACCTGCCCGTAGTCGATGACCTGCGGGAGGATGACCCCGAAGAGCAGGAGCAACAGCACCAGACTGACGCCCAACTCGATGCGGCGGCGCCGCTTGACCCGGCGCTCGTGTTCGGGGAGATCCTCCACGTCCGGCAGGTCACCGCGCGGAATCCGCGGCGTTCGGCCCGTGTCACCCATCGTCTCGGATGCTACTCGACCGTCGGTTTCGGCCGGGGTGGAGGACAGGGCGGTGCCGTCGTTCGACGCGGGCCTTCGGGCTCGACGTCCATTGGTCCGGAGGGACCGATGCGTCACCGATGCCGAGCCCGCACTTCTCGCCGTGACGGAACCGCCGGACTCGACCGTCGGGACCGAGGCGCAGCGTCCGGGTCGACGCCGGATGATCGGTGCTGTGGTTCTCCCGGTGATCGTCGGCGGCGTGGACCTGCTGCAACCTCGAGTGACCATCGCGTGGCAGGATCGACGCTCATGAGCGCAGAACGAGTTCGGCCACGCCCGTGATGCTCGACCGCACCACCGTCGCAGACTTCGTCCAGGCGCAGGCTGGCCGCACGGCGAGATGGGTCGGCGGCCGACTCGATCCGCTCGGTGACGCCACGGCGGTGCTGGAGACGATCTCGGTCCTCGACGCCTACCTCCCGAGCCTGATGCCGCGCACCTCCCAGCATCAGGGGCTCGCGACCGGGCTCCACCTCCTCGGCGCCCGCCTGGTCGGCGGCCGGATCAACGCCGCACACGCCGCGGTCCTCGGGGGCGCAACCCCGGTCGCATCGCTCGTCGCCCGGACGATCACCGCGGCAGCCGGCCATGCCGTGGCGCAGATCCCCGAACGCGCCGACGAGACGCTGTGGGTGTCGGCTGCACGCTCCGGCGGCGAGGTGCTCCGTGCGACAGCGGTGAGTGGGGCGGTGTTCGACGTGGCGACGGCGCTGCGGTCCAGTCGCCACTCCGACCGTGCCCACCCGCTGGTCACCGGTTCCGCCCTGACCGTGGGCGCCCTGTATTGGGCGGCGCGACGCCTGCGGCACCGCCGTCAGGTCATCCCGCGATGGCCCGTCGAGCAGGAGGCCGACATCCCGACCTCGATCGCGATCGGCGCGGTCGTCGGCTGGGTGGGAACCGGGCTCGGCAAGACCTACGTGTTGACCGGGCGTGGCTTCCGCCGGTACCTCGGCGACGACCTCGGCAAACCGCTCCTGGCGGCGACCGCCAATGCCGCCGCGTGGTCGCTCGGGGCGATCTCGCTGTACAACACCGGCGTCGCCGCGATCGGCAGGTCGAACGAGCGGGTCGAGCCCGCCTACGCCGTCGCGCCGGTGTCGCCACTGCTGTCCGGATCGCCCGAGAGTGTCTCACGCTTCAGTGAACTCGGTCTGCAGGGTCGCAGGTACGTGACCGACGTGGTGACCCCGAAGATGATCGAGGAGGTCGTCGGCGAACCGGGTGTGCAACCGATCCGGACCTACGTCGGGTTCAACTCCGTTCCGCTCTACCAGACGGGCCGGGCCGAGCTCGCGCTGCTCGAGCTCGAGCGGACCGGCGCGTTCGACCGGCCGTACCTCCTCCTGATCTCACCGACCGGAACCGGCTGGGTGGACCAGACCGTGGTCGAGGCGGCCGAGTTCTTCACCCGCGGCGACATCGCGACGTGTGCCGTCCAGTACGGCCGCTTCCCGTCCTTCCTGGCGGTGCAGAAGGTCGGGTTGGGACGGACCCAGTTCCGGCTGCTGCTGTGGGGGATCCGCCAAAGGCTGCTCGAACGTCCCCCCGAGCGCCGCCCGAAGGTCCTGGTCTTCGGCGAGAGCCTGGGCGCGTGGACTGCGAGTGACGTGGTGATGGCCCAGGGCATCCGTGGCTTCGACCACTACGGCATCGACCGGGCGCTCTGGTTCGGTCTCCCGGCGCTGGCCAAGTGGTCACGCAACGGCATGGCGACCGGTTCCAACGAGCTCGTACCCGAGGGCACCGTGGGTGTCTTCGATCGCCCCGAGCAGCTCGAGCGTCTCGACGACGAGGCGCGTGACCGCCTGCGCGCCGTCATCCTGTCGCACCACAACGACCCGATCGCTGCGCTCCGACCCGAGCTCATGATCCAGCGGCCCGACTGGCTCCGCGGCGCCCCGGGCCGCAACGTCTCGCAGGACATGGACTGGATCCCGATCAACACGTTCTGGCAGGTGATGATCGACGCCGCGAACGCAATGGTGACCGTCCCGGGAGAGTTCCGATCGTTCGGGCACGACTACCGCAGCGACACCGCCCGGTTCGTGCGCGACGGCTTCGGGTTGCCGGGGACGACGGAGGAGCAGACCCGGAGCATCGAGAAAGCGCTCCGCGTCCTCGACGTGGAACGGGTCGAGCGGCTCGAGCGCACGCCCGACGACCCCGAGGATCCACGGTGGTCGGCACAGTTCGGCGAGTCGCCCTTCTCCGGCGGGATCCCACTCGAGACGCAGCGCACCGAGGGTGCACGCTGGTTCCGCTGACCGACCCGCACGTCGGTCCGGTACCACCGACGTGTCCGGACGACGGGGTCTCCGAGGGCTCGCTCCGAATGTCGCCGGCGGCGTGACGCACGTCATCAGCTTCCCGCCGGTGGGCGGCGCGCGGGCACCACCTGGCGCTACCGTCTGGCCGATGGCTCTCCCCTATTACGCAACCGAGCACGTCCTGCGTGACGGCCAGCAGTTGATGGACGCCGCACGACGCACGGGGCTCGACGCTCCCGTCGAGTCGTGTCCCGGTTGGACGATGCGTGATCTCACCTGGCACATCGGTCAGGTCTGGACCTTCTGGGCCGGAATCGTGGGCGCGCGACTCACCGCGGTCGAGCAGGTCCGTGCCCTGCCCGAGACAGCACAGCCGAGCGACGACGTCCTCCTCGACTGGGTGTCGGCGGCCCACAACGGCATCTACTCCCTGCTGAATTCGACATCGGAGGAAGCCGAGGTCTGGACGTGGACGGGCAGCAACCAAAATGTCTGGTGGGTGCGCCGGCGCATGGCGCAGGAGACAGCCGTGCACCGGTGGGATGCCGAACGCACCGTCGGCGACGTCTACGAGATCCCGATCGCGGTCGCCGCCGACGGCATCGACGAGTTCCTGCAGTGGTTCGCGCCGAGAGGCAGGGCGGCGTCGATCGGCGGCACCGCCCACATCCACTGCACGGACACCGACCGCGATGTGGCGACCGGCAGCGACGACATCGATGCGGTGAACGGCGAGTGGATGATCCATCGTCTGGACGAGAACGGCATCGAGTTCGATCGCGCCCACCAGAAGGGCGACGTCGCGATCCGCGGCCGCGCTCGCGATGTGCTGCTCTGGCTGTGGGGCCGCGACGCCGGACCGGTCGAGCTCCTCGGTGACGAGGACATCGCCCGCCGCATCGTCTCCGGCGCCCACCTCTGACGATTCGGCGCCGAACGCGACCGCCCGTCGAGCTACCTCGATCGGTGACCAGAGCGCCGTCTCCGCTGCCCCGAACCGGCGGGACCACCGTCGCGCGTCGGCCCCTGTGCGCCTCGGCAGCGCTCTCGTCATCATCGTGCGTGTGCGGCGGGCTCTGACCCGCGGGCCCGAGGTGTGGTGGTGACGGACGGCCGACGGGCACGGAGGCGATCCACTTCGGAAGCAGCCTCGGCCTGCAGTCCATCCAGCCGCTGGCGGGCTCGACGGTCGAGCAGTTCCGTGACGTGGCAGGCGTAGGTCGAACCGCTGCCGCAGACGTAGGCGGCGACGTCGATCAGGTGGCGGACGTCGACGATGTCCATTCCCTCGGGTCGGTCGGCGCCCCATGAGCGGAACGCGTCGAGGCGACGCTCGTCGTTGAGTGCGCCTGCCGTGACGGGATCGCCGACCAGCTCGCCGACGAACCGCGCGCCGTGGACGTCACGGACGGCGCTGGTCGGTGCCGTCGGCGTGAACAGCACGTCGGCGTCGGCCAGGAGGGCCGCCGTGGTCTTGACCTCGATGTGGCTGATCTGGTTGATCTGGCCCTCCGATCCCAGGCGGCCGGTGGCCGCGACGCGGAGATCACCGGTGAACGCCCCGTCCGAGACCACGTTGAGATACGCGATCGCATAGGCGAGGCCACCCGAACGCCCCCCACCGGGGGCGCCGGTGAGTTCGAGGAGCTCGACATCCACACCGGTGATCGTCCCGACGGTCTCGGCGGCGAGGAGATTCGAGCCGAGAGTGTCCGGGTGGGCTCCGTCGAAGCGCATGAACGGGGTCCGGTCGTACAGGCGGGCGTTCCTCGTCGAGCCGCTGGTTCCCATCAGGAGGAAGACGTCTCCGACGACCGGTGTGCCGTCACTGGCGTGCAACCGGGCAGCGAGCCCTCCGACATCGTCGGCGACCTGGTCGGGCTCGCTCTGGAGGTCCTTCCCGTCGCCGTGGGGGGCGGCACCGGCCGGGCGGGTTCGACCGGACACGTCGGTCGTCACCTCGTCGGCGCAGCAGACCGGGGGCGGAGCGGGTTCGGCAGTGTTCGGCGCATCACCCGGAAGACCGGTCGCGGAGAGGGTGACGAGGCACCCGAGGAGCAGGTGTGTGACGGAGCGAAACGGGGTGGCGTGGATCGGGGTGCCACAGGCGGACCGGAGTGTCGAGGTGTGCATGCCGCCACCGTCGAATCACGGAGCGGCAGGCCGGCTGCAGCGAGACGACGATGCGCTCCCCCATCGGGCATCAGGCCTGTGGACAACTTCACGTTCACACCCTTTGAACTGGGAGAACGCAGGTGCGATACCGTGCAGCGCAGACGCAACCGGCGCGAAGCAGGCTGGTTGCATGTGGTCCAGGGGAACGCGGGGGTGAAGGTGCAGATCTCGGTGCTCGGCTCGGTCGGCGTGCGACGGGACGGAACCGACGTCGACCTGGGGACGAGGTTGCGGCGGCTGCTCGCCGGGCTGGTGGTGTCGAACGGATCGGTGGTGTCGAGCGAACGGCTGGTCGACATCGTCTGGGCCGGTGAGCCACCCGACGGTGCTGACAAGACCCTGCGCAGCTACGTCACCCGACTGCGGCGGGCACTCGACGCCGAGGAGCAGCGCATCGTGTTCCGCGCACCCGGCTACGTGATCGAACTGGGACCCGACGAACTCGACAGCGCATCGTTCGACGACGAACTCGACCGAGCGATCCAGCTCCTCCGAACCGCACAGGCAGCCCCCGCGAGCACCCTGCTGGAGTCTGCGATCGAACGATGGAGCGGCCCCGCCTACGCGGGCTTCGCGGACGAGGAATGGGCACGGCCGGAATCCGTCCGGCTCGAGGAGCGACTGCTCGAAGCGGGCGAGGCGCTGATCGAAGCAAAACTGGCGGTCGGGCTGAGCGAGGACGCGGCGGCCCGGGCACAGGCACTGGTCGAGTCCGAGCCGCTGCGGGAGCGGCCGCGCTCGCTCCTGATGCGCGCGATGTACGCGAACGGGCGCCAAGCCGAGGCGTTGCGCGCCTTCGGCTCGTACCGGCAGTACCTCGCCGACGAGACCGGCCTCGATCCGTCCGAGGAACTGGTCGCGCTGGAACGGCGGATCGCGCGCGGCGACACGAGCTTGGGCAGTGGTGTCCGCCCGCTACGCGGGTACGAGATCGGCGAGCGGATCGGGGAGGGAGCCTTCGCGATCGTGTACCGGGCCGTCCAGCCGGGGATCGAGCGGGACGTCGCCATCAAGATCATCCGAGCCGAGCTGGCCGACCGACCGGACTTCATCCGCCGATTCGAGTTCGAAGCGAGGACCGTCGCCCGGATCGAACACCCCAACGTCGTGCCCCTCTTCGATTTCTGGCGCGAGCCCGGCGCCGCATATCTGGTGATGCGACTCCTCCCGGGTGGAAGCGTCGAAGAGGCGTTGCGAACCGGCGGGCCGTACTCCCGCGAACAGACGGTCCGACTGCTCGACGACGTCGGCGGTGCGCTGGAGACCGCGCACCGCTCCGGTGTGGTCCACCGCGACGTGCGGCCCGCGAACCTGCTGCTCGATGCCGATGGGACGACGTACCTGGCCGACTTCGGCATCGCACTCCCGGCGGCGGCGATCGACGATCTCCCCGTCGGGTCGCCCGCCTACGCTGCCCCTGAGGTCCTGAGGGGCGAGCCGGCGGGTGCTGCGGCGGACATCCTCAGCCTCGGTGTCACGACGTTCGAGGTGCTCACGGGTCGGTTGCCCTTCGCCGACAGCCTCGAGCGCGGCGACCTCGTCCGACGGCAACTGTCGGAGCCGTTGCCGCCGGTACGCGCCACACGCACCGATCTGCCCGCGGCGGTCGACGATGTCCTGGCGCGGGCGACCGCGAAGGCCCCCGACGACAGATACGCCACCGTCGCCGCATTCGTCGACGACCTGCGGTCGGCGCTGGAGCCCGCAGCGCCCGCGGGCCGTCGCACCCCGATCCAGTGGCAGCGACCCGTGGACAACCCCTACGTGGGGCTCCACGCGTTCGACGAGGAGGACGAGCACCGCTTCTTCGGGCGGGAGCAGCTCGTCGCCGAGATCGTGGACACGTTGGAGCGGCGGAGCCTGGTGGCCGTCGTCGGCCCGTCGGGTTCGGGCAAGTCGTCGGTCGTCAGAGCCGGCGTGCTCCCGGCGATTCGTCGCGGCGCGATCCCGGGATCGGAGGAATGGTTCGTCGCCACGATGGTGCCCGGGGCGGATCCGGTCGACGCCCTCGAGACCGCCCTGCTCAGGGTTGCCGTCAACCCGCCCGCCACGCTGCGGGAACAGCTCGCCGAGGACGGTGGTCTGTTGCGGGCAGTGCGACGTGTGCTGCCCGACGAGCGGACCCGGATCCTGCTCGTCATCGACCAGTTCGAAGAGCTCTTCACACAGGCGCGTAACCCCGACGAGCGCGATCGCTTCCTCGAAGAACTCGCCGCTGCAGTCACCGATCCGGAGTCGCCTCTGCGAGTGATCGCCACGCTGCGAGCGGACCACTACGACGCACCGCTGCGACATGCGACCGTCGCCGAGCTCGTGACGCGTGGCACCGTGACGGTTCGTCCGATGACGTCCGCCGAGCTCGAGCGAGCCGTCGGCCTCCCGGCTGCTTCGGTCGGCGTCGAGGTCGAACCTTCGCTCGTGACCGACCTCGTGGCCGGGATCAGCGCTCGCCCCGCTGCCCTCCCGCTCCTGCAGTTCTCGCTCACCGAGCTGTTCGATCGCCGCGTCTCGAACATCATGCTGCTGTCGACCCACCACGAGCTGGGCGGGTTGACCGGGGCACTCGCAGCTCGCGCCGACCGGATTCTCGACTCCGGTGGACCCGGCGACGACGCCGAGGCGCGCCGGATCTTCGGGCGGCTCGTGACTTTCGGAGAGGGCAGCGACGACACGCGGCGCCGGGCGCTCCGGAGCGAGTTCGGTGACGGTGAGCGGACCGCCTGGCTCCTCGACGCGTTCGTCACCGCCCGTTTGCTCACCACCGACCGCGACCCCACGACTCGGGAACCGACGATCGAGGTGGCTCACGAAGCGCTCCTCCGCGAGTGGCCACGGGTCGTGCGCTGGCTGGACGAGGACCGTGACCTGCGACGTACGGTCGGAGCGATCGGTGTCGCCGCATCCGTGTGGGACCAGGGCGGAAGGCAGGCCTCGGATCTGTACCGGGGCGGACGTCTGGTTGCTGCGATGGACGTCGCCGAGGCGAGTCCCGACTGGCTGCGGCCCATCGACCACGAGTTCCTCGAAGCGTCGCGATCCCAGGCCGAGGCCGATCGCAGCCTCGAGCAGAGGCGGGTTCGGCGCCTCCGTCGACTCGCCGCGGGTACGGCCGCTGCGTTGGTCGTCGCGCTCGTCGCCGGTGGCGGTGCGCTCACGCAACAGCGGCGGGCCGACCGGGAGGCCCGAGCTGCCGAGGAGGCCGCCGCTGAGGCCGATCGACAGCGTGCGGTCGCCGAGGTGCGGGCAGAGGAGGCCACGACAGCGCGCGACGATGCCGACGTTCAGCGTCGGGCTGCCGAGGATCAGGTGATCATCGCCGACGCGGCGACCGTCGACGCCGAGCACGCCGAACTCATCGCACGCGCGGCCGCGGCTGCGGTGGATCGTCCGGAACAGGCTCTGCTGCTCGCGCTCGAGGCTCACCGTCGGGCGCCTGGTCCAGCCACCATCGGCGCCCTGCTCGACACCATCGCGAGCGGCACACTGGGCAGGCAGGTCGGTGCCGCTCGGCGTCTGCCCGAAGAGGGCTGCGGCGGCCTCGGCTTGACGCGGCGCATCTCCTCGGACGGGCTCTGGGAGTTGGCGACGGTCGGCACCGATCTGCTTCGAAGTGATCTCGTCACCGGCGAGGTGGCGAACCAGGGCACGGCGCCCGCGACGTGCACCGGGTGGTGGGAGGACCGCGAGACGGGGATGCGATGGGCGACGACGAGTTCGCTCAATTCGCACTGGATCAGCTCCGGCGAGAACGCGTGGGCGACGATCGACTACCAACGCTTCGGTGGCTCGCTCGTTCCGGAGTTCGTGAACGAACGATTCCTGTTCGGCCAGGAAGTCACCGGATCGGTGCTGGCGCCGGCGACTGGTGGCGAGGTCGTCGTCGTCAACGCTGTGAGCCTCAAGGAAGTCGCGCCGGCCGTCCCCGAATTGGACTTCGATCTGAACGAGCCCTTTCCGGCGGTGGCAGCAGGCCAGATCGATGGACTGTTCGCCGTCGGTACCGACGCGCCGGACGGCGGAATCGTCGTCGTCCTCGACGCGGCGACGGGCACCGAGGTGGTCCGAGTGTCACGGCCGGAACGGGTCACCGCTCTGGCGTTCGCCCGAGGCGACGACATCCTGCTCGTCGGCGACGATGGCGGCAACCTCGCCACGGTGGACGTCGCGTCCGGCGTGCTGATCACCGAGTCGGAAATGAGTGAGCCTTCGCGGATCATCGCGCTGGGCATGCGCGGCGACGACGTCGTCGCTGTCAGCCGGCGATCGATCGAACTCTTCGGTCCGTCGGGCGACCGCGGCCGAGGCGCGATCGAGATCCCGACCGCTGACGAGGCACGGGTCCGTCCTGACGGCACGGTCGTGATCGTCCCAGGCATCGACACCGACATCGTGCAGTTCATCGACCTCGATCGTGGGCCACTCGTCGAGCGGGGCTGGGAGGTCGATCCGGACGCCCTGGTCGGATTCGGCGATGGTCGCGCGACCGTCGTCGATGCGTCGGGTTCGATGGAGGTCGTCGAGCTGAGTACCGGGCGCCGGAAGGGCCTCGAGCTCCTGACACACGACGGGGAGTCGTTCGACGCCCTGGCGGTGACGCCTGAGGTCGGCGGGTACCTTGCCTGGAATGACGGCACGCTCGTGGCTCGATGGCGTGGTGGCGACATCGTCGAACAGGTCGAGCTCTGGGTGGGGCGGAACAACGCCAGCCAGACGCGCGGTCAGGTGCTGACCAGCAACCCGGGTTGGAGCAACCTGAGCGCGGGTGAGATCGGCGGTGGGTTCGCCGGTGCAGGCGCGATTGCCGTCTTCGAGGGCGAACAACCGCTGGCGGTCTATGCGTTCGACCCTGCCCCCGGCACACTTGCGCTGCTCTCGACGATAGAGACACCGCCGTTCGCCCTGTCGGGGGTTGCTCCCGCACCGGAGGGCGGGCTGTACGTCGCCATGACTGAAGGAATGCTGCGCAGATACGACCGAGCTGGCAATCGGGTGCAGGAGGTGGACAGCGGCCTCACCAACGCATCGGTGATGAGCACCGATTCTTGGACGGGTTCGATCGCTCTCGGTGGTGAGCACGGTGCCGTGATCGTCGACCCGTCGACCGAGTCGGTTCAGTCGGTGACCGATGTCGCCGACGTCGTCAGCCTGGGCTTCGCACGCGACGGCTCATTGCTCGTGGTCGTCGAGGTCGACGGAACCGTCCGCCTCTGGGACGCGGCACGCGGCGAGCCCGTCGGCACACTGTGGACCGGCAGCGGCACCGCACCGTCGTCTCCGCCGTGGTACGACGAGTCCACCGACTCGATCTGGGTGGCGACGTCGGGCAAGGTCCTGCAGTTCTCACTCGATCCCAATCGGTGGGT
>Ga0055584_100003328_pt1 | contig 15859 bp, 17 predicted proteins | sample OSDHelmetaG_FD_58716 | JGI IMG/M metagenome (GOLD analysis project Ga0055584, IMG submission 58716) | Pelagic marine sediment microbial communities from the LTER site Helgoland, North Sea, for post-phytoplankton bloom and carbon turnover... | ecosystem: Environmental > Aquatic > Marine >... | reverse complement strand
GCCGCGGGCTTTGCGGCGCATCTTATATGACTTTTCTTCAAGGCAATGGCGCTTATACGCGAAGTTGCGTTTGACCTTGCCGGTACCGGTTTTGGAGAAGCGCTTTTTGGCGCTCGATTTTGTCTTCATCTTGGGCATTTCCAATATCCTTATAGTAGATCGGTTATCATTAAGACCGCCTCGGCATGCCCACTATCCTGCACCATATGGCGATGCGGATAATTAGCCGGGCGATCTGTTCCTGAACAAACCCGTACGGGAATCTTATCAGGGCCGCGGTTTATAACGGTCCTGCGGCAATATTGCAAGTAGGTAAACCCTATCGATTGGCTGAGGATAAGCGCTGCATCACCTTATTTGCCAATTGTTCGCGAACGGCGTCATTATCCGCAAAATTAAGTAATTCGCTGTCTATAGTAAGAACATCGACTTCATGACGGACTTCGTCGACTAAAGCCGCAATGGAATCGTTCAGAGCACCCAGGTAATCAACGGTAATAGTTGCCTCTTCATTTCGATTCCTAGCCCGAATACGCTTTAGTTCTTCCTCCGGGCCGCACTCTAAATGGACTAAAAGGTCGGGGAAGCCAAGTTGCTGGCGCGTTTCCTTATATACAGCTTGGAACGCAGAAAATTCACCACCCTTCAAGTTTACTCGCGCATAAGCTAGATCTTGAAAGATCGAGAAATCACTAACAACGACGTGTTGTTTGCTAGCAATAATTTTTTTCAGAGAATTGTAGTGTTGAAGGAGAAATATAACTTCGGTCTCAAAAGCAAATCGAAATGGGTCAATATAAAATTCCGCCCAAAATGGATTAGCATTGAAATTTTCGTAAACCACTTGGCCCACTGAAGATGTCAACAATTTCGCGAGGGTGGTTTTACCTGAAGCAATACCACCTATCACCTCTATCCTCATGGTCTATTTTTTAGCGGTGTATCGGTCTTTATTTTCTTCTGCAACGCTTCAATTTTTTTCTCTGACGTATCGCGACCAAAGGAATTGTTCCCTGTACCCGGTTATCCGCGGAAGGTGTATGAATGTTTGTTCGAGCATTTGAAGTTATTATGGCTTTTACCGACCACACTCTCCAGCTATCTCAGAAAATGAACAATAAAAAAGGGCGAGCTATCGCCCGCCCTTCAAATCAACTTAACGCGCCCCCTAGCGTGGGACGAGCACCATCACCATCTGGCGACCTTCCATACGCGGGTATTGCTCTACCTTGGCCTGCTCATCGAGGTCTTCGCGTACCCGGTTCAGCACGTTCATGCCAAGATCCTGATGGGCCATTTCGCGGCCACGGAAACGCAAAGTAACTTTTACCTTGTCGCCATCGCCGAGAAACCGGTTCATCGCCCGCATTTTGACGTCATAGTCATGCGAGTCGATACCCGGACGCATCTTGATCTCTTTGACCTCGATGGTTTTCTGTTTCTTGCGGGCTTCAGCTTTGCGCTTCTGATCCTCGTATTTGAGTTTACCGTAATCGAGGATCTTGCAGACCGGTGGGCTGGCATTTGAGGCCATCTCTACGAGATCAAGACCGGCCGCCTCGGCTTTTGCAATAGCCTCCGCTGTTGGGACCACGCCAAGGACTTCGCCGTCCGGGGCAACGAGCCGCACTTCGGGCACCTCGATCATTTCGTTAATGCGCCGCGTATCCTTCTGGGGTTGCGGCTGCTGGTAAGGTCGTCTTGCGATGGGCGTTTCTCCTTCAATAATGGGTCCGCCGACCCTGAAAACCTGCCGATTTAACCGGCGGGTGGTGCGGATTCCTCGGTGAGTCTAGCGACCGCTTCGGTCAAGGCAAGGACTTCCTGATCCTTGCCCCCGAGGCGGCGAATGGCAACTGTACGCTCTTCCAGCTCCTTGGCACCGACCACAAATATGGCGGGGACCTTGGCAAGGCTGTGTTCACGTATCTTATAATTAATTTTCTCATTGCGCGCATCGAGCTCTGCACGCAGACCAGCAGCGCGCAGGGCAGCAACAACTTCTGCTCCATATTCATCAGCGGCGCTGGTGATCGTCGCAACCGTCACCTGCATTGGCGACAGCCAAAGCGGCATCCGACCGGCATAGTTTTCGATCAAAATACCGATAAACCGTTCAAACGAGCCCAAAATCGCCCGGTGCAGCATGACCGGACGATGTTTCTGGCCGTCATCGGCAACAAACTCGGCATCTAACCGCTCCGGCAGGACAAAATCGACCTGCAACGTGCCACACTGCCAGTCACGGCCAATCGCATCACGCAGGACAAATTCGAGCTTGGGACCATAGAACGCGCCTTCGCCGGGGTTGAGCGTATATTCCAGCCCAGCCGCATCCACCGCTTCTTTCAGCGCATTTTCTGCCTTGTCCCAGACGCTATCTTCCCCGGCCCGAACTTCCGGCCGGTCAGAAAACTTTACGACAACCTCGGTAAAGCCAAAATCAGCATAGATTTTCAGCAACAGGTCACAGAACTCTTTGGTTTCCGCGGTCACCTGATCTTCTGTGCAGAAGATATGGGCATCATCCTGCGTAAAAGCCCGGACCCGCATCAGGCCATGCAAGGCGCCCGATGGCTCATAGCGATGGCAAGAGCCGAACTCAGCCATCCGTAAAGGCAGGTCACGATAGCTTTTAATGCCCTGACGGAAAATCTGCACATGGCCGGGACAGTTCATCGGCTTGACCGCCAACGTCCGCTCGTCTTCAGTATCTGCCGTGAACATATGTTCGCGGAATTTTTCCCAGTGACCGGATTTTTCCCACAGAGCCCGATCAAACAATGTCGGGGTTTTAACTTCTTGGTAGCCAGCTTCATCAAGACGCGCGCGCATATAGTCTTCAATAGCGCGATAGAGAGTCCAGCCCTTGGGGTGCCAGAAGGCAGAGCCAACGGCTTCTTCCTGAAAGTGAAACAAATCCATCTCGCGACCAAGACGACGATGGTCCCGTTTCTCCGCTTCTTCAAGCTGATGGAGATAGACCCGCAATTCCTTGGGATCACGCCAGGCTGTGCCGTAAATCCGCTGCAACATGGCGTTACGGGAATCCCCACGCCAGTAGGCGCCAGCGAGTTTTAAGAGCTTAAAGCCTTTTCCGACATGTCCTGTAGAGGGCAGATGCGGGCCACGGCAAAGATCGAACCAGTCACCCTGATGATAGACCGATACATCTTCTTCGGCGGGCAGGCCTTCGATCAACTGGGCCTTGTACTTCTCACCCATGTTGGAGAATTTCTCGATAGCCTCGTCGCGATCCCAGACCTCGCGCACAAACGGCTCATCAGCGGCGATGATCTCCACCATGCAGGCTTCGATCTTTTCCAGATCTTCCGGCGTGAAAGGTTCCTCGCGGGCAAAGTCGTAATAAAAACCGTGCTCGATGGCCGGACCAATAGTGACTTGCGTTCCGGGATACAGCTTCTGGACAGCCTGCGCCATCACATGTGCGGTATCATGGCGAATAAGCTCGAGCGCATGCTCGTCTTTTCTTGTGACGATACTAACGTCGCTGTCCGCCTCGATAAGACGTGCAAGATCGCGCACCTCGCCATCGACCACCACAGCAATCGCCGCCTTAGCCAGGCCGGGGCCGATATCGGCCGCCAGATCGGCACCAGAAACCGGTCCGTCGAATTTGCGGACGCTACCGTCTGGCAGAGTAAGTGAGACGCCTTCTCCCGACGCGCCAGCAGCGCGTGGAGCCTCTGCGCTCTCGTTCGCAGTGCTCATGAGGGTCTTATCATTTGGCGTTCATTCAGGTGATCGCACCCATCGTTAAAATAAAAGCTATTCCACAGACAGACATAGCAAGCAGCCGTTTAACGCAATCTTAACGCTGCGGCAACTGATTCAACAGAAAGATCGACAAGATTATCACGTTGCAGAACTTCAATATCCGTTCCCCTTGGTGCTGTCAGGGCCGGGTCAGAAGCGGCGGAGAACAGAACAACGGTCGGACAACCCGCTGCCGCTGTCATATGTATTGGTCCGGTATCATTGCCAATCGCTCCCGCCGCATCACCTGCCAATGCCGCGATATCGGTTAATTCTGTCATACCGCACAAATCCTTCGCTGACGAACAAACAGACCTTATTTCCTGCGCCAAAGAGGCCTCAGCAAGCGATCCCAAAATTACCGGCTGAATATCCTGACCCGTCAGCGTTTGCGCCAGTTCTGCATATCGCGCCACTGGCCAGCGCTTGGCAAGACGATGCGGGGCGCCGCCGGGCACCAGCAAGACATAGCGTTTTGCGAGATCAAACCGCTTTGTGTCTGCGGTTACCCATGACAAATCAGCGGGTGGAACGGTTGGGATACCGGCCATCGCCAGCTGCTCTTCCTGCCGCTCGATGGAATGCATAAAGTCGCGTTCTGGATTGGCGTGGGGATGCGAACAGCCACGTGCGATCCCGGACCATTCCGGTCGCCGCTTTGAGCCAAACAAGCGGAAATACCACCCGCTTCGATCAGAGGTTTGCATATCATAGACGCGGGTAAAGCCACCCTGTCGTAGGCGCGATTTCAAATTCAGCCAATCTGGGACCTGCCACAGCGCCGGTCTGGTATCCGTCCAGATTTCGTCGAAATAGCCACTCGGTTCGAAAAATTTTTCAAAGGCTGGCGTTGTCAGGAGGGTAATTTTCGAGTGCGGGTGATGCTGCCGAATTGCTGCGAAGGGACCAAGCGCCAAAACGATGTCGCCCAGCGCCCCGAGCTTTATGACCAGAATGTTTTTATGAGGATCATCCGCCATGACCAGACTGGTCCGATAACAACTCTTGATAAACCGTCATGGTGCGTTCACCCATCAGGGCTTTAGTATAGTTCTCGCGCACATTGGCAATGCCACGCCGCGCAATCAGCTCGCGTGTCTCGCTATCAATAGCCAAGGCATCCCGCAGCACATTGACCAAAGCACTGGCATCTCCGGGCGGCACCAGCCAACCATTCTCACCGTGTCTTACCGTTTCTCGCGCAGCACCATGATCGGTCGCGATCACCGGTCGGCCCATTGCCTGTGCCTCAACAATGACCCGGCCAAAGGCTTCGGCATCTGTTGACGCGGACACCACCAGATCAGCAAGCATAAAGGCCGCCGGCATATCACGGCAGTCACCCGGTAGATGGACCACCGATTCCAGACCCAGGCGAACAATGTCTTGCTGTAATTCTTTAACATAGGCCTCGCGGCCCTGATCACTGCCTACCATGATACAGCGCAGACCCTCACGATTCTCAAGACGGCTCAACGCCTCAAGCACAACCTTATGCCCCTTCCAGCGGGTCAGACGGCCCGGCAACATCACAACCATTGCGTCATCGGGAACCCGCCAGGCTTCGGACAGTTGTATAACCCGTTCCGGGCTGACAGCAGCAGGATCAAAAAACCTGATATCCGCCCCCCGGGGCACGACCCGGACTTTATCTGCCGGCACACCGTAGCGATCACATATCTGATCGCCAATAAACTGTGAGATCGCAATAACAAGATCACCCCGCGCCATCACGGAGTTGTAGAATTTCTTGAGAGGGTTCCCGGCATTATAATTGCCGTGAAAGGTCGTGATGAATTTAACACCGGTCTTCCGCGCCGCGCCAAGGGCACTCCAGGCCGGAACCCGACTCCGTGCATGCAGGATATCGACCTTGTGTTCCTTAACCAGCTCGACCAGGCGACCTATATTGCGGTAGGCGGTTATCGGGTTTTTGCTCGCTGCCGGAAACTCAATATGCAATCCACCGGCGCGTTCCACCTCATGCATCATCGGCCCGCCGCTGGACACAACGATGGCGCGCCAGCCTGCCGCGGTCAGCGCCTGGGTGACATCAATTGCCCCGCGCTCGACGCCGCCGGTGACCAGCGATGGTAAAATTTGCATAACAACGGGCGACTCTTTGTTCGCAGAATTCCCGGTGCTAGATTGGGGTGAGGCAGACTCCATATACTTCACTTACCGCCGTACCAGTAGGGCACGCAATGGCAAATACTCCAAAAATCTTCTCACGCGAAAATGGCGCAGCGATTGCCTACCACAAAACAGAAGGGGATGGACCGGGTGTTATCTTCCTCGGAGGCTTTATGTCAGACATGGATGGCACCAAAGCGGTGGCCCTTGAAGCGCATTGCCGGCAACAGGGCCGCGCCTTTCTGCGCTTCGATTATCAGGGCCATGGCCAGTCTTCCGGCGCGTTCACCGACGGCACGATTGGCAAATGGTCGGAAGACGCTATAGACGTGCTCGACAGTCTCACCGACGGGCCCCAGATACTTGTTGGTTCTTCCATGGGTGGCTGGATCATGATGCTTGCTGCGCTCGCCCGACCGGATCGTGTCGCCGGGCTCGTCGGTATCGCGGCGGCACCGGATTTCACCGAATCCCTGATGTGGCAGCATTTCCCACCCGATGTTCAGGAAACGCTGCTGCGCGATAAAATTTATTACCAGCCCTCTGAATATGGCGATGACCCCTACCCAATAACGCTGGCGCTGATTGAAGACGGTCGCGAACATCTGCTTCTGGAAAAGCCGCTGGCGATCCACTGTCCGGTTCATTTACTACAGGGGATGAAGGATGATGCTGTGCCCTGGGAACATGTCATGGCAATTTCCCATGAACTTTTGTCCGAGCACGTCACGATTACTCTGGTCAAGGATGGTGATCACCGCCTGTCACGCCCCGAAGATCTGCAAAAGATATGCACGGCCGTCGACTGGATGCGAAAATTTAGTCTGCCGTTTCCGCCAAAATGGCTTTGAGCCCGGCGCGGTAATCGGGATAATTTAGCGTCACCCCAAGCGCGGATTTTATCAGTTGATTATCCACTCGCCGGTTGTCGGCATAAAAACTGCGCGCCATTTCGCTGAGCGATTTACTGGTGAACGGAATAGCGGGTGGTGGCTCGACACCCAGCAGGTCAGCGGCATATTCCATCACGTCAGAACTCATCGCCGGTTCATCATCACAGACGTTATAGACAGATCCAGGACGTGCCCGGGCGATGGAGGCTTCAAGGACCGTTACAATGTCCTCCACATGAATGCGCGAGAACAGATGACCGGGCTTTATAATGCGCCGCGCCCGGCCAGAGCGGAGCTGATCAATCGCGCTGCGCCCGGGGCCATAGATGCCTGCCAGGCGAAACACATGAACCGGCAGGCTGATGGTCGTCACCGTGTTGAGCCAGGCTTCTTCCGAGTCAATTCGCCGCAACCCGCGCGCTGTTGTCGCCAACAGGGGAGCATTTTCATCCACCAGCCGACCGCCGGTATCGCCATAGACACTGGTCGCCGACAGATAGCCGATCCATTGAAGAGAGTCGATTGCCGCCAGATCATCACGATGCAGATTAAGCACCGGATCACCTTCCTCACCCGGTGGCGCCGAGAGCAAGATATGGGAGGTCCTCTCCAAAGCGTTCAGATCGGCAAGCGTTACGGTCCCATCAAACAGCTGGCAATCAATTCCTTCAGCCTTTAATGCCACGCACTTGTCCTCAGAGCGCGCTGTCGCCGAAACTGTCCAGCCGTCGGCGCGTAATTTGTTCGCCAAACGCCGGGCGGTAAATCCAAACCCAAAGCAGAAAAGATGAGACATGATCGTAACAGGGGCCTATATCGGTAGGACGACTTATTTTCACCGACTGTAACGGTTTGCGCCGATGGCAAACAGCACCAAGCGACCGATAATATTGCTCAGCGCAATTTTTTTTGCTGGTGTGGCCGCCGCGCCGGAGAGCTCCGCCCAACTCGGGCAAATCCTGACACCCCAAAGTACAGCGGCTCGGGAATACGCTGCCTGCATGGCGATTGCGCGTTCTAACCCCAAAGCCGCCCATGAATCGGCCCTGGCCTGGCGCAAAAAAGGTGGTGGTGATGCGGCGATCCATTGCATCGCCGTCTCCCTGCTTGGCATGGGACAATACAGTCAAGCCGCAAGGATGCTGGAAGAGCTCGCCGATCAGCCCAACCCCGGACGGCCTGACCTGCGGGCTGGTTTATATGGACAATCTGCCAATGCGTGGAATATCGCTGGCCGACCCCAAACCGCCGTCAGACTACTGTCCAAAGCGATCAAGTTACAGCCCGACAATCTCGACCTGCTGATTGATCGCAGCATCGCCCATGCCGGGCTCGGGAAATACTGGAAATCGCTCGATGATCTCAATCTTGTCATCGAGAAAGCGCCCGATTATGTCGATGCCCTGATCTTTCGCGCCAGCGCCTGGCGCAAGGTCGGCACGCTCGACCTCGCCGAACAGGACATCATCGCAGCGCTCGCCCTCAAGCCGGATGATCCCGACGGGTTGTTGGAGCGCGGGCTGATCCGCAAGGCGCAGGGAGAGATTGCCGCCGCCCGCCAAGACTGGCTCCGCGTACTGGAAATCTCCGTCAAAGGCCCGCTGACGGAAGCGGCTCAACGGAATCTCGAGAGCATCGACGTCAGGCAGTAACTCCCGCCTGCGCCGCGACATTAATGATCGGCAGGTCACTATCGGCCAGTAATTGCCGCGCTAGCTGCATACGCCACGAAGTCAGATAGTTGAGGGGCGTATAGGTCGTCAGCTCATTAAACCGGTTGGAAAAAGCCGTGCGCGATAACCCGGCTTCGCGGGCCAGCCGTTCCACGGTCCATGGTGTCGCGGGATTCTGATGGATGGCTTCGAGAGCCTGACGGATATGTGGATCAGCAAACCCGGCAAGCCCTTTTTGATTTTTACCCTCGTCCTCCAGGTAATGACGGATTGCCTGGGTAAAAATAATCTCCGATAGTTTAAGAGCAATCAGATCACTCCCGAGCTGATCACCACCGGCCTCTGCACCGATCACCTTCAAGGTGCCATCGAGCCAACCGGGTGAGACCTTGCCGTAATCCTTGATATGAATATAACGCGGCAGCGCATCGACCAGCACATGGCGTGCTTCTGTCTCAAAGGCAAAGTGACCGCAGATCAACTGGCTCTCATGTCCGGCGCCCGCCTCGCCGACAACCAGATTTTAACGATCTGCACGCGGGGAGTTTTTCTAAACCGATCCCCGAAGTGCCAAATCGCTAACTTGAAGGAAACCACATGATGAAGATACGAACCTTAATCGCCATTACCGGCATTGCCCTAATGGCTTCGATCACCGGCGCTCATGCCAACGACCCCGCCAAGCTAAATGATTTGCAGATCGCGCATGTCGCTTATACGGCGGACAATATCGATATCCACTACGCCCATCTGGCGTTGGCAATTTCGACCAATCCGAAAATCCATGCTTTCGCCCGTACCATGATCCGAGACCACGAAGCGGTAAACAAACAGGCGTTGGCCCTCCTGAAAAAATTAGGGGCCAAGCCGCAAGATAATTTCCTGAGCAAACAGCTTATGGCCAATTCGCACAAGCTGGTCGACACGATGAGCAAGCTGCGCGGCTAGGCCTTCGACAAATTCTATGCCAAGAACGAGCTCGGCTATCACAAGGCGGTCAACAATCTGGTTGCCAATGCCTTCATCCCGAACATCGAAAACGGCGAAGTGAAGTCGCTTTTCAAGGCCGGGCTGAAGAATTTCAAAGTGCATGAAAAACATGCCGAGATGATGGTCAAAGGGCTCAACTAAATATGCGCTCGGTAAAAATGCAGCGACGTGAAGTCGTTGGGTGGGCGGTAGCTGCATGTGCAGCTGCCGTCATCCCATTCGCCATTCCGGTTTTCGCACAAACAATGCCGGTCCCTACCACTCACATAGTTGAAATCCAGAATTTTGTGTTTTCACCAAAGACGCTCAACGTCAAAGCCGGTGATCGCATCACCTGGATCAACAAAGACATTGTGCCGCATACCGCAACTGCAGCCGACAGGAGCTGGGACACTGGAAACTGAAACCAAATAAGAGCGGCTCGATCACTGTCACCAAAGATATGACGCTTGGTTACTTTTGCCGCTTTCACCCGAGCATGAAGGGGGAATTAGACCTCTAAGCTTCACAGGCTTTGTCGACCAGGAGAACGGCTGATACCCTAGGATAATGCCGGTCTTTATCCTGATTGCCTCTTTTGCGGTTGCGCTGGTCTTTAGCCTCATGAGCTTTATGACCGTGGCGGCGGTATTGCCGGAGCTAAAAGAAGCCTGGGCGCTCAACAACACCGAAGCCGGCATGGTCGGTGGCGCTTTCTTTATCGGCTATGTCACCGCCGTCTTGTTGCTGACCAGCCTGACCGACCGGATTGATTCCAAGCTGATCTATATCGTCTCTGCCCTGATTGGTGGCACGGCCTCGATCCTGCTGGGACTTACAGCCGACGGTTTCTGGTCGGGCGTCATTCTTCGGATTCTCACCGGGCTGGGGCTGGCGGGTACTTATATGCCGGGGCTGCGCGCCCTCACTGATCAGCTTCCGGAGGCAAAGCGCAATCGTGGCGTGGTGTATTACACCTCGTTTTTTGCGCTGGGGTCTGGGCTGTCCATTCTGGTTGGTGGGGAGATTAAGGAATGGCTCGACTGGCGCTGGGCCTTCATCTTCGCCGGCGGAGGCTTTTACATCGCCGCCGTAATCATTGCCGTCGTGCTGCCCGCCAACCCACCACAGCAGATCGACAAGCCCGACACCCACCCGCTGGATTTCCGCCCGGTCCTGCGGAACCGCGTCGCGCTTGGCTATGTCGCCGGCATCGTCGGTTCAGCGTGGGAGGTCTTTGCGCTGCGCGTCTGGGCGCCAACGTTTCTAATCTTCCTGCTACCAATCACACCAGACGCTGGCTATTTAGTGAAGCCAACCGTCATGGCGACGATCATCGCATTGATTGGTATTCCGGCGAGCATGGTATTGGGCGAAATCACGGCAAAGCGAGATCGCCGACGCATCATGATGAGCGCCGCAACCATTTCACTCGCCTGCAGTGTTCTGATCACTTTCACCGTCGAAGGCAGCTACGCCATTCTTCTGATCCTGCTATTAATTCTCGGCGCATTTTCCTATGGCCGTAATGCCTCGCTGGTAGCCGGGATGATGGCGGTCTCCGATCCCAAGCTTAAAGGGCTTTATATGGCGTTTTATGCATCGGTCGGATTTTCCGGCGGGATTATCGCACCTCCGTTGGTCGGGATGGCGCTCGATCTTGCAGGCGGACGACTCGATGCCGATGGCTGGAGCGCCGGGTTCCTGACCCTTGCCATCGGTGGCGCTATCACAGCGCTGGGTTTGTTAATCCTGGCGCGACCTAGAAAGAAATAGTCCCTGTCGCCACGTTGACCCGAGTCCATAATCCGGCGACCATCCTGCGATGACAGACTCACAAGCAGAACCCGCTGAAGAAACTGGTCGCTGGGCCGATATCTTTACTGGCAGCACCGGCGTTTACACATTGGTGCTTGGACTCGGGATGGGGTTGTTCGCGATCAACCAGTTCGTCGTCGCGACCATTATGCCGACAGTACTGGACGATCTTGGCGGGGTCAGATTCTACAGCTGGGCGTTTTCCTTGTTCGCCGTCGGGGCCATTGTCGGAGCAGCAAGTGCCCATGGGTTGCGCGAGGCCTTTGGACTGCGACGCGCCTATGCCGGGGCCGGGCTGATGCTCGGTCTTGGTCTTACCGGGGCCGCCTTGGCTCCAGATATGCCAACCTTTGTTGGCTGGCGGCTGGTCCAGGGCATTGGCGGTGGCGCGCTTGCCTCTCAGGGCTATGGGCTGGTTGCGATTGCCTACCCGCCTCACCTGCGTTCACGGGTCCTAGGTGTTGTGTCCACGATTTGGGGTACAGCAACGATTATAGGGCCCGGGTTTGGCGCGCTCTTTGCCGAGCCAGATTTATGGCAGTGGGCCTTTCTGGGTCTCTTGCCTCTGATTCTCGTTTTCGTCGTTCTGGTCTGGCAATGGGTAGAAAGCGATGAGGGTCACGGTAAACTATCCACGCTGCCCTATCGACGTTTAGCGCTTCTAACGCTGGCCGTTTTTTTGATAAGCAGCACCTCGCTTACCGAAGCATTGTGGATGCGTAGTCTTCTCACTGCTATTGCAATCTGTTTCGCCATTCTCACCTTCCGGCTTGATGCGCGATCCGAACACAACATGTTTCCGCGCGGCGTCACTTCTCTGGCGACGGAACTCGGCGCGGTATACTGGATCCTGTTTCTCGGCAGCATCGTGCTCGCCATCGTCAACACCTATTCGACCTTCTACTTACAGGCGCTGCATGGTGTGTCGCCCCTGATTGCCGGATATCTTTTTGCTATTCAATCCATCATGTGGACGGCAAGCGCTCTGCTGGTTGCCACTCTCCCCCGCAAATTTGAATCCTGGTGTCTGGTGACCGGGTTGGGTTTTATTCTGGCTGGTGCGGTCGGCGTCTGGCTCACGGTCGATAGCGGTCCGGTGATCGTCATTGCCGTGGCGATCTCCCTGACCGGAATCGGGCTCGGCTTTATCAACAACCCCACCATCCAGCGCATTATTTCCATTGTACCGGAAGCTGAAAAACACATGGCTGGCGCTTCGGTGCAGGCGATCCGCAATATCGGTATCTCTTTCGGGGCAGCTGCATCGGGCATGGTGGCGGCGGCAGCCGGCCTTTCTCATGGAGCCGAACGAGAGGTGATCGCGTTTTCAATGTCCTGGGTCTATGGCGTCAACGCTGGCTTTGCGCTCCTGGCGCTGGCGATGACGATCCCAATGTTTATCGCCCGGCGGAGGATGTGAGATCTAGCTCTTTGCCGGGTATTTCTGGTTAATCAAAAATCCAGATCGGCGTAATGTTTCGGCGGTGGTTCACCCGGCAGATGATCTGCCAGAATAGGGCGCATTGACGGTCGGGATTTCATCCGGACATACCAGTCCTTGGCTCCGGAATGCTCGTCCCATGGCACATCACCAAGATAATCGAGACAGGAAATATGTGCCGCCGCCGCAATATCAGCGAGCGACATATCATCGCCGGCGAGCCAGTTACGCCGTTCGCACAGCCAGGCAATATATTGCAGATGATATTGCAGGTTCTTCTTACCGGCGCGAATGGCGGTAGCATCAGGGGCACCACGCTTGAGAAACCGCTTCATGATTTTCTCGCCGACCAGATTCTCGCTGACCTCGATATTGAATTTGCGATCAAACCAGGACACCAGCCGTCGCACCTCAGCCCGTTCAGCCGGACTGCCCGGAAACAGGCTGGGATCAGGGACTGTTTCATCGAGATATTCACAGATCGCCGCGGAATCACAGATCGCCTGACCGGTTTCTTCGATGAGGACTGGCACATCGCCCGCGGGGTTGAGGGCCAAAAACTCCGGGCGACGGTCCCACAGGTTCTCGGTCTTCAACTCGGCTTCCACGCCCTTTTCCAAGAGTGCAATCCGAACCTTTCGGCAAAACGGTGACAACCAGAGATGATACAGGACACGCATGCGGTGATTCTAATCGAACAGGCGACTCAAGAACAGTGGAACCGTTGCAGCAAACCGCAACGCGGCATAGCATTGCCGACTAATTAAAAATAATGATGACGGACGGGGAACACAATGACAGTTGAATTGACGATGGCGCTGGAGCGCTATGACCGGCACGTGCCGTTTTTTATGGATATGGTTGCCCCTCCCGAGGACATAAAGATCAAGTCGCTTGAGGTCGGTATGGCGCCGCCACGCCGCGAAGGCATCGACCGCCACCGGCGCTTCTATCAAGATGAAGAATTCGATATCTGCGAAATGTCTGTCTCCAGTTATCTGACCTCAAAAGCTCAGGGCCTGCCTTATACGGCGGTACCGGTATTTCCCCGGCGATTGTTCAGCCAAAGTCATATGTTTGTCAGCACGGCGGCCAATATCTCAAAGCCGATCGATCTGATCGGCAAAAAGGTTTGCTGCCGCAGTTTCCAGACCACCATGTCAGTCTTGGCCAAGGGCGATCTCGCGTTCGAGTATGGCGTTCCCTGGCGCGAACTGGACTGGCACACGATGAGTCCCGAACTCGTCGCCTTCCCCGGGCAGGAAGAAGCGAATTTGACAGTAATTGACGAACCCGGCGCGCCAGCACGTTTTATTGCTGGAGAGCTGGCCATGATGATCCACCCGCATCCGCCACCGTCTATTCTCGAGGGGCTACGCAATGGATCTGTTCACCGGCTGTTCCCTGATACGCGCGCCGAATGTGGCCGCTATTTCAAAAAATATGGTGACTATCCGATCATGCATTTGCTGGTCTTTAAGAACGAGCTGGCCGAAGCGTACCCCCACCTGCCACGAGCGTTAATGGAGATGTGGGAAGATGCCAAACATCAGGCGGCAGAGTTCTACGAAGACCCTGGCTATTCGGAAATGGCGTTCTCCCGCAATGCCTTTGAGGAGGAACAGGCTATTTTCGACACTGACATCTGGCCCACCGGGCTGGCCGCCAACCGTGCGAGTGTCGAACGGTTTATGAAATACCTTACCGACCAGACGCTAATTGACGCGCCCTACCCGGTCGAAGAGCTGTTTCATGAATCAGTGCTTGATAGTTAAGCGAGAAGAGATCGATCAATGACCGACTATACCGTTCCCGCCTTTAAAACCTTTATTGATGATCTGCGCGATCATTTTGATAGAGACCTGCCGAAAACCGAACACTGGGAAGGTGTCCGCGGCATTTTAAAAACATTGTGTGAAGATGAGCAGATGCGTGAGAAGTCAAAAGAGTGGCCCGCAAAGCGTGGTGTTGAGCTACAGCTGCACCACGATTCAGACTATGGATTCTTTGTCGGCGGGTTGATCCGGCAACCAAATCATCGAGCCAATGTACACGATCATGCCCATACCTGGACCATCTATGGCGTGCTGGATGGCAAAGAACGCACCCATGTTTATAAACGTTTGGATGATGGCAGTGAGCCAGGAAAAGCAACCCTCGAATTACTGGCCAAAAGTGAAGCGCCTACCGGTCATGTCGATATTGTGCCGCCCTGGGTGCCGCATTCGGAATGGGGTATGGGTGAACGATCCGTCGCGATAACCGTACGCAGTCAGCGTCCCGGTGGATATGCCCAGAACCGTTTCAATCTGGAGACTGGTGAGACCAATGCCAATCATCGTGGTTTGGAGTTAATCCCGACGGCGGTTTAAACAAGCCAACGCCAGCGCCGAGATCACGGCACCGATAGAGATCGCCAGAAAAGCGGCGGTCCAGCCACCGGGCTGCCCGATTCCGCCAGCAGCATCGAGAGCAATCCCGGCAGCGAGCGGCCCTAGAATCCCGCCCGCATAACCAATAGTCGCATGCAAGGCCATTGCTGCACCGCGTAATTGTTCAGGGGCTGCCGCAACCAATCCGGCGTTGGTTGGCGCGTTCCGGCCAGAGGTGAGCATTGCAAAGACAACGCAGATCATTATCACAACGCTATAATCTGCATCACTCAAGAACCCGACACTCACACCGGCCGCCAGCGAAACAATCGAGACGACGATCACAACGCGGCGGCGATCAAAGGCGATTGCCAACTCGCCAAACGCCATATTCGCGGCGACACCCAGCAGGGCAAAAAGCGTTGCCCAAACAGTCGGGATGAGAACCCCGTCGCCAAGCGCGTTATGGGCCTGGGAGAAAAATAGAAAGGCTACAACCCAAACCCGGAAGGCGAAAACCTCCCAGGCATAGCCAAAATAGGAAATCATGTAGCCAACGACAGCCCGATTTCTCAATAGCTGACCGAAAGCAGCCAGAACAGAGGGCGGCGGTGGCCGTGACCCAGCCGCAGGCAAAACAAGCGCTATAATTGCGGCGCCTGCGACGCATCCGAATCCTGCTGTCACGAAGGTCCAGCGCCAGCCAAACTCGACAGCCACTTCACCGCCGATCAGAAAGGAGAACGCCGTCCCAAGCGCAAAGACCCCTGTATAATAAGTAAC
>Ga0055584_100003327_pt1 | contig 15863 bp, 12 predicted proteins | sample OSDHelmetaG_FD_58716 | JGI IMG/M metagenome (GOLD analysis project Ga0055584, IMG submission 58716) | Pelagic marine sediment microbial communities from the LTER site Helgoland, North Sea, for post-phytoplankton bloom and carbon turnover... | ecosystem: Environmental > Aquatic > Marine >... | reverse complement strand
ATACCGTTGCTTGGGATACTTGTGCAAGTTCTGCGACATCTTTTATTGTGACCAAGGTTTATCCTTTTATTTTGAAAAAAAGAGAAATAGTGATAAATAGTATATGCTTTCTTGAGGATGCACTCAATGTACCCTTAATTATTTCCTAATCTAAAGTTTAATAGATTTTTGTATGAGAGGTTTTTTTTTGTACAACTTCAGGTTCAGCAATACCTTTGACTAATTTGGTTTGATCTTTAGGTGCATCTGTTTTGCAGCCTTTACCTGTAATAGGATTTATTGAACATTGATAAACACGCACATAATCAACAGACATAGTTTGAGGGAATACTGAAGCATCTATTCCTCCTAAATTCGCATTGGCAGCCCAATTACCCCCTACAGCAACATTTAAGAGTAAATGGAATTTTTGATTAAAGGGCGCCTCTGGACCATTGCTAGTGATGACACCATCTTTGACACTTTGACTGTACCATCCATCGCTTTTTTGTGTTGCATAATGAACGCCATCTATATACCAACGTATTTCTCCTTTTTCCCATTCAATGGCATAAGTATGATAGTCATCAGCTGGGTTTGCATTATCTGGTAGGTGTGTTGCTTGTCCTGTGAACACATTGTTTGGCCAATTTCTTCCATAATGTAAAGTACCAAATACACGTGATTCTAAGTCACCGGATTTGGCTCCTGTTTCTGTAGACGGGGTTTTTAAATTGACGGATTCCATAATATCAATTTCACCTGAAGCTGCCCAATTTCCATATACCCAATCTGTAGGTAACATCCAAATGGCAGGCCAAGTTCCTTGACCTGACGGAAGTTTAGCACGTACTTCAATTCGACCATATTTCCAATCGCCTTTATTCATAGTTCTTAGTCTAGCGGATGTATAGGGGAGAGACTTGGTTTTACTGGATTTTCCATCTGGAGATGCTGATCCTGTAAAATGTCCCTTTTTAGCGACAATATTAAGTTTGCCATCTTTGATATAGGCGTTGCTTTTTCGGTGTGTATAGCATTGTTGTTCATTATTACCACCGCCCCAACAGTTTTCTTCAAAACTCCATTTTTTAGGATCGATAGTGGAATCATTAAACTCATCATTCCAAACCATTTTCCAATGAGGGCTTGGAATATGAGGAATATTTTTTAATCTAAGTGCTTGGGGAACGGATGTTTTGGTTAAAGCGTTATCCTGTGTTTTTTGTGGTGCGTTAGAACTACAACCGACTAACAGACTTAATCCGGTCAGTGCGGTGATCTTTAGTGGTGTTATTATTTTCTTATACATATATAAATCCTTTATGTGTTTAAAAGTAAGCGCTTTCTTTTTAACACATAGAAGATTTTTGAGAAGGAGTTTGACTGGAAAATGTGACGCTTATCGCTTTATTTTTTATTGATCTTTATTCTTTTTTTGTTGGAATAGTTCACGACGTTTTTTTTGTTCTTGTTCTTCTTTGAGTTTTTCTTTTTTATCCTCTTCTATTTTTTTTAAGAGTTCTTTAGAATAGTGAGGTTTTGTATCCCAAAAGATAACAACCTGTGCGATAAAATAAGCAAAGACAAGGCCTAAAACGATCCAAAATATAGTGATGGGTTGCATCTAAATTACCTCATTTACATTAATAATATATTGAGAGTATAAAGTGTTGAAGTTTTTTAAGATAGTAGAACAACCTGCAATGGGGAAATCCTTATTCACTTTTTTTAGTATTTGATACAAAGCTTCTTTTGATAACAGGGTTTGAGCTTTTTGTGCGAGTGGATAATAACTAATATGCCAAGGTTCAACAGCCACGCCACCTAGATATTTTTCATAAGGAAGAAAAAAATCATAATGGTGCATGTTTGCTATTAACCACTGGGAAAAGGGGTATTGATGACCTTCTTTTTCATATTCCCAGGGCTCTAATTGCAAATGGACTTGTGCGGGGAGTAAATTTTTTGCATAAATATCCATATCACTTCCCCAATGATGGCGACTCGTTGCAGGTAAAGAAGACCAATGCATAATAGCATGTATGCGCTCAATATCAGAAAGTTCACTCGTATCTAAAGGATGAGCATATCTATCTAGTACGGGTCTTTTCCCTGTGAATTTATTATTCCAAATCAAGCGTTGTCGATAAAAATCACGAAAACCACTGGCAATACATAGGTCAAATCCCGCGTCTTTCGCCGCTTTTTGTAGCGCAAGAAAAGAGGGAATGACCTCTTTATGTATATTTAATTGAGGGGCTATATGTGAATTTGAAAGCCCACACAGCTGAGGGAATGTTAATGTCATAAATTAACCTAATAGTTTTTCTAAGATGAGAAAATACATATCACTTAATTTTTCTAAATCAGCTATTTTGACACACTCATTGACTTTATGAATGCTGGTATTGACGGGACCTAATTCAACCACTTGACTTCCCATAGTGGCAATAAATCGGCCATCAGATGTTCCGCCAGAAGTGAGTAGTTGAGGGGCTGTACCATTGATTTGGGTGATGGACTCAACCATAGCGTTAAGTAGTGGTCCTTCATCGGTTAAAAAAGGTTGACCACTAAATTCCCAGTCTAAATCATAATTGAGTTTATAAGAATTTAATAAGCTATAAATACGTTTTTGGATTTTTTCCATCGTTGTTTCTGTACTAAAACGTAGATTAAATTGTACTTTTAGCTCACCGGGGATCACATTAGTTGCACCTGTGCCCGCATTAATATTGCCATATTGAAAACTAGTGGGTGGAAAATAATCATTCCCTTTATCCCATTGTACATGACAAAGTTCATTTAATGCGGCCAGTGCATCATGGATGGGATTTTTTGCAAGATGAGGGTAGGCTACGTGTCCTTGTATACCTTTGACAGTTAAAAAACCATTAATAGAACCGCGACGTCCATTTTTAACAATATCGCCTACATGGACACTACTGGATGGTTCCCCTACGATACACATATCAATTATTTCATTGCGTGCTTTTAAGGTTTCTACTACTTTTGTGGTTCCATTGATAAAAGGACCTTCCTCATCAGAGGTAATTAACAATGCTATGGAACCTTTATGTTGTGGGTATTGAGCAATAAATCGTTCTAGTGCTACGGTAAAGGCAGCAACAGAACCTTTCATATCTGCTGCGCCTCGTCCATACAGATAACCGTCTTTTTCTGTAGCAGTGAATGGCGGTGTGTGCCAGTCCGCTTCTTTTCCAGCAGGAACAACATCAGTATGACCAGCAAAAACAAATAGGGGCTGTTGAGAGCCTCTGCGAGCCCAAAGGTTAGTGGTATCATTGAAAATCATAGGTTCAATAGTAAAATCTAATTTTTCCAATCTAGAAGATAACAGCGGTTGACAGCCAGCATCATCTGGTGTGATAGACTTTTTATTAATAAGCGCTTTTGTAAGTTCAGTAACTTGAGACATAATAACTCCTCACAACAATAAAAAAAAAGCCACTTACAAAGTGGCTTTTTTACAATAGATATTTTTTATTTTTTAATACGAAGCACGGTTGTTTCACCACCAACGACATTACCAGAGAGCTTAACAAGTTCTTTAATTTCATCCATGTTAGAGATGACAACTGGAGTTAATGTTGATTTCGCATTTTTTTGTAAATATTCAAGATCAAATTTAATAATAGGTTGACCTTGAGAGACTTTTTGACCTTCAGCAATACCATCAACAATAGTAAAACCTTCACCCTTTAATTCAACAGTATCAATACCGAAATGAACAAAAAGTTCGATTCCATTGTCAGATTCTAAAGAAAAGGCATGTTTAGTCTCAAAAATTTTACCAATAGTTCCTGCGATAGGTGCCATGATAGTGTCACCAGACGGTTTAATTGCAATACCATCACCAACAATTTTTTCGGCGAAAACAACATCAGGTACATCTTCAATATTTACGATCTGACCTGAAAGAGGTGCAATAATGTTAATTGTATTTGCATCTGATTCTTCACCAGAAAAAACTTTTTTTATACTACCAAACAATCCCATTCTATAACTCCTTAACTCAGTATATTTTTTATGATTCTGTCATTGTAATGAACAAAGGGGTTACTTTGCAATAAATTTCTCAACACAATCGGAAATTTCAGCAGCAGTTGCTTTAGTTAATGCTTCAGTAGCCATAGCTTGTACATCTTTAAAATTAACACCACGAATGGCTTTCTTCACATGAGGAATAGAAATAGCGCTCATAGAAAATTCATCTAATCCCATACCGAGAAGTAGTAGGGTAGCGTTAACATCACCCGCTAATTCACCACACATTCCTGTCCATTTTCCTTCAGCATGAGAAGCATCAATAACGCGTTTTATTGAATTCAATACAGAAGGAGTCAATGGGTTGTATAAAGAAGAAATTTGTTCATTACCACGATCCACAGCCAAAGTATATTGAGTTAAATCATTAGTCCCAATACTAAAGAAATCGACTTCTTTAGCTAAGTGGTGCGCAATAATAGAAGCTGCAGGCGTTTCTACCATAACACCAATTTCAATATTTTCATCGTAAGCAATACCTTCTTCTTTAAGTGATTGCTTATACATTTCTAGTGCTTTCTTAAGTTCACGGACTTCTTCAACGGAAATGATCATAGGGAACATCACACGTAATTTTCCGTAAGCAGATGCGCGAAGGACTGCGCGTAATTGATCACGTAAAATTTCACGGCGATCTAAGGCAATACGTATTGCACGCCAACCTAAGAATGGGTTCATTTCCTTAGGGAAGTTCATATAAGGTAGTTCTTTATCACCACCGATATCCATGGTTCTTAGTACCACAGGTTTACCATTCATTTTAAGAACAACATCTTTGTAAGCTTGGAATTGTTCTTCTTCTGTTGGTAAAGAATCACGATCCATAAACAAAAATTCTGTACGGTATAAACCTATAGCTTCAGCACCATTCCTTTCAGCACCGATACAATCTTTGACTGTTCCTATGTTTGAAGCAAGTTCCACTCGATGACCGTCAGTTGTTTCTGCTGGAAGTTCTTTTAATTTTGCTAATTCTGCTTTTTCAGCCATAAATGCAGCGCGTGCATCTTGAGCTTTCTTCAATTCATCTGCTGATGGATTAATGATGATTTCATTGTTAATCGCATCAAGAATAATAGTATCACCATTTTTAACTTGAGAGGTGACATTACCTATACCAACAATAGCAGGAAGTTCTAATGAACGTGCCATAATTGATGTATGTGCCGTACGACCACCAATATTAGTTGCAAAACCTAATACATAATCAAGGTTGATTTGTGCTGTTTCAGAAGGAGTCAAATCGTTGGCCACGATAATCACTTCTTCTGAAATTTGGCTTAGGTTAACAATATTGATGTTTAACACATTTTTCAGCAGACGATTACCAATATCTCGTACATCGCCAGCACGTTCTTTTAGATATTCATCATTTAATGATTCTAACGCAGTAGCTTGTTCTTCGATAACTTTGTATACGGCAGCGTCTGCTGATATTTTTTCATTTTTGATGTGACCAATGATTTCGTCTTCTAGTTCCTCATCTTCTAATAACATGATGTGGCCATCAAAAATATCAGCTTTATCTTGGCCAAACGTCTCCGCTGCCATGTCTCTGATAATTTCTAATTGTGCAGAAGATTTTTTTCTGCCATCAAAAAAGCGAGCTATTTGATCATCAACTTCATCTGATGATATATGTGCTTTATTGATAACAATATTATCTTCTTGTAGAAGAAGTGCTTTCCCGTAGGCAATCCCTGGTGAAGCTAAGATACCTGAAATCATTGTGTTACCTCAATATGAATAAATAAAGTCAAAAATAAATTTAGTGCAAGATAGATCTAGTCTGCGTTATTCTAGTTCATCCATAAGAGCTACAAGACTATCAACAGCTTCTTTTTCTTGTGCGCCTTCAGCAGAAATAGTCACTAAAGTGCCTTTTACCAAACCTAAAGTTTGTAGTTTGAATAAACTTTTTGCACTAGCGCTTTTGCCATTTGATGTAACAGTGATGTCTGCATCAAAACTTTTAGCTGCTTTTACAAATTGAGCGGCAGGACGAGTGTGAAGACCATTTTCAGCTGTAATTTTTACTTCTTGTTGATACATAATTAGCACCCCATGTGTTAATGAAATTGTTAATAAAATTTATTTGAATAATTTTTTTCACTTATTTATTTCGAAGCGAAAAATAAAACAGTGCGAATTGTTACAGCTGTCGTTTAGAAAATCAAGTGGTATGTGTTAGTTTGATCTAAAACCTTGATCAATGTCTGATTTTTCATTATTAAATGAATAAAAAGCAGACAATGATGTGATGATTGAAAATAATCTCCTAGTCTGCTTTTTTATATTAGAAATAATAAGGTGAAGAATTATTCAACTTTTTCTTTGTAGAGATCGACCCAAATGGCAGTGCCACCACACACGGCGACAGGCATAATAAAAAGGTTAAGAAAAGGGATCATAGTGATGATGCTAATACATAAACCAAAAGTAAACTGAATGATACTATGGCGATACATTGCTTGTCGCATCACTTTAAAAGAAATGCGATGGTTATCAAAAGCAAAATCACAATATTGAATGGAGAACATCCAGGCCCCAAAAATAAACCATAATAGAGGAATAATGGACTGACCTAAGCCTGGAATAAAGAAAAGAATACAGAGAATGAAGGCTCGCACTAAGAAATACCATAATTTAGCCGATTCTCGCACTAGTACACGAGGAATATCTTTTATAATATCTTTCATATCTGTATCTGGTGGTATTTGTCCTGTTAGTTTGGCTTCTATATGTTCTGCTAAGAGACCATTAAAAGGAGAGGCAATCCAGTTGGTTAATGTAGAGAAAAAATAACTAAAAGCTAAGATAAAACTAGAGGCAATTAAAGGCCATAAAAGATAATGTAACCAGTTTAGCCATGCAGGAAGATAACTGAGCCAATAGTCTATCCAATGAGACAAAGATTGATACAGGTAAATAAAAGCAATACCGAAGACGAAAATATTGAGCAAGAGTGGAATAATAATAAATCTTCGGGTTTTAGGTGCTAGGGCTAACGAAAATCCCTGTAAGAAATAGCTAAATCCGGAGCGATATTTTTTTTGAGCATGAGGCTCATCTGAATAAGACTGATGTTGCTGAGATCTATGCGCAGCAGATGATTTTTGCGGATGAGAGCTTGGGGTGATAGGTGTTTTGGGCATAATATTTTGATCCATAGATGAAAATGTATTCAATTAAAATATGAGATGATAGTATTTTTGCTATTATTGACTCATTATTCAACAATAATAGCAAAAGGTTACAATAAAAACCTGATTTTATAAAAAGCTTTTGCTACAGTCATTGCAATATTGTAGGAAGAATAATATGATATTATTCAGTTTTTTATAATGAGTGAAATAGAGATATTTTTATGCAGGATTTAAGGTTAGTACTGATAATTGTAGGAACCATTGCAATTATTGCTTTATTGTTACATGGTTTGTGGTCTAGTAGAAAAGAGCAGCCATCTAAGTTTAAAGATAAACCATTACAGAAAATGGATAACGTCAGTAAAACAGAGATCGAACGCGTAGAAAAGCATCCTCATCTTAAAAACGCAGAAACATCCCCAACGTTGACGCCAGAGCCTTCTGTGACTTCCGAGCGCCAAGAACCTAAATTTGCGCCTGTAGATGATGATAATGAATTTCATGACGAAGTTCCGTCTATGAGTGCAACGGAAAAAGCAACGCCTTGTATGTCGTCTAAAACAGAGAATTTGGACATGACGTTGTCTATTGATGAAGCAGAAAAAAAGGCCAATTTTGCTAAACAAAAAGCCGCTGCTTTAAAAGTAAAAGAAGAACAGGCATCAACAGTTAAGGTTCAGGATGCAGAAAAAACAGCCCAACCTTCAACTAATAAGACGCAAACAGCTTCAGCTCAAGAAGAGCAGTTGGTGATTGTGCTGCATGTTCATGCACAAAAGGATCGTACCTTTAGTGGTAATAGATTATTTAATAGCATGGAACATAATGGGTTAGAATTTGGAGAATTTTCTATTTATCATCGCCATATTGATGATGGTAAGAAAAGGAAAGTGATTTTCAGTGTAGCTAATTCAATTAAACCTGGTACTTTTGATCGCGCTCAATCTAATTTTTCTACCCCTAGTATTTCATTTTTTATGTCTTTACCTTGTTTTGGTGATGCAGAGCAAAATTTTAAGCTGATGTTGCAAACAGCACAAAAGATTGCGTCAGATTTAGGTGGAACAGTCCAAGATCAACAACGTAAAATGATCACTCCACAAAAAATTAATGAGTATCGAACGAAAGTTAGACATTTTATCCAAAAATAATCCCATGGAATAGTAGATAAATAATGACATTAACATCATCACAACTGAGCCTTATTGGCTCAGTTTCTTTTCATATATCCCAAGAATCTTTAGAAAATATTATTCAGGTACCCGAACTTTTCACTCAATGCCCACAGGATAAACAATTGGCTATTTTACAGGCGGTGAATGCCTGTTATCGTGGCGGTGAGCCTTGTGTGGATGATATTGTTTATGATGCCTGGCAAAATGCTTTTGCTACAGCCTATCCTGAACATCCTTTTGTGAATCAAGTTGAACCTGAATCCATTCTCGAAGGAAAAACCGTTCAATTGCCTAAAAAGATGTTATCTACCGATAAGGCTTATAGTGAAGAAGCCATAAGACAATGGTTATCTCGCCTAGAAAAAACAGCCTCAAGTTTACATATAGCGCAAGAAGACATTGTGATTAGAGTGATGCCTAAATTAGATGGTTATGCTGCTTATGATGATGGCACTAAACTCTATACGCGAGGGAATGGTTTACAAGGACGTGATATTAGTTTTGCTTTTGAGCGTGGATTAAAAGTAGCAAATGGTGGAACCCGTGGCTTAGGTCAAGGTGAAATTGTGATTGAAAAGGACTATTTTACTCAATATTTAGCCCCTTATTTTGAAAATTCACGTAACATTCAAGCTGCTATTATTGCGGAAAAAAATATAGATCCAAGAGTACAACAAGCGATAAATGAAGGTGTGGCGGTTTTTTGTCCTTTTGTGACTTTATCTGCCTGGGTGGGATCTATTGACGCGTTATTAAAAGATTTTGAAGCTATTACGCAAAAGATATGGCATTCCTCTATTTATAATGTAGATGGTGTCGTTTTGCAATGTGATAATAAGCCTATTCAAGAAGCCATGGGTGATACAAGACATCACCATCGTTGGCAAATAGCACTTAAAAATAATACAGAATCAGCACAAGTCATTATTCAAGATGTGATCCCGCAAACTTCTCGTAATGGGCGTATTACCCCTGTTGTGTTACTCGAACCTACGCGTTTATCTGGTGCTGAAATTACTCGAGCTACTGCCCACAATTATAAAATGGTACGAGATGAAGGTATTGGCATCGGGACTAAAATTTTATTAGTGCGCAGTGGCATGGTGATCCCTAAAATCGAAGCAGTATTAGAACCGGCAGAGCCGCTGATTCCTGATGTTTGTCCTTGTTGTGGTGAAAAATTAGTTTGGATTGACGATAACCTGTTTTGTGTGAACAAAGATTGTCGCGATCAGATCGAAAAAACCATTATTCATTTCTTTGAAACATTGGGAAATAATGATGGTTTTGGGCCTGCAACCATTTCCATATTATATGATGAAGGCATTCGTTTAGTTTCTGATGTCTATCAATTACAGCAGCAGCCAGAACGTTTAGCGGCTATAGGTTATAAAGAAAAAACAGTCGAAAACTTAGTGGATGCATTGCAAAAAAGCCAAAGTTTAGAAATTGAAGATTGGCGTTTTTTAGCGGCATTTGGTGTACAGCGTTTAGGTTTAGGTATTGCAGAAAAACTCTTATCTCATCATAAATTAGAATCGATTTTTCAATTAACAACAGATGATATTATTCAATTAGATGGTTTTGCTGAAATTACAGCAAAAAACATTTGTGAGGGACTGGCTAAAATTAAGCCCGAATTTGATAAAATTTATGCACTAGGCTTTAACCTTAAAGCCACACCTCTGATGTCTGAATTATCTCAACATTCGTCTATAGCGGGAAAACGTTTTGTCTTTACAGGTAAGATGTTATCTGGTTCTCGTCCTGATATGGAAAAAGGCGCTAAAGCATTAGGTGCCAGTGTAGGGAAATCTGTCTCCGGTAAAACAGATTATTTAGTTACTGGGGAAAAAGTGGGCGCAAGTAAAATAAAAGCTGCTCAGGAAAAAGGGGTAACCGTGATTTCTGAAGCCCAATATTTAGATATGATCTCTGATTAAAAAGGGGTTACCTATGCACATAGTTGGGATCAGTGCTATAATAGCACGCATTTTTTAAGCTAAATTCAGAATAATTGGACTTTTTTGCTACAGATCTTTGTGTTGATGGCAAAGTTGAAAGGATAACAAAACTGAATTTAGAACAACTATTTATTTTTTTATTAAAAATTACTAATTAACAAAGGCATAAAAATGACGGTAAAAACTCGTTTTGCACCAAGCCCTACAGGTTTTCTTCATGTTGGTGGTGCACGTACAGCTCTCTATTCATGGTTATATGCAAAGCATATGAAAGGCGAATTCGTATTACGTATTGAAGATACTGATCTGGAACGTTCAACACAAGAGGCCATTGATGCCATCATAGAAAGTATGAAATGGTTAGGTTTGGACTGGGATGAAGGACCTTATTATCAGACTCAACGTTTCGACCGTTACAATCAGTTAATTGATCAACTTTTAGCTGAAGACAAAGCTTATAAATGTTATGCATCTAAAGAATTATTAGATCAGATTCGTGAAGAACAAAAAGCACAAGGATTAAAACCTCGTTACGATGCAACTCATCCTGAAATTGTCAAAGCTAATGCGCAAGCAAAAGCAGATGATCCTCACGTTATTCGTTTCCGCAATCCTAAAGAAGGATCGGTTGTATTTGAAGACCAAATTCGTGGACGTATTGAAATTTCAAATAGTGAACTAGATGATCTTATTATTCGTCGTACCGATGGTAGCCCAACTTATAATTTCTGTGTTGTGGTTGATGACTGGGATATGGGGATCACTCATGTTATTCGTGGGGAAGATCATATTAATAATACACCACGTCAGATCAATATTTATAAAGCATTAGGTGCGCCTGTACCGACTTTTGCGCACTGTGCTATGATCCTTGGGGATGATGGAGCTAAACTTTCTAAACGTCATGGTGCGGTGAGTGTAATGCAATATCGCGATGAAGGGTATCTTCCTGCTGCATTACTTAACTATTTAGTGCGTTTAGGTTGGTCTCATGGTGATCAAGAAATCTTTTCTCTGGATGAAATGATTGAATTTTTTGATCCTGCCTTTATTAGTAAATCAGCTTCTGCATTTAATACAGACAAATTAAATTGGTTAAATAACCATTATATGAAGACGTTACCTGTAGAAGAAGTGGCAAAATATTTACAATGGCATTTAGATGCGCAAGATATTAATACTGAAAATGGCCCCGCTATTACTGATGTGATCCCACCGCTGGCTGAACGTGTTAATACTTTAGTTGAACTTGCAGAGCAATCTCGTTATTTTTATGAAGATTTTACTGATTTTGAAGCTAAAGCAGCGAAAAAACATTTGCGCCCTGTTGCACGAGGACCACTTGAATTTATTAAAGAAAAGCTAGCGGCTTTATCCGATACTGATTGGACAAGTGAAAATATTCATACTTTAGTCGATGCTGCGGCTGCAGAACTTGAAGTGGGTATGGGTAAAATTGGTATGCCTTTACGAGTTGCAGTAACAGGTCGTGGCCAATCACCTAGTATTGATGTAGTCGTTGCGCTAGTAGGTAAAACACGCACATTGAAACGCATTGATATGGCACTTGATTTCATTGCAAAACGTGAAGCTGCACTGTAATCATTGATGTGATGATGGTAGTGGAAATTTTATAGGAATATGACACTAAAGCTATTTTTCAGTTGACAGGTCATACAACAATATAAGCTCAGTGAATTCTCATTGGGCTTTTTTATTTTGGAGGTAGTGATGGAGTTTTTAGTATCTTATGCATTATTTTTAGCCAAAGCGATCACTTTTATTGCTGTGGTTTTAATGGGGATAATTTTAGCAAAGGGAGCCAAGGGAGGTGAAGTGAAGGGAAAATTAAAAGTAACAAATCTTAGTAAAAAATATCAACGCATAAAAGAGGCTATAACCTCAGAGCTCTATGATAAAAATCAGCTTAAATTGCAGGGAAAATTAAAGAAAAAACAGGCAAAAGCAGAGAAAAAAGCACAAAGTAAAACAGATAAGAAATTAAAAAAAGACTTAGATGCATCGCTTTTAACGCAACGTGATCCTCGTATTTTTGTGTTGGATTTTAAGGGCAGTATAGATGCCAAAGAAGTGGTCAGTTTAAGAGAAGAAGTCAGCGCTATTTTATCTGTGGCTCACTGTGATGATGAAGTTGTTTTACGTCTTGAAACTGGTGGTGGCATGGTACATGGCTATGGTTTAGCCGCATCTCAATTGCAACGTTTACGTGATGCCAAGATCCCACTGACTATTGCTGTCGATAAGGTTGCCGCTAGTGGTGGCTATATGATGGCTTGTGTGGGAAATAAGATCATCAGCGCACCTTTTGCCATTGTTGGTTCTATTGGTGTGGTGGCTCAATTACCTAATTTTAATAAATTATTAAAAAAACATGATATTGAATATGAACAATTAACCGCAGGTGAATTTAAACGTACACTCACCATGTTTGGTGAAAATACAGATACAGCACGCGAAAAATTTAGACAAGAATTAGATGAAACCCACACATTATTTAAAGATTTTATCCATAAAAACCGCCCTGCGTTAGATTTGCCTAAAGTAGCGACAGGGGAACATTGGTTTGGTACTCAAGCTGAAGAATTAGGATTAGTAGATAAAATTCAAACCAGTGACGATTATCTTATGCAAGCTTGTGCCAAGAAAGAAGTGTTAAAAATTACTTATGTGCAACCTAAAAGTTTATCAGAAAAATTGGGCCATATAGGGGCGAATATTTTAGATAAGAGCTTATTAAAATTGCTAGAAAGAGGGCAAAAACCGCTACTATAAGTATCATTTAATTCTATTAACTGGTTGTTTTTTCATCTTATATATTGATTTTTATGTCTAAATTTATAGAGACATACAAAGATTTATTATCAGGCTTTTATTGGATTATTTATTAAATATGTCTATTTATTGAGCGTTTATTGTCTCAAAATGAAAAAAAAGTCGGAAAAATGCAAAAAAAGGTTGACCAAATTATTTTGTTAATCAATATATAAAGAAATCAATCTATATCACGTTAAGCATTACAACAATTATTACTAATAAGATAATTAAGCGTAATAAGGATCTAAAATCGTTATGAGTAAATCTCTCGTTATTGTGGAATCACCTGCAAAGGCCAAAACCATTAATAAATATTTAGGTAAAGGCTACATTGTAAAATCTAGTATAGGACATGTAAGAGATCTTCCTGTTGGATCTACTGGAGAAAAGAAAAAAGCTCCATCAACTAAAGGCTTAAGTACCGAAGAAAAACTAAAAATAAGAAAAAAAAGAGAAAAAGCTAACCTGATTAACAAGATGGGTATTGACCCTTATCATGATTGGAAAGCCCGATATCAAATTTTACCCGGCAAAGAAAAAGTGGTTGCAGAGTTAAAAACGTTGGCAGACAAAGCCGATGTCGTCTATCTCGCAACCGATTTGGATAGAGAAGGGGAAGCCATTGCTTGGCATCTAAAAGAAATTATTGGTGGTGATGACTCAAGATTTAAACGTGTTGTGTTCAATGAGATTACAAAAAATGCGATTCAACAGGCCTTTAAACAACCAGGTGAATTAAATTACGATCGTGTCGATGCTCAACAAGCGCGACGATTTTTAGATCGTGTGGTGGGCTTTATGGTTTCTCCACTACTATGGAAAAAAGTAGCTCGTGGATTATCTGCAGGTCGAGTACAATCTGTCGCCGTAAAATTATTGGTTGAACGCGAACGAGAAATTAATGCCTTTATTCCTGAAGAATTTTGGGATCTTAACGCCAATCTACAAACTCGAGCTCAAGAAGCATTAAAAATGCTGGTGGCTAAACAAGGATCAAAAACCTTTAGACCGACTTCAAAACAAGAAATTGATAAAATTTTAACGGTCTTAAAAACAGCTAAATATCAAGTTGAAAAACGAGAGGATAGGCCTACTTCTAGTGCACCGTCGGCACCTTTCATTACTTCTACTTTACAACAAGCTGCTAGTACGCGTTTAGGCTACGGTGTGAAAAAAACCATGATGTTAGCTCAGCGCTTATATGAAGGTGGTTATATTACTTATATGCGTACTGATTCTACCAATTTAAGTCAGGATGCTATTACTGCCGTCAGTGATTATATTACCCATAATTTTGGAGAAAAATATTTACCAGCATCGCCTAAAATTTATGGTAATAAGGCGAATGCACAAGAAGCCCATGAAGCGATTCGTCCATCCAATGTTAATGTGATGGAATCTGAGTTAGTGGGAATGGATGCAGATGCACATAAATTATATCAACTTATTTGGAATCAATTTGTAGCTTGTCAAATGACAGAAGCGAAATATGATTCGACTACTTTAACTGTCACTGCTGGTGATTTTACCCTTAAAGCTAAAGGTCGAGTATTACGTTTTGATGGTTGGACAAGAGTACAACGTCCATTAGGCAAAAATGATGATGTTTATTTACCTAATTTGAAAAAAGGAGATGAACTAATTTTAGATTCACTGGATCCTAAACAACATTTTACTAAACCACCTGCTCGTTATACTGAAGCGGCTTTAGTCAAAGAATTAGAACGAAGAGGGATTGGTCGTCCATCAACTTATGCCTCTATTATTTCGACGATTCAAGATCGTGGTTATGTTCGAGTGGAACATCGTCGCTTTTTTGCGGAAAAAATGGGTGAAATTGTTACGGATCGTTTAAATGAATCTTTTAAAGATTTAATGGGGTTTGATTTTACTGCACATCTTGAAGAGAACTTAGATAAGATCGCAGATGGTAAAGAAAACTGGAAAGAGGTGCTAGATATCTTTTTTGCTTCTTTCACTCAGGATTTAGAAAAGGCAAGTAAAGATGTGGTAGAAGGTGGTATGCGCACCAATGAAATGGTGCTGATAGATATTGCTTGTCCTACTTGTGGTCGCCCCATGGGTATTAGAACCGGTTCTACAGGGGTTTTCTTAGGTTGTAGTGGTTATGCCTTGCCACCTAAAGAACGTTGTAAAACGACCATTAATTTAAGTAATGAAGAAGATGTGATTAATATCTTAGAAGAAGATATTGAAACGGCGGCGTTACGAGCTAAAAAACGTTGCCCTAAATGTGGTACGGCCATGGATGCCTATCTTGTGGATGAAAAACGCAAATTACATGTTTGTGGTAATAATCCTGATTGTGATGGCTATATTGTGGAAGAAGGGGAATTTAAGCTTAAAGGTTATGATGGTCCTATTGTTGAATGTGACAAATGTGGCGCAGATATGGTATTGAAAAACGGCCGTTTTGGTAAATATATGGCCTGTACGAGTGAGACCTGTAAAAATACGCGTAAAATTTTAAAGAATGGTGAAGTTGCGCCACCTAAAGAAGATCCCGTAGATTTACCTGAATTGCCTTGTACTCAATCTGATGCTCACTTTGTTTTACGTGATGGGGCGTCTGGCTTATTTTTGGCTGCAAGTAATTTCCCGAAATCTCGAGAAACTCGTGCCCCTCTTGTAGAAGAACTGGTCCGTTTTAAAGACCGGATTTCAGATAAGTT
>Ga0055584_100003324_pt1 | contig 15878 bp, 12 predicted proteins | sample OSDHelmetaG_FD_58716 | JGI IMG/M metagenome (GOLD analysis project Ga0055584, IMG submission 58716) | Pelagic marine sediment microbial communities from the LTER site Helgoland, North Sea, for post-phytoplankton bloom and carbon turnover... | ecosystem: Environmental > Aquatic > Marine >... | reverse complement strand
GGTTCAAAGTTCAAGCATGACCGAGACCGTCATCAGCTCGGCGACAAAAACTGTCGTCATTGGGTTCGAGCGCCCCTTCACCGTGATCGGCGAACGCATCAACCCCACGGGCCGCAAGAAACTGGCCGAAGAAATGGCCGTTGGCGACTACAGTCGCGTGGAGTCCGATACGATCGCTCAGGTCGCAGCCGGCGCGCACATGCTGGACGTCAACGCGGGCGTTCCCATGGCTGACGAACCCCAGATGCTCTACGACTGCATCAAGCTGGTGCAGTCGCTTACTGATATTCCCCTGTCGATCGACAGCTCCATTGTTGCCGCGCTGGAAAAGGGTCTTGAAGCCTATGACGGCAAGGCGCTGGTGAACTCGGTGACCGGCGAGGAAGAACGCCTTGAAGTCGTGTTGCCGCTTGTCGCCAAACATGGCGCAGCCGTGGTTGCGATCTCCAACGACGAGACCGGCATTTCCGAAGATCCCGACGAGCGTTTCGCGGTTGCCAAGAAGATCGTCGAACGTGCCCAGGATCACGGTATTCCGCCCTGCGACGTTGTGGTCGACCCGCTCGTCATGCCGATCGGCGCCATTGGCGCGGCGGGCCGCACCTGCTTCCAAATCCTCCGGCGTCTGCGCGAGGAGTTGAAGGTCAACACGACCTGTGGCGCATCAAACATCTCGTTTGGTCTGCCCGCGCGTCCGCAGCTGAACGCTGCATTCCTGGCGATGGCGGCGGCCAACGGCATGACCTCGGCCATCACAAACCCGCTGGAATCCGAGATCATGAGCGGTATCCAGGCAGCCGACGTGATGATGGGCGTCGACAGGAACTGCAAGAAATGGATTTCACTCAATTCTGGTTCCGGCGTTGCCGGTGGTGCCAGGGCAGAAGCGCGTGCCGCCCGGCGCGTGGGACGGAGGCGTGGTGGCTGAAGAACCGCTTGTAGTTTTTACCCCGTCAGGTCGACGGGGTCATTTCAAGCGTGGCACGCAATTGTTGCAGGCCGCGCGCGAACTTGGTGTTGATCTTGATTCGGTCTGCGGCGGGCGCGGCATCTGCACGCGCTGTCAGGTCCGTATCGGCGATGGCGAGTTCGCCAAGCATGGCATTCATTCGTCCAACGATCACCTGACCCCGCTTACCGACGCTGAAGAACGCCAGCGCGAAAGCGGGCTACTCAAAGAGAACCGTCGCTTGTCCTGTCAGGTCCGCATTGGCGGTGACCTGGTTGTCGATGTGCCCGAAGAAAGTCAGGTGCATCGCCAGATCGTGCGCAAGCGGGCCGATGCCCGCGATGTCGAAATCGATCCGGTTGTGCGCCCCATGTATGTCGAGATTCCAGAACCCGATATGCATGACCCTGCTTCGCACCTGCGCCGCCTGGAAAAGGCTCTCAAGGAAGTCTGGGACGTCGAAGTTGCCGGTGTTGATGCCCATGTCCTGCGCAAGCTCCACAAGACACTCGAAGACGGCAAGTACAAAGCGACCGTCATGGTGCGCCGTGGCAAACGTCTGGTCGATATTCGTCCCGGCTTCCACGACAAGGTCTATGGCCTGGCGGTCGATGTAGGCTCGACCACCATTGCCATGCATCTGTGCGATCTGCTCTCAGGCGAAGTCCTGGCATCTGCCGGGCGCATGAATCCCCAGATCCGCTTCGGCGAAGATCTGATGAGCCGCGTTTCCTACGCCATGATGAACGAGGGTGGCGCAGAAGCGATGACCCAGGTTGTGCGCGAGGCGCTCAACGAACTTGCGCAGGAGACCGCGACCGAGGCCGGCATCGACTTCAACGACATCATGGAGACCACCATTGCCGGCAATCCGGTGATGCATCATCTGATTCTGGGCCTTGATCCCACGCCGTTGGGCTTTGCGCCCTTTGCCCTGGCAACCGATGACGCGACGATCATGCTGGCGTCTGACATCGACCTCATGCTCAACCCCGGCTCACGCATCTATGTGCTGCCCTGCATTGCCGGCCATGTCGGTGCCGATGCAGCAGGCGTCGTGCTGTGCGAGATGCCCTACAAGAGCGATGAGATGACCCTGATCGTGGATGTCGGCACCAATGCCGAGATCATTCTGGGCGACAAAAACCGGTTGCTGGCTGCATCGTCGCCGACCGGCCCTGCCTTTGAGGGCGCCCAGATCAGTTCGGGCCAGCGTGCCGCGCCTGGCGCCATCGAACGCGTACGTATTGATCCCGAAACCCTGGAGCCCCGCTTCAGCGTGATCGGTGATGAACGCTGGTCCAACGAAGAAGGCTTTGATGCCGAACCGACCGGCATCTGTGGCTCAGGTATCATCGAAGTCCTGGCTGAGATGTATCTTTCCGGCCTGCTGACCACCGATGGGGTGATCGACGGTGCGATGGCGGAAAAGACACCGCGCATCATCAAGCAGGACCGCACCTTTGCCTATGTTCTTCATGACGGCGAACATCAGATCACGGTGACCCAGAACGACATCCGCCAGATTCAGTTGGCCAAGGGCGCATTGTATGCCGGGGCGCGATTGCTGATGGATCACATGGGCATCGATACTCTGGATCGCATCACCCTGGCCGGAGCATTCGGCAGCCACATCGACACCAAGTACGCCATGATCCTGGGCATGATCCCTGATTGTCCGCTCGACAAGGTGTCCTCGGCTGGCAACGCTGCGGGCACAGGTGCACGCATCGCCCTGCTCAATGGCAAAATGCGTAAGGAACTGGAACATCAGGTTCGCGAGATCGAGAAGATCGAAACCGCCATCGAGCCGAAATTCCAGGACCACTTCATCGACGCCATGGCGATCCCACACAAAACCGCCGCCTATCCCAACCTCACCAAGGAAGTCACGCTGCCCGAACCAAAGTTCGCCAAGCAGGATGAGGATTCTGGCGGGGCCGGCGGACGCCGTCGCAGGCGTCGTGAAGGTCGCAGTGCCCCTACAGAGGAAGCTGCTGAGTAGTTGCTCGCGATTATTGGACCCAGAAACTATTATGCTCTGGGCAACCGGTGATCTGGATCAGATTCGATGAAAGTTAAGGAACGAGAACAACGTGCAAGAGCAGACCTTTAGGAGTGCATAATTGAACTTCTCAGAGATTCCCCTGCGGGCCTCCGAAACTCTCAGATTGCAGAAGCACTTGACCTGAGGTCAGATTTTGACGGTAAACAGAAAGACTACTTGAGTTACTCACTGTCGGGCGGTCTGAAAAAAACGAACAAGGTCAAACGGGACGAACGTTCGAAACTTTTTACCTTCTTGTGATCCTGCTCACCAGCTATGAAATTTGTTGTTCGATGAAGGCATGGCACAGGGCAACTGCCTTTTCCGAGTCTGCCTGTCCTGCCCCAATCGAGATTTCGAGCCATAACCCATCGCTCAGAGCAATCAGTCCGGTCACAGCCGCGTCGACCTCGGCATCGGTACCAGTGACCGCCTGGAAAAGTGTGCGCACCCGTTGACGATAGCCGGCATAGAAGTCTCGGTTGGCCTCGCGCACAGCATCGTTGAAGCGGATCTCATGCCAGAGGGCCAGGAAGGCCGCACGATTCTGCTCGGTAAACACCTTTGGCGAAAACAGCGCTACAGGGAGCGCCTTCAGACGCGCCAGCGGATCAGGCCCGGCAGCATCAACCTGGTGACGCACGTCCTCGGCCACCCCCGAAAAAAGATGCTCAAGGGAAGCGACCAGAAGATCATCCTTGGTTGGATAGTAATGGCCGATCAGCCCGTGTGAAACGCCCGCATCGGCCGTGATCGCGCGCACGGTCGCGCCGCTCACGCCTTTTTCAGCCATCAGACGAATGGTCGATTCCATCAGACGGCGGCGGCGGAACGCATTGATTTGTGCCTGGGTCGCAGGCCTCTCCTCTTTCCGGGTCTGGGTACTGGCCACTATGGTTTCCTTGATCGTCCCCGAGGAGACCGCGACTGGACATGCGTCCAGCTTTGGCTACTCTAACATCTGTTGCTCAGGAGAGAACACCATGCCAGTTGAGGTTGCACGTTTGAAGGGCGATTGCGATGTCGCCCTGATCAAGGACGCCATGGACCGCGAGGGCGTCGTCATCATCGAGGACTTCTTCTCGAAGGAATGGCTCGATCGCTACAACGGCGAGGTACAACCCCTGATCGATAACCACCATCGCACCTATACCGGTGTCGAAACCTTTGACGAGTTTCTTGGGCACAAGACCGTCCGCCTGCAGGGCCTGGCTGCAAAGACCCCCTCCTTCATCGATGCCCTGATCGATCCCAGACTTCTGGCCGTTATGGATCACATGCTGCTTCCACTCTGCACCGACTACATTCTCTCAGCTGGCGAACTGATCGAGATCCGTCAGAACGAAACAGCCCAACGTCTGCACACCGACAACAACTCATGGCCCACGCCGCTGCAGCATCTGGGTTCTTTGTGCGTCAACGCCATGGTCGCATTGACCGACTACACGGCCGAAAACGGTGCAACCCTCGTCATTCCCGGCAGCCATCAATGGTCCAAGGGACACCTGCCCGACCCAGGAGAGATTACGCCAGCCGAGATGCCCGCTGGTTCGGTTGCCCTCTTCACCGGTGAAACCATTCATGCCGGTGGCACCAGCACTGTGGATGGTATCCGGCGCGGCCTCTCGATCTCTTATTGCGCAGGCTGGCTCCGCCCGGTGGAAAACCATTACCTCAACCTCACACACGATCAGGTCAAGGCGATGCCCAAACGGGCCCAGCAGATTCTGGGCTGGGACGTCTATGACGGAACGCCACGCGGTAACGGTGTTCTTGGCTACTACGAAATGGGCAACCCGCAGGACCTGTTTGCCTGAAAACGGTCTATGCCGCGACGCGGCGTTCTTCGCGGGGCGTGCGGCCGAAATACTCGCGGTAACGGCGGCTGAAATGGGAGGCCGAGACGAACCCGGCAGCCAGTGCGATCGAAAGAATTGAGGCCGAGCCCTGCATCAGCATCAGACGGGCGTGGTGCAGGCGCAGCTCGCGATAGTAGCGCGATGGTGTGCGGGCCAGATGTTTCTTGAACAGCCGCTCCAACTGTCTTGTCGAAAGCCCCACAGCATCGGCAATCTCGGGCAACGGTAGCGGTTCTTCCAGGTTCGCTTCCATCTCGGCAATGGCGGCAAGAAGTTTGGGGTCACTGACTCCAACCCGCGACTGCAAAGCCATACGCTGGTGATCATGAGATTCGCGGATACGCTCGTGAATGAACTGCTCGGAGACCTTGCCGGCAAGTTCCGCGCCCTGTTCGAGAGTGATGAGATGGAGCATCAGATCAAGGGCAGCCGTGCCGCCAGAACAGGTGATGCGGTTGCGATCGATCTCGAAGATGTCGTCCGTGACATTCAACTCAGGGTGTTCCTCAGCGAAGGTCTCGAGGTCTTCCCAGTGAATGGTGCATTGATAACCGCCCAGAAGACCGGCGCGCGCCAGCAAGTGGGTGCCTGTGCAAAGGGCGCCGACCATACCGCCCTGACGGGCAATCTTGCGCAGCCAAGCCATTGTCGGGCGGTCATCGAAACGATGCGCATCGATCCCCGCGCAGATGAACAGGGTCTCGCAACTCTCTACATCAGCCATGGCAAACTGAGGCACGACCTCCAGACCATTGCTAGCACGCACAGGCCCGCCATCGCGCGAAATCACGGCCCAATCATAGATAGGGGATCCGCTCATCCTATTGGCCGAACGGAGAGGCTCGACCGCAGCCGTGAAGGCCATCATCGAGAAGTTGGGAACCAGGAAAAAAGTGTAGGTCTGCGTTGTCACCGAACGACCCAACATTTTGTAGATTACGACATTACAATGTCGCAAATCGGACAAATGTCAATTGTCACAATCATGTCGGCCTTGGGACAACTCAATCGTGACTGACGCCCCCTGCATCAGGCCCTGCGTCGGGACGCTTCTCGACAACGCCTGCGCTCACCTCTTCTTCCACGACCTCTGCATCAATCATGGTGTCTTCAGCGTCGATCCGGACATGAGCCGGAGATGTGTTGCCGCCGCGGATTTCACCAAAATAGACCGTCATGTGGGGGAACGGAATCTCGATACCAACCTCGTCGAACTTCAACTTGATCTGTCGCAGATACTCGCGCCGCACGCCCCATTGGTAGCCTGCCAATGTCTTGATGCGAACCCGGACCGTCACCGCAGAATCGCCCAACTCATTGACACCCATGACCTCCAGGTCTCCGACAAGCCCGCCCGCAAACGCCTCATCCCTGCGCGCTTCGGCATCGACCTCTCGAATAACCTCAATCACCCGGTCTGTGTTTTCCTGGTAGGCGACGCCGACATCGATCATGGCGTATCCGAAGTCACGCATCATGTTGGTCAGTGCCGTAATCTCGCCAAACGGTACGGTGTGAACATAACCGTCGAAATCACGCAGCTGGACGGTACGGATCGTAATGCTTTCCACACCGCCCAATTTTCCACCGGCTTCGATCCAGTCTCCGACAGAGAACTGATCCTCGAACATGATGAAGGCCCCGGTGATGACATCCTTGACGAGCGTCTGAGCACCAAACCCGACCGCCAGGCCAACTACGCCAGCACCGGCCAACAACGGAGCAGTTTCGACCCCGAGTTCGGAGAGAATGGTGATAACCGCAATGGTGCTGATGACAATCAAAAGAACATTTCGCATCAACGGCAACAGGGTCTTTAAACGCGGACTGACGGCTGCCTCTTCATTCTGATTGAGATAGGCCGAGATCAATCCATCACCCAACTCCCAGATGATGATCGCAATCACGACCATCAGCGCGATCGAGGCCAGACGCCCGACAACACTCAACCCGCCCGGGGACATCAGCGTTTCCACTGCCCCCAGCCCCCAGGAATCCATTATCAGAGCCGTGGCAAATCCCCAGATCACCACGTTCAGGGCCACGACCAAAATGGTCAGGTAACGGTTGCTGCGGCGTTCCAGTCCCGGGAACCGGTCCGAGTATTCATCACTGATAACGAAAAGCTTAAGAAGAGCACGACGCACCATTGTCGAGGCAATCAGTGCACCGAACAGAACAATTGCTGTCGTGCCAAACCCGCGCAGGAGCGTCTCAAATCCTTCATCGACGTTCAGTGCCCAGGCGGCGAAAAGCGCCGCCAGTGCCAGCATGGCAAAGACATGCCAGATATCTGCCAGGCGCTGGCGCAACATGCGCGCACCGCCGGTTTCGGGATGTTCACGAATCCAGCGTGCCACCGTCTCGCGGCTTTGCAGGATGACCATGAAACCCAGGAGGGTCAGGCAAAAGCCAACCAGACGTTGGAGAAGAGCGGTGCTCGAGTCCGGCAGGCCCAGCGACGCCAGCAACTCGATGGCGAAGAATCCATAAATACCCAGGGCCAGAAAACGGCGTGTCCAAACAGCAAGATAGACAGCCTCATGATCCTTAACCGGAATGATGCGCAGTGCCGGTGCAAGCGGAGAAAGAAGAATTCGTACCGTTACCGTACCTGCCCGCACCAACACCAATGCATTGACCAACGCAATCGAGACAACACGCGTAAGCTCGTTGGGATTAATGACGGTCAGACAAGCATATGCAGCAATGGCAAATGCAATGATCGTTGCAACGCGCAGGCAGATTCGCCCCAGAGTGATGACCGGCAACTCCAGCCACGTCACATCCTCTCGTTGCTCCAGTCTGCGCAATTGCCGTCGTTCCAGCCAGGCAACCAGAAGCCAACCCAGCATGCCAGCCGCGACCACCAGGGAGACTTGCCAAAGCGCTTCCAACCAAAGGCTGCGAAGATCGCCATCGCTTGTCTGGCTGTAGAGCCAATCAAGAAATTCGGTGCCGTCATCAAGTTGCTCGAGCAGCTCTACGACGTTGTTGTCGAGCTGCGAAATCTGCCCGGCTATGTTGCTGACAAGGTCGCCGTCAGCTTCGCCGACATCGTCCTCTGCTTGCTGATCGGCAGCCACCAGCGTTTTGAGTGTTTCAATGAGCGCCTGACGCTGCGCCTCGTCTTCCAGCGTTGCAATAAGGGCTTCGGCCTGCTCGGTGGAAGGCGGATTGCCTGATGCTTCGGTATCCTGGGTTTGTGCCCAGCTCGTTGACGAAAGTGCCAGGACCAGCATCGTGACCGACACGGTCAAAACCAGATGCGGCAGACGTCTGAGATTTGCGGCAAAAAACGTCGGCATGAAGCAGGTCCCGGGGTTCGACACGCATGGGGGATGGCACTTGGCCATCATGTCATCATAGAGGTTCACCTATGACAAGGCGGTGGTCCTGTCCATGTACTCCACAATCCTATGAATCCGCTCGCTCTTTTAAAGCGCGAGAGCATCTTCACAGCCCCCTATGATTTCGCCTATAACCTGCGTATCAAGACGTTAGTGATGCAGGAGCAGGTTTCATGTCCGAAGAAGTGATCTCAGATTGGCAGCGTGCCGACGATGCCCACCTCAACACCTACAAGGGTGTTATCCGCCTGACGACAATCTCGTGCGTCTTTCTTGTCATCCTGCTTGCACTGATGGCGCTTTTCCTCGTCTAACGCCCTAATTTCAGACCTTCCCCTCAAGACCGTCATCTCCGGCGGCCAGACCGGTGCCGACCGCGCGGCCTTGGACGTTGCCCTCGATCTGGGCATCGCAGGAGAAGGCTGGTGTCCCAAAGGGCGGCGTGCGGAAGATGGCGAGATCGACGGGCGTTACCCGCTGAAGGAAACGCCCCGCGCCGATTACATCCAGCGTACCGAATGGAATATACGTGACAGCGACGGGACGCTCATCGTTGCCCGGGCTCCTCTGACAGGCGGTACGGCAGCAACCGCAAGGATCGCATCAAAACTCGGCAGACCATGCCTTGTTGTTCATCCCGATGATTCAGACACACCGGATCGCTTGCGTGAGTGGCTCCAGGACCATGAGATCGAATCACTAAACGTTGCCGGACCACGCCAAAGCTCCGGGCTCGATCCCTATGAAGCAGCCGAACGCCTGTTACGCGGTCTTCTGGCGGACCGTTGACGCGCGCTTCTTGCGATCTTTGCGAGCGGTCAGAGCATCACGCATCTGATAGCTCCAGTAGGTCGCCTGAGCCACAACGCGGCCAAAGGGGCCGCCGGCCCAGTCCAGCCCGAATGGTTCAAACAGGCGATAACGGTCGTCGCCCTGCGCGATGGCAGACGACAGGAGTTCGCCGGCAACGGTCGTCGTGCCCATACCACTGCCGCCAAAGGCCTGAGCATACCAGACGCCCTCACGCAGCTGGCCGATCTGGGGCATCTTGTGGCGCGCATAACTCATGGTGCCGGTCCAGGCGCTTTCGACCACTGCGTGATCTGCCAGCTGTGGGTAGACCTTCACAAGGTCGCCCAGCATATCACGGGCAAGGCTTGGTGGCGGCGTCGTCGATGCCGTCATGCGTCCACCCCAGACAATCCTGCCGTCAGGCAAAGCACGATAGTAATCCCCTGCCCCACGGGTGTCGGCCAGGCAGATACGCTGACGGATTGCGGTGCCAAGAACATCATCTGCGATGGGCTTGGTCGTCATCACATGGGTTGCCACCGGCAGAACAGCGCCCGAGATATCAGGCAACACGCCCAATCCATAGCCGCCACAAGCAAGCACCACATGCCTGGCACGGATCAGAGCATGGGGCGTCACAATCTGTTTCTGGGGCCCTTCGACTTCAAGGCAGACCAGTGGGGTACCCTCGTGAATGCTGGCACCGGCAGCTTCGGCAGCACGGGCAATGCCCAGGCAGTAGTTGAGCGGGTGAAACTGGAACGACGTCTTGTTGTAAATGCCGTCAAAATAGCAGGGTGAATTGGCAAATTCGTTGGCCACCCGCTCGCGCGGGACAAACTCCAGATCAAGGCCAAACTGCTGTTTCATGCCATCGGAATACCTGCGCATGCCGTCGGGGTCATCGGTCCAGGACGACACCAGTATGCCCGGCGTATTGGGGCCACAAGCAATCGCATGCTGCTCGATCCGCTCTCGGATGACGTCGAGCGCGCTTAGCGTCAGATCACATAGCGCTCGGGTATGGTCCATGCCCACCCGCTCGACGAGCCAATCGGTGTCCTGAGAGTAACCAGGCCCAACAAACCCGCCGTTGCGCCCGGACGCTCCAAATCCGACACGTTCAGCTTCGATCAGGATCGTGGAGATTCCCCGCTCGGCGAGCCCCAGTGCGGTATTGAGCCCCGCCAGGCCACCACCGACGACACAAACCTCGACTTCATGTTCGCCGTTGAGCGGCGGCCGCACCGCGTCATCGCTGCGGGTTGCTGCATAATGACTGTCTGGATACGTCATTTGCGACGGCCCGCGCCGCGCCGGTCCCTTGCGGTCGTGACCTGATCATAGGCCCGCACGTAAAGTCGGAAAGCCTCGCCATAGAGTTTGCCAACCGGACCACCGGTCCAGTTCAGACCAAACGGCGCAAAAAGGTCGATGGTGTCGTCGCCTTGGGCAATCGCTCCGGCCAATGCCTCACCGGCAACAGTCGTTTGTGCCATGCCCTGTCCGCCAAAACCCTGGCCATACCAAAGGCCGGGCCTGAGCTCGCCCACCTGGATCATGCGGTGCATGGGGTAACTCATGATCCCGCTCCACGCTGTCTCGACCTTCACACTAGCCAGCTCGGGATAGACGCGTGTCATGTCGCCATGCATCAGTTGACCCAGGTTGCCGGGCTCGGCCATGCGCGTCGTACCTCGGCCACCCCACAGCACGCGGTTGTCTTCCAGCCGCCGGTAGTAATCCAGGCTGAACCGGTCATCGTGAATGGCGCAATGCGTTTTGATGACTGAGGAAATCAGTGTTTCATCGATGGGTTCGGTCACCATGACGTAGGTCGCAACCCGCTGGAACGCGGCAGCAAGTTCGACCACCAGAGATCTGTCATAGCCACCGGTCGTCACGACAATCTTGTCGGCTTCCACGATCCCCATATCAGTCGTGACCATGCAGCTCCTGCCTTCGGTCATGACGGACCGCGCAGGCGAATGTTCGTGGATCGTGACACCAAGGGATTCAGCGGCGCGCGCCACGCCCAGGCAATAGTTCAGGGGATGGAACCAGAAACTGGAATGGTCGATGGCGCCATCGAAATACATGTCGGAAGCCGCATAGTCCTCGCGCAATTGTTCGCGCGGAATGAAGTCGATGTTTTCGCCAAAGTTCTCGCGTTCGAAATCGACCCATTCCTTCATGGCGTCGGGATTGTCATACCAGGAGGCTGCGACATGGCCATGGGGATTGGGGCCGCAGTCGATACCGTAGCGTTTCATGCGCTCCAGGATCAGCGAAACTGCCTGTTGGCCCAGCCCGATCAGGCGTTTGGTGTGATCCAGTCCGACCTTGCCGATCAGAGTGTCGGTCCCGACAGCATAGGACGCACCCACAAACCCGCCGTTGCGACCTGACGCGCCCCAACCAACACGCTCGCCCTCAAGCAGAACAACATCCGTGACGCCGCGTTCAGCCAGGCCCAAAGCCGTGTTGAGCCCGGCAAGACCGCCGCCGATGACACAGACCTGCGTCTTGATATGGCCATCCAGCATCGGCCTTGGCGCATCGGCGGTGCGGGTACGCGCATAGTGGATATCGAGGTAACCGTCGCTCATGGGCAGGGGTAGGTGTAAATCTTGTGGACCTCTTCGATGCCCGTCAGCACCTCTTCGGAGAGCTCAACTTCGACACTGGCAAGATCAGCCTTGAGTTGTTCCATCGATGACACACCGATGATGTTCGAGGTCAGGAACGGCTGCCGGTTTACAAAGGCCAGCGCCATCGTGCCGGGTTCCAGGCCATGCTTGCGGGCAAGTTCAACATAGGCGCGCGTCGCAGGCTCCGCGTTAGGCGGGCCGAGATATCGCGTGTTGCCGGGATACATGGTCATGCGCGCACCTTCCGGCCTGGCACCGCCCAGATATTTCCCTGAAAGGGCACCGGCAGCCATGGGCGCATAAGCAAACAGGCCGACCTGCTCACGCATGGCGATCTCGGCACAGCCGGACTCAAAGGTTCTGTTGAGCAGGCTGTAAGGATTCTGATTGGTGACCATGCGCGGCAGACCCATGGTTTCGGCCAGATGCAGAAAACGCATCGTGCCCCACGGCGTTTCATTCGAGATGCCGATATGGCGCACCTTGCCTGCTTTCACGAGATCAGCCAGAGCAGAAAGCGTTTCCTCCAAAGGCACGGAATCATCGGTCTCTGGGTGCTCGTAACCCAGTTGACCAAAGGTGTTGGTATCGCGGTCGGGCCAGTGCAGTTGGTAGAGATCGACATAATCGGTCTGCAGACGCTTCAGGCTGGCGTCGATGGCCTGATCGATGTGCTGCTTGTTGAGTTTGGGGTTGCCGCCGCGAATGTAATGCAGGCGTTCATCTGGTCCAGCGACCTTGGTCGCGATGATCGCCTTGTCGCGATTGCCACGCGCCTTCAGCCAGGTGCCCATGACCTCCTCGCTGCGCCCATAGGTCTCCTCGGACGGGGGCACAGCGTACATTTCTGCGGTATCGATGAAATTCACGCCGTGATCGAAGGCATAGTCCATCTGCTCATGGCCTTGCGCTTCGGTGTTGTTGCTACCCCAGTTCATGCTGCCAAGGCAGATCAGACTGACGTCGAGCTCGGTGCGGCCGAGGCGGCGGTACTGCATGGAAACTCCTGATGGATGGCGGTGGTCAGATGCGTTGGCGCATTCTAGCCACAACAGAGCGTGCGCCAAGGGCTGCATTCGTGCTTCTTCGGGTTGTTACCATGGCGTCGCGCCGATAATGTCCGCCCATGAACACAACATCCCCCAAGCCGGCTCTGCGCCTGCACATGAACTGGCGTTGCGATCGCGACGCTGCCTATGGTCCGGCCCAACAGGCCGTGATCGACCACGACAGCCGCACGTTGGCGCATGAAACCATTGCTTCGTGGCCTGGTTACACGCCCACGCCGCTGATCGAGCTGCCGCATCTGGCCAGCAAGCTGGGCATCAAGCGCCTGCGCATGAAGCATGAAAGCAAGCGGTTCAGCCTGAAGAGCTTCAAGGCCCTGGGCGGCGCTTACGGCGTGATGCGTATCCTGCAGCGTGAAACCGGTGCCTCCATTCCCGACATCATGGCCGGCAAGGTCAAAGACGACGTCGCTGGCGTCACCGTGTGCTGTGCCACCGACGGCAACCATGGCCGCGCTGTCGCTTGGGGCGCACAGCTCGCTGGCGCGCGCTGCGTCATCTACCTGCATGCCCATGTCAGCCAGGGGCGCGAGGATGCCATTGCGGCCTATGGCGCAGAAATCGCACGGGTCAGCGGTTCCTATGACGATTCTGTGCGCCAGGCAGCAGAAGACTCCAAGAAAAACGGCTGGATCGTTGTCTCGGACACCTCCTGGCCCGGCTATGAGGAGATTCCGGCCTGGGTGAAACAGGGTTACACAGTCATCATGGGTGAAGCGATGGAGCAGCTTGGTGAGGATCGCCCAAGCCATCTCTTTGCTCAGGCCGGTGTTGGCGGCCTTGCCTGCGCGGCCATCGGTCCAGTCTGGCAGGATTGGGGCGCTGAACGCCCGTTCTGCACGGTCGTGGAGCCCCACGAAGCTGACTGCCTCTATCAGAGTGCCGTGCAAGGTGGCATGGCGCAGGGTTTGGGCTCACTCAATACGGTGATGGCATGCTTATCCGCTGGCGAAGCATCACCGCTTGCCTGGGCGATCCTGGAGGAAGGCGCTGACGCCTTCATCACGATCGACGACCATTTCGCCCGGGATGCCATGTGCACGCTGGCAGACGGCAATGGTAACACCCCGCTCGTGGTCGGAGAGTCAGGATCGGCAGGACTGGCAGGACTGATGGCGGTCGTGGAAGACCCACGCGCCGCACGCGCCATCGGCCTGGGGCCGGATTCTGACGTTCTGCTGATCGCCAGCGAAGGTGCGACTGATCCAGCGATCTATACCGAGATCGTCGGCAAGACACCTGAGGAGGTCGGTGACGCCTGATGCCAGCTGATCTGGACCTTGCCATTCGTGGCGGCACGGTAGTTACAGCCAGTGACACCGTGCGCTGCGATGTCGGCATCCGTAACGGCAGGGTCGTCACGCTTGCAGAGTCCGTCACCGGAGCAGCCAGGGAGATTGAGGCCGATGGCCTGTTTGTCATGCCCGGCGGCATCGACGCCCATTGCCATCTTGCACAGCCTACCTATGGCGGGGTCGCCTGCGCCGACGACTTCGAGACCGGCACACGTTCAGCCCTGGCAGGCGGTACAACCACCGTGCTTTCGTTCGCAACACAAGTGACCGGGGAGCCCCTGCGCGAGACTGTGACAGCCTATCGCGCCAGTGCCCAGGGCAAGGCGATGATCGATTACGGCATCCATCTGATCGTGACCGATGCGTCACCGCAGGTCTTGGGGCAGGACCTGCCTTCACTCATCAGAAATGGCTACACTTCCTTCAAGTTATTTATGACATATGATGGATATCATATTGAAGACAAAGGGATTTTGGACGTTCTTCAAGTGGCGAATGAGGAGGGTGCGCTCGTCATGGTCCATGCGGAAAATCATGACTGCATTGCCTGGCTGAGCCAGAAGCTTCTGGCCCAAGGGGATACCAAGCCACACCATCATGCCGCCTCCCGCCCCATGGTTGTCGAGCGTGAAGCAACCCATCGCGCAATCTCTCTGGCTGAGATTGCAGGCGCCCCCGTCTTCATTGTCCACGTCTCCGGGCGCGAGGCCGTGGAACAGATTGCCTGGGCGCAGAATCGCGGCCTACCGGTCTACGGTGAAACCTGCCCGCAGTATCTGTTCCTTGGTGCCGACGACATGGAGCGCCCGGACTTTGAAGGCGCAAAGTTCATGTGTTCTCCTCCGCCACGCGATCGTGCCAATCCCGATACCCTGTGGCGCGCACTCAAGCATGGCACACTGCAGGTCTTCTCGTCAGATCATTCACCGTCCCGTTTCGAAGGCCCCGATGGCAAAAAGGCCCATGGCACAGAAGCGCCCTTCACCAAGATCGCCAATGGCGTACCGGGCCTGGAAACACGGATGCCCCTGATGTTCTCTGAAGGTGTTTCCAAAGGGCGCATCAGCGCCAACGAGTTTGTCGCCCTGACAGCAACCAATCCGGCGCGTATGTATGGCCTTGGCCCGGCCAAGGGCACCATCGCGGTTGGTTCCGACGCCGACATCGTGCTGTGGGATCCCGACCGCAAGACGACACTTTCCAATGATATGCTCCACCACAATGTCGACTTCACGCCCTATGAGGGCATGGAACTGACTGGTTGGCCGGTAACAACCTTGTCGCGCGGTGATGTCGTGTGGAACGATGGCGAAGTGCTCGCGCAACCCGGCAGGGGCAGGTTTCTAGCCCGCTCGACGCCAGAACCCATTCTGCGTTATCGCCAAACCAATGCCGCAAATGCCGCTTAGGATCATGCAAATGTTCAATCATCACTCCACCAGACGCAGCTTTCTTGGCCTGGGCGTCGCCGGGCTTGCCTTTGTGGCTGTCCCATTCGCCCATGCCGCCAGCGAAGCCACCATCCGTTCCATTCAGGAAGGTCTTGCCGCAATGGGTTTTGACCCCGGCATTGCCGATGGCAAATCAGGCAGCAACACCGAACGTGCCATTGAAGCTTTCCAGAGAGAGTTTGGGTACACCGCCACCGGACAAGCAGACGATGTCCTGCTGGGCCAGATCAACACAGCGCTCAGCGCGGGTGCAGCCTCACCCGAACGCCTCCTGCGTCGTGAAGGACTGCTGCGAGCTTACACACGCGCCGTTCAAGAGGCATTGGTCGATCTGGGCTATGATCCCGGCATCGTTGACGGCGCCGTGGGCCCCATGACGCGCGATGCCATCCGCGCCTTTCAGAACGCAAATGCTCT
>Ga0055584_100003322_pt1 | contig 15878 bp, 18 predicted proteins | sample OSDHelmetaG_FD_58716 | JGI IMG/M metagenome (GOLD analysis project Ga0055584, IMG submission 58716) | Pelagic marine sediment microbial communities from the LTER site Helgoland, North Sea, for post-phytoplankton bloom and carbon turnover... | ecosystem: Environmental > Aquatic > Marine >... | reverse complement strand
TGGCGGAACGCGCAGAGTATGCCGGGGTGGTATTGGACTGTTGCCAACGGCTCCTGCGTTGGCGCATGTATCACGAGGACCAGCGCATGGAGCATTGGGCGGCTCAGCATCGCTATGGATAGGATAGGCGGGACAATGCCGGTTTTCGCCAAGGGAGAATGGCCGGAGGGGGGCGTCCAACTGGTAGCCGAGGCTGGGATGCGGTCATCTTCAACTACAGCCTGTGGCATGCTGTGGCCCCGAACTACGCGCCCGAGGACCAGCTTGACATCATTCTCGATGGCATCGAAGAACCAGCACCTAAGTGACATATCTCCGGGATAAAAGGTAAAAGATGAATAGCAAGACTAATATCATAGATGAGCTTTTGCTCAAAGGACTCATTGGTTTGGGAGGGGCCATCGATAAGAACCGAATGTCGGGTCATCCAGCCGCAGCGATAATTGCCGCCTACTTCTTTTGTCTTGAAAATGCCCTATCAGCCGAGATACAGGCCAAAGTCTATAGTCTCGTACAACGCATGGTCAACTCGGAGTCGATCTGGTTCAGCCGAGACGGTGAACCTTCAACCAATGCGACCCTATTTGCAGATAAACCAGATCAGAGTCCCAATGCAGATCTGATCTCATCTGTTGCTGATGCACTTGAGCCAAGTATCAGCGAATGTCGGGATTCGGGCCATAATACCATCTTCGCGGCCTTAGCGCTCAAGGCACTGCATACTGCACCTCAATACGCATTTCCTACGATTATTGAGGGTATCATCAATCTGCTGAAAGCTTTTGAGGGGCGTGGTCCGGGATGGGCGCATATTCCAGGCAATGAAAAATTAGCAGATCCTCGTGAGCTCTTGGTAGCCCAAGACATCGATGATCCTCCCTATACTAGTCCTGTTGATATGATTGAAGCGGTATGTCGCTACGTCGTAGCAGATAACTTCACTAAGAAGGGCGTGGGTGGTCCAATCCATGTTATAAATCATGCCGTAGCTCTGTTAGATCTGCAGGCGTTGGGATATTCTGCGCTGGCGAGTAAGGGTATGGCTGCTCATCATCAGCATATTAAGCTGTGGCTGAACCTGCCTAAGTTTCCACAAAGTGAAAACAACTACTTAGTGCAAGCGAAGCACGATCCCCGTACATACGACTATTGGCGTGAGGAAATAACCATGAAAGATGGTGGCGGTGATGAACACCGACTAAAGATTCTCTATGGTGCGCATCGTTTTGCCGAGAGCATTACAGATAAAGGTAAACGCCGTAGCTTCCTTGAAAGTGCAGCGCACTTATTTTGAGAACTCGTACTAAAGGGAGATTCATGGTCCGGATGATCCCCTCGCCTCGTTTAGTTCTTACTCGGTCGTATAGACTACAATACCTCCATTTGGAGACGCCTTAAATGCCTTTGAGCGCAGCACAACTAAAACAATATTTGGACGAGGGATACCTCGCCGTCGAGAACCTAATAGATCCGCAGGTCCTCGCGCCGCTGATTGGCGAATTTGAAGCGGCGATCGATGCCAAAGCGCGAGAATTATACGAACGGGGACAGCTGAAGGATCTGCATGAAGGGGCGTCGTTTGACAGGCGGCTAGCGCTGCTTTGCCGCGATGCCGAAGGAGAAGCGGCGCAGGAGCTGTGGCGGGTTGGGCAGGGCAAGCACCAGAAGACGGCGGGCATGTTTGCCGTGTGGACGCAGCCGGCGCTGCTCGATGCCGTGGAGCAGGTGATTGGTCCAGAGATTCTGGCGCATCCACAGTTTAACTCGCGCGCCAAGCTGCCGCACCAAGAAGAGACCGTCGTGCCCTGGCACCAGGATATCGGTTATCTCGAGCGCGAGGCCGACAACACCTTTATGGTCAATTTCTGGGTTCCACTGGTCGATGCGCCCATGGAGACTGGGGCGCTACAGGTGATTCCCGGCAGCCATCGCTGGGACGTGCTGCCGCACGAGCGGATTGGCAGCTACGATGGGTTGCGCGAGGAGAGCCTACCTGTGCACGAGGTGGTGGACTGCCCTTTGCACCTGGGTGGTGCGCTGCTGATTCACAGCCGCACGGTGCATCGTTCGGTGGCTAATACGGCGGACGTCGTGCGTTGGAGCCTGGACTTGCGTTATTGCGATTGGCGCGAGCCGACGGGGCGGCCCGATATCCCCGGCTTTGTGGCCCGCAGCGCATCGCGACCAGAAACAGTGGCACAGAATGTAGGAGATTGGTTGCGGCTTTTCGCCGTGGGAGAAGCTGGCCCTTGAGCCACACGCGCGTTAGCCTGCTCGCGGATTTGCGCGCACTGGGCGTGGAGGCGAGCAGCACGCTCTTTGTTCACTCGTCTTTACGAAGTATGGGCGCGATCGCAGGAGGTGCCGCTACGGTAATCGCTGCGCTCGAAGAAGCACTCGGCGCAGACGGCCTGCTGCTCTTGCCCTCCTTTAATTTGCTACCGCCAGACAAAGAGGGGCGCGCCGCTGCTTGGGATCGCGAGCAGACGCCCTCAACGGTGGGTTGGTTGAGCGAGTTTTTTCGCCGCATGCCCGGCACCGAGCGCTCCGACCACTACTCGCATGCAGTGGCGGCCCGTGGTCGCAACGCCCGTGCCTTTGTCGCTGACCATCGCAGTGGCGAAGGGCCTCCTTCGCCTTGGGACCGGCCGCCTTGGGGTAAAACCTACGGCACGCACTCGCCGATGTTTCGCGCTTGGGCACAGGGCGGTCATTTGCTGATGCTCGGCGTTGATTATACTTCTTCCACCTATATTCACTTTGTCGAAGTGCTCTACTGGCAAAAGCTGTGTGCCCGCGATGTGGATGCGAGTTACCCCGCGTTAAAGCGTCCTGAATTGGGGGCGTTTTGGGACCAAGTAGGGCGTTTGCACCTAGGTGCGGTAGGCGACGCCGATTGTCGGTTCTTTTCTCTCGGTTATTACGTGCAGACCTTGCTCGCTGAGGTAGAGGCAAACCCCACGGCATATTTGAGCTAATCTCGATCTTTTTTAGGCGTAGTGATTGACATCTGCCTGCGTTTCATATATGTTGCAAAACAGGTGTTTGGCATATGAAACAATAGTTACTTGGATAGAACGATGAAATCAAAATGCTGTGAAAAGTACAAAAACAAGTGCCGTTTTTGCTCGAGTTGCCCCTGCTACAAAGAGCTCAGCAAAAAAGCGCGCAAGAAGCTGCTCAAGAAGGTCTCCGACCAATAACTCTGCCGATCTCTCTCTCCATCGCTTTCCTTTCTGCCCGCTCGCGTATAAATTCCTATAGTTGTCATTTATTGGCCTATTAGGCATTGTGAGAGACAATAGCTATACATGTATAAACACCCGTGCGAACTTCGCGTCGGCGAAAAACTCGCTGCGATATTGGCACTGCACTTAATACAGAGAGAGATCTATGAATATCCACGTGGGTAACCTGGCTAAGACGGCGAAAAAAAATGCCTTAAACAAACTTTTTGCCGAACAGGGCAAGGTCGCTTCGGTCCATATCGTGCGCGACAAGAAAAGCGGCAATTCGCGCGGTTTCGCCTACGTGGAAATGGATAGCCACGAAGAGGGCGAAAAGGCAATTCTCGCACTGAACGACACGGAATTCTTGGGGCAGAAGCTACAAGTGAGCGAAGCGCCCGAACGCGAAGAAAAAAAGGAAGCCGACGGCAAGGGGCGCAATCGAAATTTTCAACAGCAGCCCAATCTCTTTCAAAACCGCAGCGGTTCGATCAACCACGCCAGCACGGGAAAACGCGGCGGTCAGCGCGGCGCATGAACGTCATTACCATACTCTGTGATACCCTACGTCGTGACCACGTCGGTGCCTATACACAGGGTTCGCCTCTCGACCAATGTTGGAGCAAGGAAGCGCCGGCTTGGTCGGTGCCGACGCCCAATATGGATCGGCTCATTGCGCGCGGCACCGTTTTCGATAATGCCTATATCGGTTCGACGCCCTGCATGCCGGCGCGGCGCGATATCTACACGGGGCGGCTGGAGTTTCTGGAGCGCGGCTGGGGGCCGCTAGAAGAAGAAGATTGCGATCTGCCGCGTCAGGTGTCGGGGCCACCCAATCGCTCGCTTAAGTGGTCGATGGAACAGGGCTATCCCGTGAGCTGCTTGCTGACGGACCACTTTCATTTGTGGGAGCAGGGTTCGGGCAATTACCACATGGGTTATACAGGTTTTGAGTTTGTGCGCGGCATCGAGTCGGACGCGCTCTATACGGACCCCGTCGATTTTTATTGCCCGCCGGGCGACGAGATGGGCAAGAACGAACGCCATTGGCGCAACGTACACTTTCTGCGTCAGAACGACGAAGACTATTTCTGTGCGCAGGTGTGCAGCAAAGCGGCCGATTGGTTGCAGCGCAACGCCGAGCACGAAGACTTTTATTTGCACCTGGATATTTTTGACCCGCACGAGCCGTGGGATCCACCGGAAGAAATTCTCAAACAGTTTGATGCGCGCGGCTACGATATTGAAGGACTGCGCGCGGCGGCTCCCTATGCGCCGTGGCGCGACCACTACGACGAAGACCAGTTTGAGAATATGCGCGCGCGCTATGCCGCCAAAGTCGTCTTTTTGGACCAGTGGCTCGGCAAAGTATTCGACGCACTCGACGAGTTGGATCTGTGGAAGGACACGCTCGTCGTCTTGACAACCGACCACGGCACCTGGAACGGTGACCACGGTCGCATGGGCAAGTTGGGTACGCACCAATACGACGGCTGCGCCCATATCCCCTTTATCGCGTGCCACCCAGAACACGGCCACGGCGAGCGCCGCAGCCAATTAGTGCAGTTGATGGATATCTATCCGACGGTGCTATCGGCGGTGGGCAGGCCCCTGCCCGAAATGCCGGAGGACAGGCCGCTGCACGGAGTCGATCTATTGCCGCTGTTCGCAGACGCCGAGGCGCCGACGCGCGACTGCGCCCTGATGGGCATGTTCGGCAAGAGCGTGTCGGTTACGGATGGCGAGTGGACGCTACACCAATCGCCAGTAGAAGAGAACCAGCCGCTCTATTGGCACGGTTATCACTTGGCGCGTTTTATCGGCTACGATTTGGGAGCGTTCGAAGATGGGCGGCGGCCCGTGCAAAACTGCGCTTCGTGGGATGCGCCGACCTCGCTGCACAACAAAATAGAAGACATCAACGAACTGGTGAATCTGGCGGAAGACGAGCCGGAAAAACTCGCCGAAATGCAGGCGAAGCTGCGCGCGGAGTTGGCGCGTTTGCAGGCGCCGGCGTGGCAGGTGGAGCGGTTGGGGCTAGGACACATATAACTGCATTCGACCAAGAGGGTATTAACATCGCACGACAACGCAAGATGGAGAGCGTCTTATGCATCAGATACTAGTGTGGATCGGTTTTCTGTTGGCGATTGCGGCCCCTAGTTGGTCCCAAAATAGCACTGCCCCTCCTGTTTTAAGCCCCTTGCCGATCGACGAGTTGGTTGCCGCCTTGGCCGCCTTGCCCGAGCGCACGGGCCCCGCTCCGCGCACGCCATTTGCCGTGCCGCATGTTCAATTCGATCAGAATGCACCGGTGGTCATGCAAGAGGCTTTGTCGGAGGCTGTGCAAAAACTGCCCGATATCGTGCTATGGCGAGAGACCTCCTTTAGCATACCCCCTGCCGTCGGTTGGGTATTGCCCGAAAGCTTGCGCGGCGGGCCGGAGAATGCCTATTCGCTTGAGGGAGAGTTTGGACATTCGCACAGGCCGGAAGACGGCAGCATGCACCTGCGTTTGCCGGCGGTGGTGTCGGGTATTGTTTTTGCAAGAGGCTGGGGTATTTTGCACCCCTTCTCCGCCGTGGTTACAGGTCAGAAAGAAGTGAATTATATCATGGTCTACGGTCCGAGAGATGACGATGAGTTGGAGGCGATTTGGACTATTGTGCAGGCGTCGTATGCCTTTGCACGTGGCTTGAGCTTAGACGAGGTGACGGCGGTTGCCCCGACTACGTGGGGGGCGTTAAAACGAGTGGAGTTACCGGCTCAATAAGCGACGGCGATGCTGCGCAGGGTGGTGTCTTCGCCCGTCTCGGCGCCGAGATCAATACGGTAGAGATAGGCGCCTGGTTGCACCAACTCGCCGGCCCCGTTGTGCCCCGACCAAGTAAAGGTGTGGGTGGCTCCTTGGGTCGCCGAAGGACTCAGAGTGGTTATCGCGCGTCCGGACAAATCAAAGACCTGTATGCGCGGCGCTCCCCGTTCTATTTTGAAGGCGACAAAAGCGATTTGCACTTGGTCGTTGATGCCATCGCCGTTAGGTGTGAGCACTTGTGAAGAGATCGAGAAATCGCCGATCAACTGTGTTGCGCCGATCAAATCGGGCAGCATGACGATATTGCTGCGACGCGTGGCGGCCTCGACCGATTGCCACAGACCGGGGTGAGCACTCGAACCCAATTCTAGTGCGAAGACGGTGGCGTTGTGTTGAACGCGTGTCGTAAAACTAGTCTCGATCGAGTCTGTGCGCACGGCGAAGGGCAGGCGAATGAGTAGGGAATCTGCGCTGATATCGATAGCAGACGGGTCGACCATAGTGCCTCCGACACGCACCTCTATATCAGTTGCCGCCGAGGGCAGAACAAAGCGCAAGAGGTCGAACCCCCTATCCTCCGCATCGCTGGTCGGCCAGAGCGTATAGGTGAAACGCGTGTCGTCGTTGGGTGTCGTACTTTTCGGCTCAACGCTGCCTAAGGCGCCCTGTAGGAATGTTTCCTCGTATTTAATGACGAGCGAGTTGACCTGCGGTGCGACGTCCGGATTATCGCTGGTGAGAATCATTTCCAGCTGTATAAAGCGGCGCGGATTTTGCGATTTAAACGTCTCGCCGGAAAAAGTATACGCCTCGCTCCACTCGTCCCAGTCGTCGCTGACGACGATCGTAGTATCAATTGCTCCGCGCAGTACTTTGGGCAGGCTGTTCCACTGCGCCTCCGTAACGACCTCGTTAATTTTGTTGTGGAACGTGTAAACGGTGCCCTGGGTATTGCCCGAACGCGAGCGCATTTGCAGACGGGTGCCAACGGGCAAATCTGCGTCCCAAGAGAGATGGTTGATGACTTTGGAACGGTTGTCTCCGACCGTTGCACCTAGGTCGATAAAATCCGAACGCAGCACGACCTCGGCGGGGTGGCCCGGTGAAAAGAGCATCATTTCGGTCCAGCGCGAGCCCCAGCCCTGGGGGATATGGGCGTGCCAAAAGAGGTAGCGGATTTTGCGCGGTGCAAAGAGGTAGCGCAAATAGCGCGTGGGGTCGGGGTCGGGTTGGTCGATGAGCGGGCTAAAGTCAAAGGCTTCGGGTACGGGCAGGCCGGAGCGAATGGCGCGCGTGCCGTCGGAATAGAGGAAGTTAAAGCCTCGCGGCGCGCCGGCCACTGAACCCACGGTGCCCTCGCGCTGTCTGAGCGCGTAAAGGAAGAGCTCGTCGAGCCAGAACACGGCCCCTAGGTCGATATAGAACCAGGTGCCTTGGTCCTCCCAAGTGCGCACGCGACCTTCAAATCCGACGGGCAATATCGAGTTACTGGTGTTCATATCGGCGTCGAGGATATTCTCGTTGGAGAGGGCGGTGAGCCCGTCTATGACGCGGCCGCGGCGTACGGTGCCCAAACTGATATTGTCGCCTACGGCGATGACTTCGATCTCGGCCAATGCGCCTTCGGGGTCGAAGTCTTCAACGGTAAAATTGATGTACTGGATGAGGCGAAAATTCTCGATGCTGGCTGGGTCGATGTCGAGGTCGGCGTCGACGACTTGTGCGCTATCCTGGATGTCGAAAGCCAGCGGAATGGAGATTTCCGTGTCTTTGTTCGGCTGGGTCGTCAGGTAGACCGGGCTAAAAATAAAAAGGTCGTCTAAGGCGTCAGACGTGATGCCGGTGGCGGTAAATACAGTGAATTGACGAAAAGGCCGCGCCCCTTCTTGGTCGGGAAATGTGAGGCGAATCTCCTTGGCCAGCACGGCGCGTCCCAAGTCTATCTGCACGAACCAGTCGCCGATATTGTCGCCGGGCGAAGCCTGCCAGAACGTAGTGGGGTCACCGTCGATAATACGGCCAGCTGCGCTCGGGTTGCTGCCCGCTTCCCAGATGCCTCCGGGTACGTCTTGGCCCCGCGATCGCGTGAGATGTTTAAAATCGCGGGCGTCGGCGATGGCATTGATGTGCTTGCGGTATTTGACCAGCTGCAGCTGCCCTTGATCGTTGAAGTGGACTAGACCGAAAGGCATCTCCCAACTCGACCACGCGGCGGGGCTATCAAAGCGAAACTCTTCGGCCGAGAGGGCGGCAGCCGTGAAGAACAGAGACCATAGTAGAAAACGCATAGGCGATATTTTAGTAGGCGATGCCCAGTACCTGTAAGGGCCTGGCTTGAGTAGACTGGGTCGTTAATACAATAGAGAACAGATAGATCCCCGGGTCCAAGAGTTCGCCCGTCTCGTCGCGCCCGTCCCAGCTCAGCTGTCGCGGGCCGGAATCCTGCCAACCATTTTCGATGCGCGCGCGGCGGCGGCCGTCGAGACCGTATACCTCTAGTGCTACGGGAACGGGCCCGGGCAGGCGGAAGAGGGAATAGCGAATGTCGAGTTGGTCGTGAATGCCGTCGCCATTGGGCGTTAGCACCGGCGTAGAAAGTTCGATTGACTGAATGAACTTGGACGACTTGTCCGCTGCACTCAGCACGCGCAGACTGTTGGTAGAAATGGCGTCACCAGCGTCACCGGCGACGATGGCTTGGGGCAAGACCTCGCTGTCGACGGTGAAGACTTCGCCCTCGAAACTGGCGGCAAACTCGAAGACCTGTGCGCCAAAGACCACGCGGATAGGCGTGTTGTTGGCGCGCCGGATTGGTGTGGGCAGTTGGACTACTAGGGCATCTTCTTCATGGTGTACGGTCGTTGGTTCGACGGCGACGGGTGGCTCGCCCATTTCTAGGCGGCGAAAGGTGGCGCTATTACCCGTGCGGATGCGCAGCGCGTCGAAGCCCGGTGTGGTCGCGCTGGCAAACTCCGCTCGCAGCTGGTAGACAAACTCGGTCTCTGTGCCCAATTCGACTTCGGTAAAGCCGCGCGCCGGCTGTGGGTCGTCGAGGCGAGCGACTTCGGCAAAGACCTCGTCGGCCAAGAGCGGTGCCGTCTCGATCCACAGTGAGTCGAGTCGGACCCAGGCGTCGAAGTCGCGGCTTTCCAACGTGATATTTAGCTGTAGGTGCGAGCCGCTGCGCAGCCTGATCAACTCGCCTGATTCGGTAAAGGGCACCGACCAAAAGGACCAGTTGGCTGAGTCGTAGCCGATAGAGCCGCGTATCCCAGGCCGCGGGTCGCGGTTGAGCAGGGCTGTGAGCGACTCGTAGTGTTCGCGCGGCACTTCTTTTTCGCGGCCAATATTGGTGTATTCGTGGTAGGTCACTGGGTCGCCATCGCGGCCGACGCGCACTTCGGCTTGTACCCAGACTTCGGCATCGGGATCTTCTACGGCGACCCCGTTGACCTGGCGCATGGGGGTTGCCGCCCACTGTAGTCGGCCGAAGTTTAGGACGCGGCCAAGATCGATGACTTGGCTGAGATAGATAACGCGCTGCGGTATGCCTTGGGCAAATACTTCGAAGCCGCCGATGGAGCCTTTGAGTGCGATGGCTTGATTGCCCTGGCCACCGCAAGTGGCGCAGGTGTTGAGGGCCTCTGCATCGGCTAGTGATTCCTGTCGGCGCCAGCGGAAAAAGCGAGTGTATTGGCGCTGAAAATCGATGTGGACCGTCGGGTCGAAATTGGCGCCGACATTGGCCACTACCTTTTCGAAGAGATCGTTGCCGCCCCAGTTGACGGCGGGTTCGGCGTCGGGGCCAATCGAGACGTCAAAGGCCGGTATAGCGTCAAGGGGTAACGATGTGCCGTCGGAGCGGAATCCCCGCGAGGGGGTGAAGAACCCAAAACGCACGGCGGGTATGGGTACGGCGGTATCAATCGAGAAGAACGTATTGCGAATACTCTGGCTCTGTGGCGCATTATAGGTCGCGCTGTCGGGATCGACCAGAAAGACACCGCTCTGCGTTGGGTCGCCGCCGACGCCGTTCCAGCGATTCCACAAACGCGGCTTCTGCCCATCGACATAACCGAGGTTATAACGGGATGGCTCGCGCCAGAACTCCCAGTTGTCCAGCAGTTGGATGACGTTCTGACTAGGCTGTAAGTAGAGGGGTTGGATGGAACCGGGCGCACCGGAAAAGTCGACGAGAACGTATAGGGAATCGCGTTGGTCCCAAGCCGTACCGCTGCCGCCGAGTTGCCATTTTTCGACCTGGGCGTGGCTCGCAGTCGTCAGTGTGAAAAAGGCTAAGGCCAGAAGCCAAGTGTTGCGCATTGGGTATTTCCCTCGGGGGAAGAGAAAAGTGCGCTGGTAACATACGATAAAAAGGGGGGGCGTGTCGAGTAAATAAAAAGGCGGCGCGATCTAGTGGATGGCTATAGGCGCGGTCTCTCGTAGGTTCTTACGAGAACTACGCGTTAGATATCCAATGTCTCCAATGTCGGGTGTTTTAGTTGGTCTTTGAGCAGGCGCCAATCTTCTCTTGCGCCCGGTTCTTCGAGATCGGGCAAAAAGCCGAAGTTGAGATAGAGGTTGATGGCGGGTAGGCGCTTGGCCTGGGTGCCGAGCAGGGCGCGCTCGTGCCAGAGTGCGAGTTTCTTCAGCGTGAAGGAGAGGGCTGGTTTACTCAGCCCTTTGCCCTGGTGCGAGGGGCGAATATAAACCCAGTGTATCAAACCGTAGTCGAGCTTGCGGTAGTCTTTGCGATACCAAGCGCTAATCGTTCCAATCGGCGTGTCGCTATCGTCGACAATAAAGAAGCAGCGCTCGGGAACGGACTGCAGGTCGTGGCCGAACTCCGTGGCGAAGAGCTCGTTGGAGAGTTTTAACCACTCTTCGGCGGCGAGAATGATCTCGGTCCAGGTGCGGCCCTCTGCTACTTGCACTGGACGAATGGTAAATCCGGCGGGGAAATCCACCTGCATAATATCGTTTAGGTGGGGGCGGATCATGTGGATAGAGTTGCCGGCCAGAGAGGCGCGGGGATTCTGCGACATAGTAGCTCCTCTAATGCTATTAAAACGCCATTAGATAGTGGTTAATAGGGAGATAAATGTCAACGCGCGATACGGGCGAAAAAGAGCTCAGGGCGAGAGACAGTCCGCGCCGATTATTCAGACTTTTTTGCGCGGTGTGTTGGGTTGCGTGGATGCTCGTGGCGATGCTGACGGTGTGGGCACTCTATCAGAGCAATGCGCATAGTATGCCGTTTGAACGCGAGCATATACTGACGAGCTTGTACTGGGTTACGTACTTTTGTATTGGTTTGCCGCTAGCGGTATGGGGGTTGATGTGGTGGGTGGAGCGGCGGTCTTCCTAACGTTGTACTAACGATTGCCGATGTTATCGCACTGTTCTTTATCCCTCTAAAAAAGCATAGGCCTCGCGCAGCGCTTCGCTGCCGTCTGTTGTAACGGCACGCCCGTGGCCGACGACCATGCCAGAGAAATTCCAGGCAATAATCTCATCGAGCGAGCGGCGTACGGCGCGCTTGTCTTTAAAGCAGGTGCGCAGCAGCCGCGAGACGCCGCAGTAGCGATTGTAGGTGCCGGACATCTTTAGTATGCAGCGGGTGGCGAAGGGAAAGCCGGGGTCTTCGGCATAGTTAAAGACGAGGTCGGTTATGACGGCGGTACTGCTATCTTTATGCAAGAAGGCAACCTCGTTGAGCTTGGGCATGCCGCCGACGAGGACTTGCTCAAAGGCCCCGTCCCATGCGCTCGGTGTGTCGTGGTCGAGTACGCTGGTAAAGGGTAGTTCGGAGTGTTCTTCGCGCACGCCGGGTACGGCGTAGAACTGCGCCTGCGGATAGGCGGCGAACCACTCTTTCCAGTAGAGGTCGTGGAAGGTGCTGGGGGCGATGAAATGAGCGGGGGTGCCCAAAGCGGCGAGGGCCTGGCCGAGGGCAGGGGTGTAGGCGACGGGGGAGTGGATCCAGAGTTGGTCGTCTGCTAGGCGGGCTATGGTCATGGTGTGGTCCATGTGGAGTAGGCCGAGGTGGAGGGGGTTGGTGAGGGTCCAGAGGGTGGGGGCTAGTTGGGTGAACATGGTGGGTTCCTTCTCTTGTGAGTTGCTTGGATAAAATGCTTAACTATAAGAAAAGGGAAAGAGGGGGAAAGGGCATTAACCTGGGTTAATGGGGTGAGTAAACCGTCGTTGGGAGTAGGTGAGTAGCGTTGGGAGAGTTGGTGTTAGCTCGTGGGGGTTATGCTTAGTTTTTTGCGGATGCGGGAGAGGGCTACGTTGGTGATGCCTAGATAGGAGGCTATTTGGTATTGGGGGATGCGGTCTTCTAAGCCGGGGTGTTGTTGACGGAAGTGTTGGTAGCGGGTGGGGGCGGGGTCTAGGAGGAATTCGGCTTCGCGCTCTTCGTTGATGAGCGTTTGGTACTCGGCGGCTTTGCGGGCGAAGTGTGCCCATTCCGGGTCGGCGTTGCAGAGGGCGTACATATCGGCGAAGCGGTACTGCAAAAGCTGACACGGTTCTAAGGCTTGGATAGCGAAGCGGCTGGGCATTCTTGTTAGCGCCGAACGGAAAGAACCGCAGGGTTCGTCTTCTACTGAGAAGGATTTGTTGAACTCTTTGCCGTCTTCTTTTGTGTAGAACTGGCGCAGCACACCTTGTAGCACGAAATAGAAATACTCGCTGACCTCGCCCGCGCGCAGCAGGTATTCTTCCTTAGCGCATTCGCGATAGCTAAAGATGGGCACGGCCTTGGCCCAGGCCGCGTCGGAGACGGTCAATTGGGGCTCGGAGGCTATGCGCAGGTGGGCTAGCTGCTGAGGGGTGGCTTTCACGGGGATGGTTTTGTCGCAGAGAGCAGGTGATTAACTGGCGCGCCTGGCAAGAGTTAGTCCTCTATTTCCGGCAGGCGCGCAAACTTGGGCACTTCGGCCAGGTAGACGTTGCCGTAGCCGGAGATGTCGCTGGTAAATAGCACGTGTTTACCGTCGGGCGAAAAGCGCGGGTGCACGTGTAGCTGCTGGATCTTCATCGACGAATCGTGTCGGCACAGCGCGCGCGGTCGCGTATAGCCGCTACCGTCCCACTGCCACAGGCGCACGACCTGGCCGCCATCGCCTACGATTAATTTCGGCGTATTGGAATGGATGTGCCCGGTTTTGCCGGGGAAACTGACTTCGATATGGTCGGTGTCGTCGTAGCGGGCGTGGCCTAAAAACTGCGTGCCGTCTGTATTGCGGCCGTGGTAGCCGATGCGCTCGCCGTCGGCGTGCCAATATTCGTGGCCGACGGCCTCGTCGCCTTTGCGTGCGCGAATCTTCCAGACCTTGCCCGTTTCTACATCCATACCCCAGATGCGGTTGTCGACGTCGTTCCATGGGCCTTCGTGACAGAAGGTGAGCAGATTGTTTTTTGTGGGCGAGGTGTTGATATGGCCAATCCAGTACTGTTCTTCAAAGATGCTCTCGCCGCCCGAGCCGTCGACGGCTATGCGCAGGATGCGGCTCAGCGGTTTGGCCTCCCATGTTTCGCGGAAGCCGACGTAGCCGCGCAGATAGTCGACGCGGAATCTTTCCGACATATCTTCGGAGATGCTGGCGTAGACGTGGCAACCGTCGGCGCTGGCGTTGATCATGGATACGTCCCAGCCGGGCTCCATGGTATAGAGCGTGCGGCTTGCGAGGCTTGTAAGGTCGAGAGCAATCAGCTCCATACCGTACCAGAAATAGGCTTCGTCGCGGACACTGCTGACGCAGGCGCGCAAAAATTCAACTTCGCGTGGTAAGGGTAGAGGCTCTAGGTCGGTGAGTTGCTGCAGCTCGCCATTTTGCAGGTTTAATCCGAATAGATTGGTGCGGTTCTCGCGGTCGGAAGCTAAGAGCAGTCGCCGCCCGCCGTCGTACCAGCCGGGGTTGGTAAAATAGAAGTGATGGCTATGGGCGCGGTAGTTCGTGAGTTGGCGCAGCGTTATGCCGCTGAGCGGATCTACTATTTCGCGCGTTTCGCTGGGCCAGATCTGACCGCTGCTCATGGAAAGTCTCCTGCTATATAGTCGCGGTGAGCTGTAGCCCCCGCATTTTTTGGCCGTGATCCACTTGCTAATGGTCCCGTATTCAGTCGATAGTTTGGTCTATGGCTTCTTCTAGCTCTGCGGGGCTAAAACCCCAGGGCCCCAAGCCGCTGGCATAGGCGACATGACCTTGCGTATCGACGAGGTAGAGGCGTTCGGGCCAGGCGGCGTAGGCCGTCATCACCGCATCGTCCATCTCGTCCACGTAGGTGCTAATACCGTACTGCATGGCCGCCTCGCACTGGCTGGCGACCTGGCGGCGCTCGGCGATGCTCTGCGGATCGCGCAGGCGGTTCTCACTGCCCAGGTCCCAACCGTCAAGCGGGTGCGCTTCGCGGATATAGACGACGATAAATTGCACCTGCTCGTTGTATTTTTTGTAGAGATCGCGCAGGCTCACGGCCTCGCGTACAAAGGGCGGTCAGGTAAAGCTGCCAAAGACCAGTGCAACCGGCCTGCGCCCGCGAAAGTTAGAGAGCGTGAACGATGTTTTTCCCTGGATATCAGACAGGGTGAAATCGGGCGCAAGCTCGCCCTGCTTTGGAGCCCGGCCGTCGTGCTCTTGCTGCCAAGCATCCGCGTCGCTGCGATTTTTAATGGCCACAATGATCTCCTTTTAGAGGCGCATAGTGCTAATAGAAATATATAGCATTTATGCGCTCTGCATTTTTTTGCCTTTTTGCAATCTCTTTTAAAGTGCAACCCGTTCGCTGAGTTCGTTTAAGCTGCGCACGCGGAGATCAGCTAGGTGCGTCCACGCATCTTCGCCATCAATATCGATGTAAACGGTGGCGGTTTCAGCGTTGCGCCCGGCTTCTAGGTCGTAGCGAAAATCACCCAGCATCACGGCCTGTGTCGCGTTTCCCTGCCATTTCTCTAGTAGGAGCTCGATGCCGTTAGGCGCGGGTTTTGGTGCGGCCGATTCGCGGCCCAGAATGCAGTCTTCAGAAAAGAAGTCGAGTAATGCACAGGCCTCTAAGGTCACTAGGGCATTTTCACAGTTGTTGCGCGTGAGGATGCCGAGATTTGCTCCGCGTGCTCGCAGCATTTCTAGAAGGGCTGAGGCACCGGGCTGAGCTTGGGCCTGGCGCGCGTAGTCGAGTTCGAGTGCGGCAAGCTGTTGGTGTTTAGCGGCGGCTTCTCGCGGTGGTAAGGCGTCTATCGATTCGATGATACCGCCGACCTTGGGTAAATCGAGCGCCGCGCGGATGGCGGCGAAGTCGTGCGCGGCAACCGTTAGCGTGCCGTCCATATCGAAGATCCAGTGCGTGCGCTGTGTCCAATCTATTCCCATCCTAGCTCCTTATGTCTGCCCTTCTCGCATGGCGCGCGCCATTTCGCGTAGCGCGGCGATGTCCTCTGCGCTGAGTAACTCGGCTGGATCGATCCGCGTTTGGCGCACGAGCTGCAGTTTGACGGACCTCTTTATATGCCATTCAAAGTGTTCTTGGTTGCCGGTAAAATCGGCGCGGTAGACGTCTTTGGGCTCTAGCTCTTCGGCGATGATGTAGAGATAGGCCGGGTCTATTTTTCCGTCGTGGCGCACGCGATTGCCGGAGCCAGAGACCAGCGAGGGTTTATGCGAAAAGACGCGGGCGACGGATTCGTTCTGGGTGATCGCACTGTCGGCGTCTAGTTGCTCTAGCTCGCCGTCAGGTGAACCGTGATACCACGGGAGACTATAGTCCCAGTTGTCCGGCTCGTTGGCCATAGTTTAGTTGAGTCCCGTTTAGTTGAGTCCCGTTTAGTTGAGTCC
>Ga0055584_100003319_pt1 | contig 15892 bp, 10 predicted proteins | sample OSDHelmetaG_FD_58716 | JGI IMG/M metagenome (GOLD analysis project Ga0055584, IMG submission 58716) | Pelagic marine sediment microbial communities from the LTER site Helgoland, North Sea, for post-phytoplankton bloom and carbon turnover... | ecosystem: Environmental > Aquatic > Marine >... | reverse complement strand
CGACGACGACGACGCGGCCGACGACGACGACGCGGCCGACGACGACGACGTGGCCGACGATGACGACGACGTCGTGGCCGACGACGACGACAGCGCCGACGACGTGGGCTCCACGCCGGTGGGCCTGACCTACTGCATCGACTGGGACACGGTCACCTGGGTCCAGCCGACGAACCTGCCGACGTTGCTGAACCTCGCCGGCATCTCGCTGAACGACTACCCGCTGCTGCTGAACCCGACGGCCATCGACACCGCGGCCGGGACGATCTCGATGCTCGGCGGCGTCGCGTCGCTCGGCACCTGCGCCCAGGACCTGGCCCAGCCTACGTTCAACCCCACCGACACCACGCCGGGCGTGTTCACCGACCCCGCCTTCGCCGTCGGCCCCGACGACGTCGGGTTCCCGGGCCCCACCGGTCAGGTCAACATCTACGCGATGACCTTCTCCGGGGACTTCACGTCGGACTCCGGCCAGATCGTCAACAGCACCCTCGACGGGCAGCTGGACGTCACGCCGTTCGGAAACCTCGCCTGCCTCGCGGTGCCTTGCGCGCCGTGCCCCAACGGCATCGGCAACTGCACGCAGCTGACGGCGAGCAACGGGATCTGGACGGAGAACGGGTTCGGGCCCCTGGTGCCCTGAGCCGACGGCTCAGTTGGACTCTTCCAGGAGGCTCTGCAACGCGAGGGCGAGGTCGTCGGGCCGGATCGGCTTCTGCAGCAACAGCAGCGGCTGAACCCCCGCCAGGTCCTCGGGCGACAGCGCCTCGGACAGCCCCGACAGCAGCGCCACCGGCAAGTCGGCGTGCATCGTCCGGGCGAGGGTGATGAGCTCCAGCCCGTCCATCTCCGGCATCGTGAAGTCGGTGAGAATCAGCTCGACCTCCAGGCCGTCCTGCAGCATCTGCCAGGCCTCCACGCCGTTGCCCGCAGACTCGACGGAGTAGCCCTGCCGCGCCAGGGCGTCGGACAGGAGCCGCCGCATGGTGGGCTCGTCCTCGACCAGCAGGATCCGCGCTTCGGCCATCGGCCCCATGGGGTCCATCGTCGCCGAGGCCGTGGACGCATCCAGCTCGGCGGGATCGGCCGCCGGCAGCAAGACGGTGAAGGTCGTCCCCTCCCCCACCGTGCTGTCGACGGTGATCGCGCCCCCCGACTGCTGAATGATGCCCAGACAGGTCGACAGGCCGAGCCCCGTGCCGTCCCCGACGGCCTTGGTCGTGAAGAACGGCTCGAAGATCCGATCGCGAACCTCCGGCGCGATCCCCACGCCGTCGTCCGTGACGACGAGGCAGGCATACAACCCCGCCGGCAAGTCCGACTCGTTCTCGGCCAGCGCCCGGGTGTCGAAGGCCATGCGGATGCGGCCGCCCGTGGGCATCGCGTCCCGGGCGTTGACCGCGAGGTTCACGACCACCTGCTCCAGCAGCGCGGGGTCGGCGCGGGCGGGGACGGGCCGGCCGTCGTGGTCCACAAAGAGGCTGGTGTTGTCGGGCAGCAGGCGGTCCACCATGCGGGTCAGCCCGCCGACCAGCTCTGGCAGGTCCAGGGCCTGAGGCTGGGCCACCGCCGACCGCGAGAAGGCCAGCAGCCGGCGGGTCAGCGCCGCTCCGCGCTCGGCTGCGCGGCCGATCTGCTCGAGCTGGTCCCGCATCGGCGACGCCGGCGGCAGCTCGTCGCCCAGGAGGCTGGCGTAGCCCAGGATCACCCCGAGCAGGTTGTTGAAGTCGTGGGCCACGCCCGACGACAACCGACCCACGGACTCCATCTTCTGGGCCTGCTGCAGCTGACGCTCCGCCCGCAGCCGCTCCCGCGACTCGGACCTCACGCGGTCGAACAGGCTCGCGTTCTCCAGCGCCACCGCAGCCTGGCTGGCGAGCAGGCGAAGCAACTCCACCTGCCGCGGCGCGAACGCGTTGGGGACCAGCTGGTTCTCCAGGTACAGCAGCGCGACCAGACGCCGCTGCTTCAGCGCGGGGACGCACAGCACCGACTTGCTCTTGCGCTGCCGGACCCAGGAATCCCGGGAGAACAGCCCGCGGTCCGCGGCGTCTCCCTCCACCACAGCCGCCCGGGTCCGCCGCACGTAGTTGATCACCGCCTGGGGGACCATCGACGTTCGAGCCAGCGGCTCGTCGGACCGCTTGAAGCCCCCCGGCGTGGCGAGCTCGGCCACGACTCGAAGGCCTTCGTGGCTCTCCATCAGCAGGACGCTGCGCTGAGCGCCTGCGAGCTCCACGCTGAGCCGCAGCAGCCGCTCCAGCAGCCCTTCCAGCTCCAGCTCCGAAGCGATGGCCTCGGACGCCTCCAGGACGGCAGCCAGATCGAGACTCGACAGCGCCGGCTCGGCCTGGAAGGTCGAGGTCGCCGGCCCGATCGACTGCTCGCTCGAAGTGAGGATTCGGCCCGAGCTGTCGCCGAGGATCTGCAGCGCGAGCGAATCGGTGGCCCCCGACAGCTCCGCTACGTGGCGGGCCTTGCCCCGGGCTCCCCACGAGATCCAGCCCCGCGACGCCCGGCGGCGGTAGCCCTCAGCCCCGATCTTGTGTCCCAGGCCCTCGAGCAGCTCCGCCGCGCGCTCGTACGCGAGGGAAGCATCCTGGGGAAACGCCTCGCCGCGGGCGGCATCGGCGGCGTCTTCGAACGCTCGGATCGCAGGGCTGAACTCGCCCCGAAGGGACAGACGCTCGGCCTTCAACAGCAACACCTGGTGCCCGAAGTTGGCGGGCGCGGCCGCGGCCCGTCGTTCCAGCTCCTCGATGCGTTGCTCCAGGCGCTCCTCGAGTTCCCGACGGCGAGCGCCGCCGGCATCGGCCGCGAGCCGCGCCGCCGTCATGCCATCCCAGAGTTCGTGCTGGGCTTCGGCGATGAGGCCGGCGATGAACGCATTGTTCTCCTGAACCGGCGCCAGCATGCGGTCCGCTCGCTCAACGTCGCCGAAGAGATACGCGCACTGGGCGGCGAGGATCCGGTACAGCGTCGTGGTCGTCGGGTCGCCCGCGTTGTGGGCGAGGAACTCGTCCTCGACGAACTCGCCGTCCTCCATGGCGCCGGGGAACAGCGTCTCGCCTTGCAGGACGCGGATCGCCTGCCGGTACGCCTGGTGCATCTGGACGATGGGCAGGTTCCGGGTCTGGCGGACGAACGCGAGCCCCCTCTCGATGGGCGCCAGCACCTCGGACAGATCTCGTCCCGACGGGAAGCCGCAGATCGCGCGGCCGATGGTCGCGTAGCCGGCGTACTGCAGCTCGCCCGCGGCGAGGCCGACCCGAAACGCCTCGCGCAGCAGCTCGTCGCAGTCCCGCAGTGGGCTCTTTCGATGCTGCACGTGGTTTGCGTAGGTGTGCAGTGCCCGGCAGAGGTACGCCCCGTCGGCGGTGCGGCGGGCCAGGTCGACCCCGAGTTCCCCGATGCCGTGGGCCTCATCGACGCGGTCCGGCGAGCCCGCGAGCATCATCGCGTAGAAGGCCAGCGCGTAGCCCAGGCCGCCGGCCGGCCCGTGCTCGAGGCTCAGTCGCACCATGCGCACAAAGGAGATCGCGCACTGCCGCGGGTCGCAGAAGTACAGCGGCGGCCCCATGACGCAGAGCAGCCCGAACGCGGTCTTCGCCGCCGGGTCGCTCATGGGCTCGCGGTCCCCCAGCGACTCGATCGAGTGCTGCTCCCGCAGCTCCGCGACCGCCGCGAGCTCGGCCTGCACGGCTGCGTCCAGATCCTCTTCGGGCAGCGCGAGCCCGAACAGCGCGAGGCCCGCCTGCCCCGCCGCCACCGCCTCGGAGAACTCCGCCCCGACCACGTGCAGGTTCACCATCAATCGGTGCAGCTGAGCCATCTCGAACCGGTCGCCGGCATGCTCCAGGGCAACAGCCAGCAGCTGGGACGCGTGCTCCAGGTCGCCCGTCAGCCAGGCCGTCTCGGCCGCGCCACGATGCAGGTCGAAGCAGAGGGCGCGCGCCGTCGTCCAGCCGTCGTCCAGCCAGCGCAGGCCGGCCTCTCGGTAGCGCCGGGCCGATGCGAAGGCGGCGGAGGCGACCGCGGCGTCGCCCGCAATCTTCGCCAGCTCCGCCGCGTGCCGCCGCTCGACCGGGTCCTGCAGGGTCTCGCCGGCGAGCAGGTAGTGGTCGACGGTGGCGAAGGGCGAGTCGCCACGCCCCTCGCGCAGCCGGGCGAGGCGGAGGTGCAGGATCTCCTGGGAGCCCTTCGCCAGCAAGGCCAGGGCAGCCTCCTGGATTCGATCGTGGCCGAACCGGAACCAGATCGACAGGCCCCCAGTCTCCGTCAGCTCGTCCAGCCGGCCCAGCGGCATCGTGGCCGCCGCGTCCAGCGCGTCGAGCAGGCCACGCTGCGCCGCCGGCGCCAGGGCTCGCCCGACGTCGGACAGAGGCTCGTCGACCAGTTCGGCCAACTCCAGCACCTCGAACCGCGCGCCCGACACCGCGGCCGCCGACAGCATCCGCTGCGCCGACTCGGGGAGCTCCCCCAGCTGGCGAAGCGTCAGGGACACGACGTCGTCGGTGAGGCCTACGTCCCCGACCCGATCGGCGTCCCAGCGCCAACGGGCCAGCGCCGGCTCGTACTGCAGGACGTCGCGCTCCCGCAGGAATTGCAGGAACGACAACAGGTGGAACGGGTTGCCGCCGGACCGGCCGTGCAGGTCGTCGGCCAGGGCGGACACATCGGGCCCCCGGTTGGCGAGCACCTCCTCGACCAGTTCCCGAGACCCCCCCGGATCCAGGGGCCCCACATCCAGGGTGCGGACGGTGGTTCCGCGGGACTCGACGTGCTCCAGCACCGGGGGGACGGGGTGGTCGGCCCCCAGCTCCTCGGGGCGCACGGCAACAACCAACAGCACGTGCCGATTCCCCAGGTCCTGGGCCATCCCCGCGAGCAATTCGAGGGAGCCGGCGTCGATCCACTGCACGTCGTCCAGGAACAAGACCAGCGGGGCGTCCGCGCTCGGGAAGCTCCACGCAAACGCCTGAAACGCTGTATTCAAGCGATTCCTGGACTCCGCCGGCCCCACCTCGGGCAACGCCGCGGCCGGACCGAGCAGCCGACCGATGCCCGGAATGAGGCCGTGCAGCGCCCCCGCATTGGCGCCCAGCCGCTCCCGCAGCTCCTCGCGCCAGACGACCAGTTCTCCTTCGGGCCGCGCCAGCAAGCCGGCCACCAGTTCGCCGAAGGCCTCCGCGAAGCCCCGGAAGGGCTCCTGGCGGACGACCTGGTCGAACTTCGCCGAAAGGAACGAGCCCCCCGCGGCCAGCACGGGGCCCCGCAGGCGCTCGATGACCGCCGTCTTCCCGATGCCCGGCGAGCCGGACACCACCATCAGCGACGGCCGGCCTTCGGTCGCCGCCCGAAACGCATCGTGCAGAGCCTGCGTCTCCGGGCCCCGGCCCAGGAGTCGCTGGGGGATGACGAGGTCCGACGGGTGATCCCGCAGCCCCAGCTCGAACTCCGGCAGCGCCTCCGTGGCCGCGGCCATGGCTTCGAGGTCGTGCAGAACACCCCACGCGCTCTGGTAGCGATCCTCGGGCGCCTTGGAGAGCAGCCGCCCGACCAGGTCCGCGAGCAACGGCGGCACGTCCTTGCGCAGCTGATCCAGCCGGCTCGGCTCCAGGGCGAGGTGGGCGTGCACCAGCTCGCGCGGGTCGTTGCCAGGAAACGGCTGGGAGCCCGCCACCATGGCGAACAGCGTCGCGCCCAGGGAGTAGAGGTCGCTCCGGCGGTCTACCGGCATCCCCGTCCGGCCCGTCTGCTCCGGCGACAGGAAGCCCAGCGTGCCGGTCAGCTGCACCAGCTCGGCGTTGGCGGCGCGCACGCGGCTCAACCGCGTCGAGAGCCCCAGGTCCACGATCGTCGCCCGCGTCGTCGTGCTGTCCAGGACGATGTTTGAGGGGTTGACGTCGCGGTGGACGATTCCGCGGTCGTGCAGCCGGGCGAGGGCGCCGGTGACCTGGATCGCGAGCTTCAGGAACAGGTCGAGGGCGAGGCCGCCGTTGGACAGGGCCTCGGCCAGCGACCGGGGGCCGGCGTCGGCGAAGACCAGCGCGGGCAAGCCGGCGTGCCAGACCAGGTCCAGGACCTCGACCACGCCTTCGTCGTCGGCGGCCAGCGAGAGTTCGTGCTCGTTGAGGAGGGACGCCACGTGCCGCGGCGCGGGGAAGTCCCCGGCCATCTGCTTCACGACCACCTGCCGGCCGTCCGACGCGCGCACGGCCCGGCGCACCCGATGGATCGGGCCGTGATGCACTTCGACCCAGTCGCCGAAGCCAGAAAGTTCTTCGCTCACCAGTCTCCCCTCACCCAGGAGACAAACGCTAGCAGGAGTCGAAGGCGCGGGGGTCCTACTCGGCGAGGTAGCCCAACCCCCGCAGGCGTTCTTCGAGCCGATCCCGGTCTGGCGGCGCGGCGCCCTCCCCCGGCTGCCGCCAGGGCAGCTCGTCGGTCCAGCCCACATCGCAAGACAAGACGTCGTCCATGGGCACGCCATCGAGCCCGCGCGGCACCTCGATGCCCAGCAGCGCCAGGGCCGTGGGGGTGAGGTCCAGCAACCGCAAGCGCTCCGGTCGAGCCCCCTGGGCGATGCCGGGGCCCGCGCCCACGAAGACGCCGTCCATGCGGTGGTTGCCGGTGTGGCGCACCGCGGGGTCCGAGAACAGCTGGCCCCGAGGCCCGATCTCGCGGCCCGAGCGGGTCATCCAGCGGTACTCCCGGGGCACCGCCACGAGGTCCGGGGCGCCCGCGGCCTGCTCGCCCCAGTACAGCTCCGCGCCGCGAAGCACCGCGTCGAACAGCGGCGTCCGGCCGTCGGGTTCGGTCTGCTCCAAGAGGCGGTCGGTGATGGCGGCGAGCAGGGCGTCGGCTTCGGGGCCCGGCTCCACGATGCCGTGGGGCTCGCGGCCTCGCAGGTTCAGCCAGACGTTGCCGAACAGCCCGCGGCTGTAGGCCCGCGTGGTCGCCCAGTCGATGTGCCCGAAGGTCAGGTCGGCCTCGCGGCGGCGGAATCGCGGGGGGAGCTCGGCGCGCAGTCGACGACCGAAGGGGCGCAACGCCGCCGGCAGCCGGTCGACGCGAGAGGCCGTTCGCCGCACGGTCATCCAGCCGGCGTCCTCCAGGATCGAGTTGAGGTAGAGGTCCCCCTCCAGTTCCCCGAAGCCGTGGTCGCTGACAACCAGCACGCTCGCGTCGTCGCCGGCCGCGGCGACCAGCAGGCCCAGCGCGTCGTCCAGAGCGCGGTAGGTGTCGCGGATGGCGTCGGCGAATCGCCAGTGCCCGCGTCCGTGGACTCCCGGCAGCGACGACTGCCGCCAGAAGGCGTGCTGGACGCGGTCGGTGGCCACGAACACGCACATCATCAGGTCCGGCCGCTCCCGCTGCAGCAAGGAGGTCGCGAGGGTCGCCCGCTGCTGGATCATCGCGTTCACGTCGGCGAGGAAGTCGGCGGGGTCGGCGTGCTCGTAGGCGTTGGAGTCCATCCGGAACCCCGGAAGCTCCGCCTCGATCTGGGCGGCCAGCTCCCGCGGCCAGGTGTTGCCCTCGAGCTCCTCGGCCCCGAGCCCCGGCACGAACACGCCCCGGGTCGTCGCCGGTGCGGGGTGGCTCAGCGGGACGTTCAGCGCCGCCCACCGGAGCCCGCAGTCCTCCGCGATGTCCCAGACCGTGGCGCCGTGGCGCTCCCGGGCTGTGGTGGGGTCCACGCGGTAGGTGTCCGGCGCGCGGTGCCCGAAGTCCCAGATGCCGTGGCGGCCGGGGTTCAGGCCCGTGATTGCGCTCGTCCAGGCGGCGGGCGACAGCGGGTGCACGAGCGACCGCAACGGCGCCCAGGCACCGCGCTTCGCCAGCGCCGCGAGGTGCGGCAGCGTGCCGTCTTCCATCCAGGGGCCCACGAGCTCCGGGGTGGCGCCGTCCCACCCGACGATCAGCAAGGGGCGGGCAGGGCGATCGGGGTGTGCTGGCCTCACCGCAGGGCCTCCCGCGAAGGACCGACGAGGCGGTCGGCCAGGACCCCGAACAGCTCCTCGGCGACGGGGCCGAAGGGGCGCGGGCCGAGCAGGTCGATCTGCTCCTGGGGGTCTTCGGCGAGGGCGTGGAGGCGGGCGCCGGCGCGGACCGGGCGGCCGGCCTCGAGGGGAGCGAGGATCTTCCACGCCGGGGCGCGGACGACGCCGTGGCGATCGCCGAGCAGGATCAGGTGCTGGTGGACGGGCGCCGACGCCCAGCCGTGCACGAGGGGCTTGAGGGACGTCCCGTCCCGGGTGACGCCATCCCGAGCGCGGTCGGCAACGTCTCGCAAGTCGAGCAGGTCGAGGATCGTGGGGCCGAGATCCGCGCTGCTCACGGGGGTCCGGTGCACCCCGCGGGGCAGCCCGGACCCGTCGCGAAGGCCGAGCACGAAGGGCACCCGCAGCGCCGGCTCCCAGGGCCAGTCGGGGCGATCGGGGTGCTCGCCCAGCGCCGCGCCCGACGCGCCGATGAGGGCGATGAGCACGGGCCGATCTCGGGATGCCCAGGCCTGCGCGGCGCGCGCCACGACGCCGCGGCGCTCCTCGACGATGGGCCCGTAGGCGGCGCGCAGGGCGTCGGCGTCGGTGGTCGCGGCCTGCAGCGGGTTGGCCGGCGCATCCAGGTGAACGAACGCGAAGAGGGGGCCGCGGTGCGACGCCTCCGCCGCCAGGGCCCCCGGCGCCGGGGCGGTCGTGCACTCATCGAAGCCGCCGCCCGCGGTGCGGATCAGCTCCGGATCGTCCGCGAACAGCAGGGTCCGGTAGCCCGCGGCCCCGAGCATGGGGGCCAGCGAGTTGGGGCCGGGGGCCTGCGCCAGGTCCAGGGCCAGCTCCCCCCGCAGGGCCGACAACGCCGAGCGCGCCGGGTTCGTGGACTGGGCGAACGCCTCGGGGAACTGCAGGACGGCGGGGGCGTCGAGGCCCAGGTCGCTGGCCCAGGCTTCGGCCGACACCGCGTCGGCCCGCAAGGCGGCGATGTGCAGCACGAGGACGTCGGGGCGAACGGGGACGCGGGCCTCGTCGGGGCGGCGGGTCTGGACGCGCAGGACGAACAGCGCCAACAGAACGAAGCAGAGGCCAGCCAGGGCCACCCGTTCCCGGGAGCTCCAGCCGGCCGGAGGAAGACCCGGCGGCTCGGGCGTGACCATGGCCGCACGGTAGCATCCAGCCCATGACCGCCGCCTACCTGCGCCTCGGCACCGGGGCGGGGCCCCCTCCCCCGCTGGCCGCCCAGCTCGCCGCGTGGTTCGCGCAGCGGGGCGAACCGCTGTGCGTGTTGGATCCGCACGGCGAGGGCGAACGGGACTGGCCCGGAGACGGCGACCTCTACGTGCACCTGGACGCGGGCCAGCGACACGCCCCGGATCTGCCCAACGTCACGGTCTTCGGGCCCGGCGCCGACGGCCGCTTCGTGCGCGCCCGCGTCCGCCCCGGCGATCCCGAGCCCGGCGACCGGGTCGAAGACCTGGGGACCCTGCCCATCCCCACCTACGCGGGCCTCGGCGTCGTGCCGCCAGCAGTCCGCATCCTCGCCGGCCGCGGCGACCGGGTGCGCCCGGTGAGCCACGTCCTGCGCGAGATCGTCTACCTCTGCGAGATGCACCGCGTCGGCCACCTGATGTTCGACGACGCGGACCTCGATGCGTTCCCCGGATGGCGCGCCGCCTTCGAGGCAGAACTCGCGCACCTTCCCTGGGCCGTGAGCTGGGAAGGCTTTGCCTCGGGCAAGCGAATCCGCCGAACGGCTACCCTCCGCCCGTGACCCTCCCACCCCGATTGCAGGTCGAAGTCAGCAACCGCTGCAGCCTGGGCTGCGCGAGCTGCGCGCGGCACCACTGGGACCCGGCCGCCAACCCCATCGGCGACCTGACGCCGGAGACGCGGGCGAAGCTGGGGCCCCTGCTGGATGCTGCCCGCGAGCTCACCATCGGCGGGTACGGCGATCCCACGGAAGGGCCCGAGCTGCTGCCCCTGCTCCGCGACGCCAAGGCCCGCGGCTGCTCGGTCCGCCTCATCACCGGCGGCGCGAAGCTGACCCCCAAGCTCATCCGCGAGCTCGCCGACGCCGGCCTCGACCGCCTCGTCCTGTCCATGGACGGCGCCCGCGACGAGACCCTGCGGGAGCTGCGCGGGGTCCCCCTCAAGGCCTGGCGCAAGTGGATGAAGGCGGCCCGCGAGGCCCGGGGCGACGGGCTTCGGCCCCTGGTGCAGCTCAACGTCGTCGTGCAGACGGGCAACGTCGAGGAGCTCGTCGAACTCGTCGAGCTCTGCGCCGAGGAAGAGGTGGCCGGCATCCACGCGTTCCACCTCAAGGCGTACGCGGGCGCGACCGTCGACCGCTGCCTCCTGCACGACCCCGACGCCGCCCGCCCCCACTTCGCCGCCGCCCGCGCCCGGGCCGCGCAGCTCGGCGTCTTCCTGCACCTGCCGTCCCTGGACCCCGCCGACGTCCTCTGCCGACAGCCCCTGGAGTCCATGTTCGTGCGCCACGACGGCCGCCTCCGCGGCTGCTGCTCGGGCCTCTTCGAGCCCGCCGACTTCGGCCTCGCCATCGGCAGCCTCGACGACGTGGCCGCCGCCTGGAATCACCCCCTGATGCAGCAGTTCCGCGCCGCCGAGGACGAAGCGGACTTCCCGGCCCCCTGCCGCACCTGCTCCTTCCGCAAGCCGGTGCTGTCCTCGCACCTGCGCGTCCTGGGCGCGGCATGAACCGCACGCTTCGCCTCCTGCGCCACCTGACCTGGTGGGACCTGGTCGCCCAGTACTTCGGCAGCTGGGTCGGCCTGCTGTGGAACGTCGTGCTGCCCGGCCTGGTCATCGTCGTCTACCTGGCGGTGTTCGAGCTCAGCCCCCGCTTCCAGTTCGGCGGGTGGGAGGCCGTGGGCGGCTACGGCGTGAACCTGGTCGCCGCCCTGCTGCCGTGGCTGCTCTTCCAGGAGGGCGTGTCCCGGGCGGCCAACGCGTACGTGGACCAACGGCACCTGCTGACCCAGGTCCCGGTGCCGGCGGCGCTGTTCCCGCTGGCCAATGTGGCGTCGGCTCTCGTGCGCCACGGCGTAGGCCTCGCGATCCTGTTTGTGATCCTCATGGCCAGCGGCATCCGCACGGGGGCGCTGTGGTTCGGCCTGCTGGGCGTCCTGCCGATCGTGCTGCTGCTGACCTGCGCGTGCGGGTTGTTGGCAGCGGCCGCGACGGTGCTGAACCGGGACGTCTCGCCGACCGTGGGCGCGGCCATGCTCCCCCTCTTCTTCACGACGCCGGTCATCTACCCACCCCACGTGGTGCCCGAGGCGCTGCGGGTGGTCATGGACCTGAACCCGCTGACGCCGGTGGTCGTGGCGTACCGGGACCTGCTCGTGACGGGGCGGCTGCCCCTGCCGGGGGGGCTGCTCTGGTCGACAGCCGTCGGGCTCGTGCTCCTGGCCCTGGCGGCGATCGTCGTGCGCCGGGTCGGCCCCGAGCTGGCCGAGCGGCTGTAGGTTCCGGGCATGGGTCAGCTGACGGCGCGAGGCGTGTGGAAGCGGTTCCGACTCCGCAAGGAGGCGGGGCGGCCGGCGTCGGATCACTGGGCGTTGCGCAACGTGGACTTCACGGTCCCGGCGGGGGGCGCGCTCGGGATCATCGGGTCCAACGGCTCGGGCAAATCGACGCTGCTGCAGATCGTCGCCGGCGTGCTGAAGCCGACGGTGGGCGAGGTCACGACCCAGGGTCGAGTCGTCGCGATCCTGAACCCGACGGCGGGCTTCCACCCGGACCTGACGGGGCGCAGCAACATCCGGATGTTGGCGTCGCTGCACGGGTTCAGCGGCCCGGAGATCGAAAAGAAGATCCCGGCGATCATCGAGTTTTCGGGGCTGGACGACTACATCGACCAGCCGCTGCGCGCCTACTCGGCGGGGATGATGATCCGCCTGGGGTTCTCGACGGCGTCGCACCTGGAGCCCGACCTGTTCGTGGTGGACGAGGTGCTCTCGGCGGGCGACCTGGCGTTTCAGCGCCGGGCGGCGGGCATGGCGCGGCACCTGCGCTCCCAGGGCACGACGCTGCTGGTGAGCACTCACGCGCTGGGCGACCTGGCGACCATCTGCGACCGGCTGATGCTCCTGGACCGCGGCGAGGTCCGCGCCGAGGGGTCAGCCGAAGAGGTCGTGGCCTCCTACCTGCAGCGCGTGGACGCCGAGGGCGGGAAGATCGCCCGCGGAGCGCCTCTGGTCGCGGGGCTTCGGCCCACCGCTCCGACGGGCGGCGTGCGCATCGTCGGGGTCACCGTCAACGGGCATCGGGACCCCGACCTGGTCGAGTCGGGCTCGGGTCAGCCCCTGGAGATCCTGATCGAGTACGAGGCCGCCGAACCCGTCGACGACGCCGTGTTCCGCGTGCAGTTCTTCCGCAACGACGGCCTCTTCGTGCACGGTCAGAACACCGTCCGCAACGAAGTCGACGTCGGGGTGCTTCAGGGCCGCGGCGTCGCGCGGATCCGCTACGAGTCCTTTGGGGTGCTGGCCGGCGACTACTACGTCGCCGTGGGCATCTGGCCCGACGAGTACCGCAGCTACACGACAGGTGAGGCCTACGACCACCGCCCGTCGGCCGCGATCCTGCGCCTGGGCGCGGGGCGCGAGCTGGGGGGCGGCGTGGCCGCGATCCCGTGCACGTGGACCATCGACAAGGAGCCGGCGGCCGAACCGAAGGCCGTCGACGACGCGGGCTGATCCGGCGGAACCGGACCGGCCCCCCGACCCGTACGCACGCCCGAGTCGGTCCGTCGTACAGTGCCGCCGTCTGAAAGGAATCCACCCATGCGCCTGCTCGCCTTGCTCGTCCTCCTGCCCACGCTCGCCCTCGCAGGCCCCGCCGCGGAGTCCATGAAGGGCACCTGGAAGCTCGTGATCGACGACGACACGAAGGCCCAGATCCACGCGGCCGAAAAGGCCCTGGTGGCCAACCCCGACGACCAGATGGCGCAGATGACGATGGCCATGCTCAAGGCCATGACCCAGGTGCGGCTGACGATCGACGAGGCCAACCTCACGATGACGATGGGCGACGGCAGCGCGAAGGCCGGCGGCGTCGCGTTGTCCGGCGGCAAGGTCGACCCGCAGCCCTACAAGATCCTCAGCGAAGCCGGCAACGTGGTCACCATCTCGGCGTCGGCCCTGGCCGTGGACAGCCAGGGCAACAAGACCCGTGAGCCCAAGAACTTCACGATGACCGTCGACGGCGCCTCGCTGACCATGATGGCCGAGGGCGAAGACCGGAAGATCCTCTACACGCGGCTCAAGTAGGGGCGCGCGGGCCGCTCAGCCCTTGATCGCGTTGATGGCGATGCCCGGCACCTTCAGCAGCGACGGCTTCGCTTCCATCGCGGTGACCAGCTGGCCCAGGGCCAGGTTGTTCTTGTGGTCCGTGAAGTAGGCCGGCTTCGGGTTGCCGATGAACGGCGTGCGCACGACCGACTTCTGCGGGTGGTCCAGCAACAGGCCGTTGTGGACGACGCCCTGCCCCGACTGGATGTCGTCCAGCGGGTGGCCGGGGAACGCGCCCCAGGTGGCGTTGACGAGGCCGTAGTTGATGCCCGACCAGCAGTTGATGCCGATGGCGCCGAAGCGCATGTCGGCGATGGCCTGATCGAACGCCGACCCCAGCGCCTTCTCGGTCTTGGGGTCCACGATGACGTTGGCCGCGAGCGTGCCCCAGCACCGGTCGTTGGCGAAGGGGATCGCCTTGGCCAGGTACTCGGCGGCGGTGTCGGCCTCGAGTTCCACGATGCTGAAGATGCCGCACCACGGTTCGTTGCTCAGCGCGTACTCGCCCTGGCCGGTGCCGACCCCTTCGAGCACGGTCCACGGCAGCGCAGTGTCGTCCTCCACCGTGCCCAGCGCCGAGTGCTCGGGGTACTGGTCGGTGAAGCGCTTCCAGGTGTCCTTGGCGGCCGGGTAGTAAGCGCGGCGGGTGGGGGTCGCGGCGAGCTTCTCCTTCACCAGCGCGGCGAAGCGCTCGCGGTGCTTCCAGCCCGAGGCGAGGGTGATGACGCGCGCGCCGTTGCAGTTGAACCCGCAGTTGTAGGCGAGCATCGAAGCGACGTGCTGGGCCTGGTAGTCCAGGACCTTGTCGCTCCAGTCGCCAGGGATCACCAGGACCGGCGAGACGTTCCCGAGCTCCGACGTGATGTGCTTGTCCAGCCGCGGCGTGCCGGCCTTCTTGTTGGCCTCACCCTGCTCGCCGGGGCCCCAGATGATCGCGTCGTGCGCGCGGTCGGAGCCGGTGATGTGGATGGACGTGACGGTGTCGTGGTCCGTGAGGTGCTTGCCCACCTCGATGCCGCCGTAGCAGACCTCCAGGAAACCGGCGTCGATGAGCGGGCGGAACGCGTCCTCGATGACCGGGCCAATCTGCTCGTTGACCGGGTTCATCTTGAGGATGCAGACCTCGTCGTCGACGACGAGCTTGTAGAGGACGTCCATGGGAGGGATGGACGACTGGTTGCCGGCCCCGAGCACGACGGACACGCCGCCCTCGCCGAGGTTGCCCGCGGCCTTCTCGCGGTAGATGCGGCCCTGGGTCGCGTCCTGACCGGGCTCGATCCACAGGTCGCAGACGGTGCCCGCGAACAGCAGCTTGTCGATGAGGTTGGTCGGGAAGACCCGCGCGACCTTCTGCCCGTCGGGGCGGGTGGTGACGCTGGGGATCTTCGGCTGGCCGTTGGCCTCGAGCGCCTCGGCGAACAGGCGCAGGTTGCGCAGCGTGGGGAGGGTGCCGGCCAGGTACTCCTCGCCGTGCCCGTTGGAGCCCAACGGGTAACCCTTGATCTGGCACGCGGTCTCGGCCCAGCGGTCGGCGACCGCGTGGGTGGTCTCCATGCAGGCGCGCAGGATCTTCGCGCGCCCGGCGGCGGGCAGCTTCACCCAGGCCATGCGGTGCTCTTGCAGCCGCGCGAGCTTGGTGTCGACGACGTCGAGCGGGGTGGGGTCCATCGGCGGCAGGGGCGCAGGGAACTTGCTCATCGGGTTCAGTCCTCCCAGACGCGCGCGACTCTAAGGGATCGCCGAACGGCTGACGAGCGTCGATTCCGAGGGGTCAGAACCTCCGCCAGGGGTTGGCGATGCCCAAGGCCTTCATCCGGCGGTACAGGAGCCAGACGTACAGGAAGTCGAGGATGGCGCACGCGACGAACAGGAACGTGAGGAACGGGGAGCCGCCGAGCACCTGGACGTTGAGCTCGTGCTGGGCAAACGACACCGCCAGGGTGCCGAACCCCTTGGTCACGCCGATCCAGAGGGACTGGCCTTCGATGTCTTCCCGGTACAGGGCCCAGCTCAGGAACAGCGCCGACATCATCAGGTTGTCGAGGTAGGCGATGTAGGCGCCGCCGACTTCCCAGTCCTTGAACTCGTAGGAGCCGAGCACGACCACGCCCAGGCCGATGGCGAACGCGATGATCGTCAGCGGATAGAAGGCCGGCTTCGGGATGATCGACGGCATCCGGCGCGGCATGAACTTGAAGAACTGCCAGACGATCAAGAGATCGACGATGGCCCACGCCTTGTTGATGGCTCCCATGGGGGGCTGGTCGGGGATGACGAACCCCCACATCACCTCCCACGCGAAGTTCACGGCGAGGGCGGCCAGCGGCATGCCGCAGGTCTGGTCTTTGAACCCGCGGCGGATGATGAGGACGTAGCAGGCGATCCAGAACAGGAACCCGAGTCCCAGGGTGCCTTCGACCCAGGGGATGGCCTGGGTCTCGCGCAGGATCTCGATGGCCGCGGCCGACTGTTGCGGGTCGTTCAACATGGTTCCACCTCCTGCGCACAGCCTACCGAACGCTTTCCCCAGAAATCGAATCCCGCGTCTTTTCAGGGACTTATACGAAAGGCGGGGGGGGG
>Ga0055584_100003318_pt1 | contig 15893 bp, 16 predicted proteins | sample OSDHelmetaG_FD_58716 | JGI IMG/M metagenome (GOLD analysis project Ga0055584, IMG submission 58716) | Pelagic marine sediment microbial communities from the LTER site Helgoland, North Sea, for post-phytoplankton bloom and carbon turnover... | ecosystem: Environmental > Aquatic > Marine >... | reverse complement strand
GCAAAACCGGGACCTTGCCTGGTCTCTGTTGCACCGTGATTAGGATGTTAGTTCAGCCCCTGAATACGCTTTAAGTATTGTCAGAGAGTGAGCAAGGATAAATCAGATTAATAATGAAAGCTATATGCCACAAGAATATTTATATAACGGCGACTTATGGATTATCCGCGCGCAAAGTGTGCCACGGTCGCCAGCAGCTTTGCCTTTTCAGGTTGTTCGACGATCTCTGCCTGCCCGAGGGCTTTCAGCAGCACGAACCTGATCCGTCCATTCTGCACTTTCTTATCAACCTTCATCAACTGCATGATGGTATCTGCAGCAATATCATCAAAAGGTTCACAGGGTAGCCCGGCTTTTGCCAGAAGCAGTGAAACCCGCTCACAATCAGACTGATCAACCCAGCCATTGAGCCTCGATAAATGGGCGGCCATGGCCATACCGATGGCGACAGCTTCCCCATGTAACCACTTTTTATACGCCGTTGCAGTTTCCAGCGCATGACCAAATGTATGGCCGAGATTTAACAGCGCCCTGATACCACTCTCACATTCATCCTGTTCCACAATATGTGCCTTGTTTTGACAGGACCTGGACACGATATATTCCATCTCTGCGGGCGACTGCGCCATTACAAGATCAATATTACGTTCAATCCACTGAAAGAATTCCAAATCGTTTATCAAGCCATATTTGATGACCTCCGCCAAACCAGCTGAAAACTGCCTCTGATCGAGGGTTTTAAGCGTATCGATATCAGCGAGGACTTTCTTTGGCTGGTAAAACGCGCCGATCATATTTTTACCACGGCTATGATTGACACCGGTTTTACCACCTACCGAAGAATCGACCTGAGATAACAATGTGGTTGGAATCTGAATGAAATTTACGCCACGCTGATATGACGCGGCGACAAACCCGGCAAGGTCTCCCACCACACCTCCCCCCAGCGCGATGACCGTGACCGTGCGGTCGCAAGGAATCTCAAGCATCTTATCCAGAATAGCGCTATAGTTTTCGAGACTCTTGGTTTCTTCACCATCAGGCAGAATATATTGATATACCTCCTTGTCACCAAGCATTGCCAGCAGCTTTTCAAGATAAAGCGGCGCGACCACCTGGTCGGTTACCACGAACACCTGTTGCCCCTGCACCACTCCCGCTAATTCGTCATTATTTCCGAGTAGACCTCTGTCTATTCGTATATCATAACTACGCTCACCAAGAGCAATTGATACGGTACTCATTTAATTGTTACCAAGAAATTTTTATCCTGACCGCCTGTTATTTCCAGTGGACTCCAGCGCCTTCTGAATTCTACGTGCTGTTCTTGATGCTGAGTCGGATGCGACCTCAAGACGAATATGAGCCGCTGCGGCATAGAGTGGACCCCGTTGCTCCATCAGCTCAATGATTTTGGCCCGGGGATCGGCAACCCGCAGCAACGGCCGGTTTTGGCAGTCCTTGAGCCGGTTCCACAGCACTCTGATCGGCACGTCCAGATAAACCACTGTGCCATGCTTACGCATCAAATCAATATTCTGTTGATTATTGACGACACCGCCACCAGTGGAAACCACGGCACTTTGTCTTTGACACAGTTCACTCACCAGCCGCGACTCCCGTTCCCTGAATCCCTTTTCACCCTCGACCTCAAAAATGTGAGCGATACTCACCCCGGTTCGATGGATTAGCTCCTGGTCGATATCCACAAAGTCATAACCCAACAGGGTTGATAATTTTCGACCGACCGTAGTCTTCCCTGACCCCATAAGGCCAATCAGGAAAATATTGTTGCTCAACGCTGATCTAGTGCCCGAGATTCCCGGGTTATGAGTTAAAGATCAGTTATTGTACAGCCAGTGCAGGGTCAATAATACGCGGCGTAAGAAATATCAGCAGTTCAGACCGATTATTCCGCGACGTACGTTTCTTGAACAGATTGCCAAGAAACGGGATATCTCCAAGGAAGGGTACCTTGGACACAGACTGGGACTCCTCCTGGGAATAGATACCACCAATCACAACTGTCTCACCATTCTCAAGCAGGGTCTGGGTTTTGATACGTTTCGTATTAACCGTGTCTGCTATCGCACCCGCAAAGGAATCATTGGTGATGTCCACATCCAGAGTGATCTTGTCATCCGGCGTGATCTGCGGCCTGACCGTCAAACTGAGGACCGCTTTTTGACCCTCTGTTGCAGAAGTACCGAATGCGGAACCAAACACCGTCAGACGCTCCTGGCCTTGCTCAATGCTGGCTTCATTTTTGTCTGTGGTCAGAATCTTTGGATTGGCGATAATTCGACCGTTCCCTTCTGCTTGCAGCGCTGAAATTTCCAGATCAAGCAATCGAAGGAATCCAGAACCGAATCTCGCAAATGTAAAAGCGTAAGAAGCGGCAAGATCATCACCAATAGCCGCCGCAGGTAAATTGACACTCAGGCTGTCTGAATTATTAAGCCGATTGTCTGAATTCGTACCCAACCGATCATCCGCATTACCCTCAATAGTTCCACCAGTAAATGTGTCACCCAGCCTGACACCGCCGATAGTATCAGCCTCCTGGGTAATAGTAGTGAGACCTATTCTTGCACCGATATTTTTACTGAAGTCATCATTGGCTTCGACGATACGGGTTTCGATCTGTACCTGGCGTACAGGCACATCCAGCTTGGCGATCAGCTCTTTGATCTCTCTTAACTTGATCGCCGTATCCTGAATCAACAGGGAGTTAGTTCGAGTATCTACGGTCACGCTGCCACGATTGGAAAGCAAGGTGTTTTCTTCTGTTTTCACTTCGCTGAGAGAAACACTGCCAAATGCCGATTGGGTGATCCCGGTCTCAACCGCCTTCACGGATTTCAATATCTTGGCAACCTGCTCTGCTTTAGCGTAGCTAATCGGGAACAACTCGCTGACCAATGGCGCAAGCTCCACAACCTCCTGCTTGGCTTCCAAGGCCTGACGCTCTTTGTCAGCAATCTCATCTGCAGGGGCAACCCAGACTACATTACCCTTCTGGCGCATCGCCAGTCCTTTAGTTTGCAGAATCACGTCCAGAGCCTGATCCCAGGGAACGTCCTTCAACCTCAATGATAAATCACCTGAAATAGCATCACTGGTAACGAAGTTTAAGCCAGTAAAGTCCGCGATAACCTGGAGTGCCGCCCTGACACTGATTCGCTGAAAGTTCAGTGACAGCCGCTCTCCGGTGTAACCAAACTCATCCACTTTTTCCGCTTCGATTTCTGCCTTGGTCAAAGGCGCGACCTCTATAACCAGGGTATCTCCTGACTGAACAGAAGACTGCTTGAATAGACCGCTTGGTGTCACCACCAGTCGTACCTTGTTGCCATCACCAAATACGTCGATTGTAGAAACCGGGGTGGCGAAGTCAGTAACATCAAGACGCTGCTCTAACTCCGGAGGAATCACCGTATTCGGGAATACCGCAACTATCTCACCACTGATTTCCTGCAGATCCACGGCTAATTCACTATCCGATAGCTTGACAATAATTCGGCCCGCTCCATTAGGGGTGCGGCGGAAATCAATATTATTGACCTGATGGGGCTCTCTGCCTCCTTCATTGAGCTTAAAGCCTTTGGTCCTTGCTACCGGTTGCACTGCTGCTGCATTTTCAGTTTGAGCATTGCCGGTACCCGGCAGAATCATAAGCACCAAACCGTCATCGGTCCTGTCTATACTGTAATCTGAAGGTTTCTGCAGATTGAGAATCATCCGCATGCGATCATCGTCTTCAGCAAGAACAACAGACTCAACTGAAGATATCCCCACCTTGTGAACTTGTTTACCGGAATTATTAGTGACGCCGAAAAAATCCAGCGCAATGCGCGGAGGATCAACCGTACGGAACACGACTGGATCGGGCGAGTCACCGGTAATTTTTAAATCAAGTTGCACCCTATCGCCACTAATCCGAGAATAATTTAATCCGGTAAGCTGCACACCACCGGAGGCATCAGCAGCTTGCTGGTTCTGCAGCGGCACCAATGCCAGCTGATAACCGGAATCAGAGCGCGTCAATGTATACTTGGATGGGGTGCCAAGTGAAATTTCGATGTTGGTATCGGTTCCAGCGCCGTTAGCCGTAAGAGATGTAATCAAACCATTACCAAGGGATCCTGGTCGTGCGTACTCCGTTGAAACTGAAGTGTCACGGAAGGTAAGAAGAATTCCATTACTGTCGGATAGCTCAGTAATTTCGTAGCGCGGATAATCGTCAAACTTCAACTCAACGATTTGTCGTAACTTACTGCCGATCACACTCACAGACTCCAGCTCAGAAGCTGAAATCGATGAAGCAAGTCCGAGCGCAACTACAGCACAGACACTTAAAAACTTCTTCTTAGTACGCGCAATATTCATTGTTTTTTCTTCCCCCCAGTCATATCGTCACTACCCGTTCAGGGCTCCCAATCACGGCACATTCACCGTGTTGCATTGGGTTTCAGTTTGGATTTGCCGGTCGTTACTTATAGTAGAAACGAGATTCTATACACAAATTAATGATTATTCTACCAAAATTAAGCTTGCTTCTTTCTTCTCCCATTGCCCAACAGGGTTTCTTACCAGCTCGCTTATCTCAACAGAATTCTCTTGTACAAGGAGAATCTCTCCGTAGTTGGTGCCCATATAATTGCCTTTCTTAACTCGATGCACAGATCTATCCGGTGCTCTTACTACCGCCCAGTTTTCCCCATTCTGCTCCATTACACCAACCAACTTAAGGGCGTCCATAGGGAAGCCTTCTAAAGGCTCTTTTCGTCTTGATTGATCAGGTCCAGCCTCTCCGGCAGTGGCAGGCAGAGGCTCAACCTTCTCTTTAAGATTATTCCTGTCAAATGGATCAGTCAGTCCTGATGCAGTGTAGATAAACACTGCCTGTGGTTGCAATGCGGGTAACGGCTCCACCTGTGGAATATGGTCCTTAAACGCATTTTCAGTAAAACTCTTCAGATCATCCAGCCTGGCGCCTTCACTACAACCGGATAGAACCACCACAGCCAAACACACAACAATTAGTTTCATCATCCCTTCACCCTCGTTGACTCAGGCTCCTTACGCTCATAAGCATCATCCTCAAGGTACTGATAGGTATAAAGCTGTGCTCTCATCCTGAGAACCCCCTTAGTCTCATCCTTGGCTCTTTTGATCACCATGTCACCCAACGTCACGATTCTCGGCAATGCTGCCAGATCGCTCACAAACTCTGCCAGTTGATGATAGGTCCCTGAGACATTTATCGATATAGGAAGCGTTACATAAAACTCTTCAGTGCGCGGATTGGCTGGCTTAAATTGATTAAATACCAGCCCGCGGGATAATCCCGCCTGAGAAATATCAATAAGAAGTGCAGGCACCTCCGTCTTATTTGGCAATTGTTTCAGCACTATGCCAAATCGATCCTGAATCTCCACCATCTGTTCAAGATAGGCAGGTAAATTTACAACCTGTTCCTTTTTAATCAGGAAAGACTCTCTTAACTGTTTTTCAGTGCGCTCAAGCTTCGCAAGCTTCTTTTGCTCAGGCTCTATAAAATATTTAAACCCTCCCCAAAGCAACAGCCCGCTCACCGCAAATATGGCAACCCATCTAAGCCATTGCGGCCAGCTACTCAAGTCACCTATGTCTACATTTTGAAGTTCGTCAGTAATAGCCATTAGTTGACCTCCTCAGAGAAGCTCTCTTCTTGTTTTTTCTCTTCAGACACTCGCAGCTTAAACTGGCTGATCCGAACACCCTGGCTTGGCGTAACATCAATCACGTTTAAATTTGGATTGTCAAACCATTCCGACGAATCCAGCCTGTTCATCAGATCAGACACTCGTGCATTAGACTGCGCAATGCCATTCATATTAAAGTTTCTGTTCTTTTTGGAGAGCGAACTGTAGTAAACACCTTCGGGTAATTTACGAACAATGTCATCAAACAAGTGCACCACCCTTCTGCGCTCACTCTGTAAATCCTGGATAACCTGCATTCGCACAAGCAGGTTTTCTTTTTGCTCTCTCAGCGTTTTAATTTCCGCAATTTTCTTATCAAGCTTCTTGATTTCCTGCGTCAAATAATTATTGCGCTTACTCTGATTCTTTTGCTTGTTCTTGTAGAAAGTAAATCCGGCAAAAACCATTACGGCGCAAAGAATCCAGATAAGGACCCCATTTGCAACCATTTTCCGGTCGCGTAAACGTCGCCGCTCTTCTCGCCAAGGCAGTAAATTTATATTCATTGCTCTATCGCCCTCAATGCAAGCCCGGCAGCCACACCCAGTGAGGGAATATCGCGCCGGAACTTTTCCTTATCTACACGGTTACCCAACTTGGTAGCCGCAAACGGGTTCAGCACCGCAGTAGGCACCTCGATGCGCTTTTCAATAAATTTATCAATATTACCTATCTGTGCACAGCCACCGGTAATCAGAAGCTGGTCAATCTTATTATGCGTACTGGACGAATAGAAAAACTGAAGTGTTCTCAAAATTTCCTGCATCAGTGTTTTCACAAATGGTTTCAGCACCTCTGCTTTAAACGTATTCGCCAATTCATTGTTCCGAAGGGCATGGGCAGCGTCCTGTGGCGGCAAACCGTATTTCGCAGCAATACTGTCAATAAGCTGCCGCCCCCCATAAGGGTTTTCCCGAGTATAAATAACCTGGTTATTGTGAAAAACCAGCAAACGACTGGTGTTGAAACCAAAATCCATCAATGCGGTCGTGCGGGCCTGCCCGCCGCCAACCTGGCCCTGGCTGACAAAATTGTTAACACGCGCCAGTGCAAACTGATCTACATCTATCATCGCAGCTTCAAGACCTGCCTCTTCCAGCACGGCAACAACACCATCCACGACGTTTTTACGGCAAACTACCAGCTGCAGCTGATCTTCATCTGCTGACTGACCGGACTTACCGATCTTTACGTAATCGATATTGACGTCGTCCAGCGCATAAGGCACTACCCTGTCTGCTTCAACCTCAACCAGTGTATCGAGTTCGTCTTCACTGATATCAGACGGAACAGTAATAGTCTTTGAAATAACGTTGGTGGAGGAAACACAAACTGCCGCTCTTCTTATCTTGCTGCCCGACCTTACAATTAATCGCTGTAATGCCGCACCAACCTGCTCGATATCTTTTATCTGGTGCTCAATAATCAGCCCTGGTGGCAGTGGCTCATAAGCATAATGATCGACCCTAATGGCACGACCAGCCCGCGATATCTCGACCAGTTTGGCAGCCGTAGAACCGATATCGATGCCAACAACTTTAGTTTTATTTTTACTGGAAAAAAACAACGAACACCCCTTTCTATGTATAAGTTTATCCGACGATTAATATTATCATCGCCATTTTGATACAGATAATGCCACAGATCAAAGAGTTATAACACCTATCTAATAACAAATATAGACAAGTATCTGCCAATTTCCCAGCTTCCTCACGTTCTTTGGCGATATAATATTGCCCTTCGGGCCCCATTACACACTCCAATGACGGGCAAAATTCGAAGTCCCGCCATTATAAGATGCTCCCAATAACAGTATTTACAAAACTTATCAGGTTTGGCTTTGCCGTTGCCACCGCGATGGGGGTGGGCCTTGCGTTCTATGCCATGACCCTGCTACCCAGTCTACCTACAGTAGAACAAATTCGGCAGATTCCACTGAATGTGCCCCTCCGAATCTTCACTTCAGATAACAAACTCATTGCCGAATACGGCAATGAGCGACGTATCCCCGTTACCCTGGACCAGGCGCCACCGCTGCTGCTCGACGCCATATTGGTCACTGAAGATGACAATTTTTATCATCATACGGGCGTGGATTTTCCTGGTATAGCGCGCGCACTGTTAAGCAATATTCGCAGCCAGTCACGAGGCCAGGGAGCAAGCACTATCACGATGCAGGTGGTGCGAAATTTCTTTCTGAACCGTGAAAAGACCTATACCCGTAAGCTGAAGGAGATACTGCTTGCTTTCAATATGGAGCGCGCACTGACCAAAGATGAAATTCTCGAGCTCTATCTCAATAAAATTTTCCTGGGGCATCGTTCTTATGGTTTCGCAGCGGCCGCTCAGGTTTACTACGGCTCTAGCCTTGCAGACCTTAGCGTGCCACAAATAGCCATGCTGGCCGGTTTACCCAAAGCGCCGTCCAGGGACAATCCTATTTCGAATCCCAACCGTGCCAGTGAACGCAGAGATTATGTCCTGCAGCGTTTGTTCGAGCTTGGCAAGATCGACAAACTGAGTCTCGACACCGCTCAAAAAGCACCTGTCACCGCTGTTCGTCATAACGCAGAGGTAGAGGCGCACGCACCCTATGTGGCTGAAATGGCACGGCAGATGGTGGTAGAACGGCTGGGCAGCGAAGCTTATGACAAGGGCCTCAATGTCACCCTGACAGTCGCCAGCGAATACCAGGAAAAGGCTAATGCAGCCCTGCGTCAGGGCCTGATTGACTACGACACCAGGCATGGTTATCGCGGACCGCTCGCCCGGATTGATATTAAGGATAAGACCGACCGGGAGCTGGACGAAGCGCTTTATGAGTACCCTGGCAGCCAGGCGTTAATACCTGCAGTAGTGTTATCGGCAAGTGAATCAGGGATCAGTGCACGTACGCGTAACAGCGAAAATATTGAAATAAAGCTGGAGCAGATGAAGTGGGCAAGAAAATACATCAATCCAAACAGCCAGGGACCGGAACCTGCTGCGGCCAAAGATATTGTTACAACCGGTGATGTAGTTTACGTGGTAAACCAGGGCGACCAGGGCTGGCGATTAAGTCAGATGCCTGAGGTTTCCGGGGCACTGGTTTCACTGAATTCAGAAACGGGTGCAATTCTGGCACTGACCGGTGGCTTTGATTATTATTTAAGTAAATTCAATCGTGCGATTCAAGCTGAGCGTCAGCCTGGCTCAAATATTAAACCGTTTATTTATTCAGCGGCCATTGAAAATGGCTTTACTCCGGCAACCCTGGTAAGCGGTGCGCCTATTGTTATTGAAGATAATCTTGAGGGCATCTGGAGGCCTGAGAACTATAGCAAGAAGTTTTTCGGTCCGACGCGACTGAGAAAGGCACTGAGCCTCTCCCTGAACCTTGTATCGGTTCGGTTACTACGCGCGGTCGGCATCGACAAAACCATCGATCATCTATCCCGATTTGGTTTTGATCCCGAACGGTTGCCGCGCAGTCTTTCCCTTTCCCTTGGATCTACCACTATTACACCTCTCGAGCTGGCACGTGGTTATACGGTTTTTGCCAACGGTGGAAAGTTAACCACCCCTTATTTTATCGAAAAAATTGAAGATCTCGACGGTAATGCGTTTGTACTTCCGGATAAACCATTTGAGTCGTGCGAGGATTGTGAACCAGATAATGATACCCGCAATGAAGCTGTAGAACTTGAAAATCTGCCCGCAGCGCAGCAGGACAAGGCACCCCCAAGGGGCATCTCCCCGCAAAACGCCTTTCTCACCCGCAGTATTATGAAACAGGTTATCCTGTCTGGAACCGGGCGTCGTGCGCTGGCCATCGGGCGCAGCGATCTGGCAGGCAAAACCGGCACCACCAACAACTTTCGTGACGCCTGGTTTTCCGGTTTTAGCCCCCAGGTCACTACCACCGTCTTTGTCGGTTTTGATGAGCCGTCTCATCTTGGCCGGAGAGAATCTGGCGCCAGCGCTGCATTACCTATCTGGGTAGACTACATGAAAACGGTCCTCGAGGACTTTCCGGAACAACCCGAGATAGTGCCGGATCAGATCATTACCCGTTTCATTAACAAGGAAACCGGGCAACTCACCGCCACCAATGATCCAGAGGGGTATTCAGAATATTTTAGAACGGGAACTGAACCAACGAACATTGTACAACCGCTGGTTAACACAGGTGGAAATCCTCAAAATCAACCAGCACCAAACAAGCAAAGCGTATCGGAATCGCTGTTTTAAGCAACCCCGACACAGCAACCGGCCAACATTTAGATAGTCGACTGAAAACAGCTGCTTTCTGCTATTGCAAAACGTCTGTGCAGTAAACAGATCTATACTTTCTGTCACCCGACCAGAAAAACCAGCTCCAGATGTTGCCACAGTTGCAATGACCCGCCACCCGGCACTCCGACTTAAAAAAAACAGCAACCGATCCTTCCAGTGACAGAAATATAGAAAAGTTCACAAATCTGTCGCTCCGGATAAATTTGACTGCCTGGTTTACGGTGATGTGCTGGAACATCTGGTTAACCCCTCCGAGGTGCTTGTGAAGCATGTCCAGCACCTGGAACCTGGTGGTTATTTGTTGGCATGCATACCCAACATTCACCACTGGAGCGTTATAAAAAACTGGTGTCATCGCAGTGGCGATACGAGTCAACGGGCATTCTGGATAATACTCATCTCAGGTTTTTCAGCAGATAAAGTATCATTGAAATGTTTAATAGCGCCGGCCTGTCTGTGGAGCACGTGAAACCGCTGATTTTCCGGGAAAACGATACGATATTTCTCCGGGCAATGGCCCGTGCCTGTAGTGAGGCAGGAATCGATTATGATGAAGCCTCTCTGTTACCATTTCAATACATTGTATTAGCAGAAAAAAAACAGTTGATGGCTGATGCAGCCCGATAACACAGGTTCTGGTAACAATAACTTATTCAAACATCGATATTATGGGACCATAGCAATAGCGGGTCAGCATAAAAAAGCCCCGCTCAAATTGAGCGAGGCCTTAACGATTAAACTTTTTTGAGCTGCCTAGGTGGCTTCGATATAGCCGCGCATCTTCTCCATCGCACGTTTCTCAATCTGGCGTATTCGCTCTGCTGAAACACCGTACTCATCAGCGAGATCATGCAAGGTTGGTTTATCGTCGCTTAACCATCGCCTGAGGACAATATCTTTACTTCGATCATCCAGCTCCTCGAGGGCAGTACTCAGCTGCTTTTCACGTAATGCTGATTGCTCAGACCTGCTGACCACCAGTGCGGGATCGAATCGACTGTCACCCATATGTTCAGAAGGAGCAAGATAACTCGTGTCATCATCATCCTGATCGAGAGTCGAATCGAATGACAGGTCTGTGCCACTGAGACGTGACTCCATTTCCCGCACAGTATCTTTCTCAACATTGAGGGCACTGGCTAGCTTATCAACTTCGGCATCCTTCATCCAACCTAAACGAGCACGAGATTTGCGAAGATTAAAGAACAGCTTGCGCTGAGATTTAGTCGTAGCAACTTTGACCATACGCCAGTTTCGCAGTACGTAGTCATAGATTTCCGCCCGAATCCAATGCACCGCAAAAGATACCAGCCGGATCTCTCTGGAAGGGTCAAAGCGCTTAACGGCTTTCATCAGACCAATACTTCCCTCCTGAATCAAGTCAGTAAGTGGCAGCCCATAACCCATAAAACCACGGGATACTTTCACCACATGGCGCAGGTGTGACAATACCAGTTCGCGGGCCGCTTCCAGGTCCTCATTCTCGTGATAGCGTCTCGCCAGCTCGCGCTCGCGTTCGGCACTGAGAATAGGTGCAGCGTTCACAGCATTAATGTAGCTGGTGAGTCCGTCACCTGATGGCACGTTCACCGGGATAGGCAATCGTTCTGTCATTTCGGTATCTCCTAATCTGGTTAGCTATTTTAGCACTCTATTAATAAGAGTGCTAACAACACAATAAGTTCAACCCCAGGCCAACTGTTGTGGGGTTTTTACTGTTTTTTAGCCGAATTTAGCTATTTTTAAACGAATTTATTACGATTTAGTAGATTTTAAGGCTATTCGCATGAATTGAGCGTGAAGGCAACATGTCCGGCGACCTTTGATTCTGCAGTTTTTGCCAGTTGCTGCCGGTCATGGTGCGGTGGCAATACAGGCTCAAATACCTGGACCTCTGCTGTAATCTGAGGGCCACATATCGTTCTCCAGACACCGTCGAAAAAACCTCCATTGGCGTAACTGATCCGGCTGCCCAAGCTCTTATGCTGGCCCTTGTCATGGTATGCAATACCCAGTGGCTGCACCGGCACACCCGCATCCACTGCCGCTTGAAAAATACGCGGGTGAAATTTACTGACCCTGACTCCAGGTGAGGTGCGCCCTTCGGGAAACAATACCACACTGCGCGTCAACCCGAGCACCTCGGAGACCTGACGAATCGCGCCGGGCGCGCCCTGGCCGCGTTCGATAAACAAGGTACCCGCACGCCGTGCAAGCCACCCCACTACCGGCCAGGAGGAAACTGCATGCATTGATAAAAACACGAACGGCCAGCGGGCACCGATCACGATTACGTCTGCCCATGAAATATGGTTACTGACAACCAGCACAGTCTGTTCGATTGAGGCACCCTGATAATTACAGCGCAATCCAAGACAATAAACTACACAGCGATACCAGCGTCTGGCAATGGCCGAGAACACTGAATAAGACATCATTCCGGAAAACAGACTGATAAACAGCCCCACTGTCACAACCAGTCCGAGGCCGAACAGCCTGAGTATCCCCAGCAATTGCCACATCTTACGACAGCAACCTTAATGGACTACCGGATCAGCAGAAAAAAGTTCCACACCGTTACAGAATATAGCGCGACAAATCCTGGTCATCTGCCAGGTCGGCCAGCTGCTGATCAACATAGTTAACATCCACTACCAGCTTCTGATTACCGCGATCAGCGGCCTCGAACGAGATCGTTTCAAGCAGCCTCTCCATTACGGTATGCAATCGACGTGCACCTATATTTTCAGTTTGCTCGTTTACCTGAAAGGCCACCTCGGCAATACGCTTGACACCATCCTCAGTAAAACTAAGATCAACATTTTCAGTTGCCATCAATGCCTGGTATTGCTCTGTGAGTGATGCATCAGGTTCCGTCAATATTCTGACAAAGTCGTCGCTTGTCAGCGCCTGCAACTCGACCCGAATTGGCAAACGACCCTGGAGCTCAGGAATCAAATCCGATGGCTTGGAAAGTTGAAATGCTCCTGAGGCAATAAACAGTATGTGATCTGTTTTTACCATGCCGAATTTTGTTGAAACTGTAGCGCCTTCCACCAACGGTAAAAGGTCACGCTGAACCCCTTCACGGGAAACATCACCGCCGGAATGCCCTGCTGCATTGCGGCTGACAATCTTGTCAATTTCATCAAGGAATACGATGCCATTCTGCTCCACCCGGTGCAGTGCCATTTGCTTGATATCATCATCATTAATCATCTTTGCAGCCTCTTCCTCAGTAAGCAGCTTCAAGGCTTCACTCACCTTCACCTTGCGTGATTTTTTCTGCTGCCCACCCATATTCTGGAACATACCCTGAAGCTGACTGGTCATATCCTCCATCCCCGGGGGGGCAAAAATCTCCACACCAGCCACCGCTGCACTGACTTCTATGTCAACTTCCTTATCATCGAGATTTCCCTCTCGCAGCATTTTGCGAAATCGCTGACGAGCCGCACCATCTGTCGCACCCTCGTCTCCCCGCGCCGGTGGCAGCAACAAGTCGAGCACCTGTTCTTCAGCAGCATCCTCCGCACGGGGCCTGACTTTGCCCATCTCTTCCTCGCGAGTCAATTTCACTGCCATGTCCATCAGGTCCCGAATGATCGAATCAACTTCTCTGCCAACGTAACCTACTTCAGTAAATTTAGTTGCCTCTACTTTGATGAATGGTGCCCTGGCAAGCTTGGCCAGTCTGCGGGAAATTTCTGTCTTGCCTACGCCGGTAGGTCCGATCATCAGAATATTTTTTGGCGTAATTTCAGCGCGCAGATCAGGCTTTACCTGACTTCGCCGCCAGCGATTGCGCAGTGCAATGGCCACTGCTCGCTTGGCCTCTTTCTGTCCAATGATGTGACTGTCGAGTTCCTCAACAATTTCTCGGGGGGTCATATTGCTCATATCAGATCTCGAGCTCTTCTACAGTCAGATTATGGTTAGTATATATGCAGATATCGGCGGCAATACCCAGGCTATTCTCGACAACTTGTCTGGCACTCAGATCGCTGTGGGATACCAGGGCTAAAGCTGCGGCTTTGGCATAATTTCCGCCCGAACCAATCGCCATAATACCCTGCTCGGGCTCAATCACATCGCCGTTGCCTGTAATAATCAGCGATGCTTCCTTATCCGCAACTACCAGCAAGGCTTCAAGCCGTCGTAACATCCGATCCGTGCGCCAATCCTTGGCCATTTCAACCGCCGCCCGTACCAGCTGTCCCTGGTGATTCTCAAGTTTGGTCTCGAATCTTTCAAAAAGGGTAAAAGCATCCGCTGTACCGCCAGCGAATCCTGCCAGCACCTTGTCTCGATATAAACGACGCACCTTGCGCGCATTACCCTTCATCACGGTATCCCCCATGGATACCTGGCCATCGCCACCCACGACCACATGGTTACCGTCGCGAACGGATAAAATAGTTGTGCCTCTAAATTGCTGCATAGTGGTAATTGTTAGCTGTTGTATCCAGGTGCAATGCGGCCAAAACAGGTTTTTTCAATTGTCAGAACCAGGTCCCGGCACAAACCTTTTGCTACTTTACTACCTTAAGATGGGGGCCGTTGTTTTTGTTTACCTGCTTGGGGTTTTCATTTGTTGGAGAGGGTTTATCTCCTGCCGGCGGTGGTGGAGACAAGCCACTTCCATCCGCCTGGAATACGATGCCATGACCGTTTTCCCTGGCATAAACCGCCATGATTGCCTCAACCGGGATAATAAGCTCTTCGGCTCTGCCAGAAAAACGAGCAGAGAACATCAGGTATTCATTACCCAGTTCCAACCCGCCTACAGAACTCGGGTGAAGATTGAGCACTATTTTTCCGTCACTGACGTATCCCAGCGGGACCTGGACTCCATCTACTTTCACGTCCACCATAATCTGTGGCGTCAGCCCCTGGTCCAGAGTCCAATCGTAAATCGCCCGAACCAGGTAGGGCTTGGTCGAACCGGGCGATTCCTCGCTCACGATTATTCCCGCAGTTCCGCTTCCTGTTCGCTCAGGCTTTCCTGGAATGAGGGCCTTCTGAAAAGCTTGGCACCATATTCAGAAACTGAGGCAGCCTGTTTCGGTAACTCAATACCCAGCGCGGGTAGACGCCATAACAATGGCGCCATATACGCATCCACAAGGGTGTAATCCGTTCCAAGGAAAAATGGCTGCTCACGAAACAATGGAGACAACGAAACCAGACCATCATGTATATCCTTTTTGAGCTTCGCCGAGGGTTTCAGTGGCAGAGTTTCACCCAGCTGACAGATTGGCAACAGCCAGTCGCGGGTCAGTCGGGAAATCATCAACCGCGTCTTGGCACGGGTAATAGGATCCACCGGCATCAGAGGCGGGTGAGGAAATCGCTCATCAAGGTATTCAAGAATAACCGTGGTATCGTAAAGCGCCAGGTCCCTGTCGAGCAGGGTAGGTGTTTCACCGTAGGGATTGTGCTCGCCAACCACCGATGGATCGTCGCTGCCAGTGACATAATCCACTGAGCACTCGACGTCTTTCTCAAGCAGCACAATACGGCAACAATGACTCAGCACACACAACGGACCCGTCAAAAGAGTCATTGCCGGTCGTCGATTAATCAGACTATTAAGGTCGTTCACGTTTTATTCCTAAAGCTCTAAACTTAGTGGGAGACATCAACATCTCGCCAGTATTCACGTTTGAGCATAAACGCGAGCACACCAAAAATCAGCAGAAACAGCATCACAAACACACCGTATTTAACGCGTTTCATTTTTGCTGGTTCCCCCATATATACCAGGTAGTTAGTCAGATCATGCATTGACTGATCAAACTGCTCCGCTGACATACTGCCTTCGGAAACCTGTTCAAAACGTTCAAACTTCTTTTCACCATCGTGTTCCGA
>Ga0055584_100003317_pt1 | contig 15898 bp, 14 predicted proteins | sample OSDHelmetaG_FD_58716 | JGI IMG/M metagenome (GOLD analysis project Ga0055584, IMG submission 58716) | Pelagic marine sediment microbial communities from the LTER site Helgoland, North Sea, for post-phytoplankton bloom and carbon turnover... | ecosystem: Environmental > Aquatic > Marine >... | reverse complement strand
CCAGGATTCATATGGATAATAGCGTTCTTTTTTCTTCCGTTAGCATTTGTATGGATAATGAGTTTTGGCGAAAAATCTAATATTATTGATGTTGTGATAACAGGAACATTCGATAATTATACTAGAGCCTTTGATGGAATATATTTTAAAGTTTTTGCTCAATCGCTTCTAATTAGCTTAATAACAACATTTATATGTTTAGTTATATCACTTCCAATAGCATTTTTGATAAGTTTTTCGTCAAAAAGAGTAAAGACATTTCTGCTAATATTAATAATCCTTCCCTTTTGGACAAACCTGTTAATTAGAACTTATTCATTAATTGCAATTCTTAGATCAGAAGGTCATATAAATAAATTTCTAGAGTTTCTTTGGGTTAAAATAAATAGCATTCTATTGTTCCTAGGAATTTACGACGAGCAGATCACTACATATGAATTTGTTCCATTGGATTTATTATATAATAATTTTTCAGTTATATTTGGGTTAGTCTATATATACATCCCATTTATGATAATCCCAATATATGTCGTATTGGATAAATTCGATAAATCTTATATAGAAGCCAGTTTAGATTTAGGTGCCGGACAAATAAAAACTCTATTTAAAATAATAATTCCACTCATATATCCTGGTATTATATCTGGAATATTATTGGTGCTAATACCTTGCTTAGGATCTTTTGTTACGCCAGATCTATTGGGTGGCTCAAATTCACAAATGATTGGCAATGTGATTGAAAGGCAATTCAAATCAGCAAATGATTGGCCGTTTGGCGCAGCATTATCGTTCCTATTAATCTACATAACCATTGGGCTAATATTAATTCATTCGTTATTCAATAATAAAATAGTTGAAGAAAAAATATTATGATAACTAAGAAAAAATTGATTACAAGGAATGGTCCTCTTGAATATGCAAAAATAAAATGGCTAAAATATCTTGCTATATTATTTTTTATAATTCTATACGCTCCTATTATAAATTTAATTATATTCAGCTTTAATGATTCTAAATTAAATATAGTATGGAGAGGATTTACCGTAAAATATTATTTCAAAGCTTTGCATAATGAAACTCTAATACTATCCTTTTTTAATTCTTTGTCTATTGCCTTTATATCCACAATTATATCCACCCTAATTGGGTTATCAGCGGCCATTTGTCTGTGGAAATTTAACTTCAGACTCAAAACCTATTACGAACTATCGTTACTTGTGCCTATTATAATTCCCGAAATATGTATGGGTGTAGCAATGTTAATATTCTTCAATTCAGTTAATTGGCCTACGTTTACAATTTGGCCACTGAATTTATCCGAAATAATTATTGCTCATATTTCATTCTCATTTCCATTTGTTGTGATAATAATTAGAGCACGGCTGGGGAATTTAAACAAAGTACTAATCGAGGCCTCAAAGGACCTTGGTGCAACAGAATGGATTGTATTCAAATATATAACTTTTCCTTTTATAAAACCCGCTTTAATTGCGTCATCTTTATTAGCTTTCATACTATCTTTAGATGATTTTATTATAACATTTTTCACTTCAGGGCCTAATAATATAACCTTACCCGTAAAAATCTATTCTATGGTGAGGTTTGGAGTAAGCCCAGAGATTAACGCAGCCTCAACAATTTTAATTATTATTGTAATAATCAGTACAATATTGATAGTTAAACTTTTAAACTACGAAAAAGATTTAAAATGACAAATAAAAAAAATAAACTCTTATCCCCTTGTATAAGGATTAATAATTTAACCAAATATTTCGGTAAATCTGTTGCGGTTAAAAATATTTCACTTGATATTTATAAGGATGAATTCTTTGCAATTTTAGGGCCATCAGGTTGTGGGAAAACGACACTTCTGAGATTAATTGCCGGCCTTGAGGTTCAAGAAACAGGAGAAATATATATATCAAATACGGATTATAGTAACTCTCCTCCAAATATCCGTCCAGTAAATATGGTCTTTCAGTCTTATGCTTTATTTCCTCACATGACTGTTAGAAAAAATATCGAATTCGGACTTAAAATTGATGGGTTAAATAAAAAAATTATTGAAAGCAAGGTCACTGAAGTTCTTCATTTGGTTAAAATGTATGACCACATTGACAAGTATCCAAATCAATTATCGGGAGGTCAAAAACAGAGAGTTGCTCTTGCTAGGGCAATAACAAAAAATCCAGATGTCATTCTACTAGATGAACCTCTGTCAGCTTTAGATGCTAATCTAAGAAGAGAGATGCAAATAGAATTATCTAATCTACAAAAAAGTCTAGGAATCACATTTGTATTGGTAACGCACGATCAAGATGAAGCCTTATCTATTGCTTCCCGCATTGCAGTTATGAATGAGGGAGAAATAGTTGAGGTTTCTTCGCCTGATGAAATATATGAATCACCAAAAGATATATTTACAGCTAAATTTATTGGAAAAATCAATATACTCGAAGGTAAGATAAAAAAAATAGATGATACCTTCGTATATGAGACAATAGACTATGGCCTAATCAATATTCCTACTAATAAAAACAACCCTAATTCTTTTACAATTGGAATAAGACCTGAGAAAATTTCTGTTAGAAAAACTTGTTCCTCAAAACAGGATGATATCTCTGTTAAAGGAGAAATTATTGAATGGAATTATTATGGAAATATAAACTATTTGATAGTAAAAACTTCAAATAATAGTGATTTGTATGTTCATATGCAGAATAAAACTAAATCATCTATTAAAGATTTAAAAAAAGAACCTTTCATTTGGTTAACATTTAATGTTAAAGACTTAATGATTATTAAAAAGAATACAACACAAAGAACATAAAATGACACTCCGTAACATTGCAATTATAGCTCATGTTGATCATGGGAAGACAACACTTATTGATAAATTACTATCACAATCAGGATCTTTTAGAGAAAATCAACATGTTGATGAACGCATGATGGATTCTAATGACTTAGAAAAAGAAAGAGGAATTACGATATTAGCAAAATGTACCTCATTAGAATGGCAAGGTACAAGGATCAATATTATAGATACTCCTGGTCACGCAGACTTTGGTGGAGAAGTAGAAAGAATTCTAAGTATGGTTGATAGTGCAATTATACTAGTAGATGCTGCGGAAGGGCCAATGCCTCAAACAAAATTTGTTCTTGCGAAGGCTTTACAAATTGGACTCCGTCCTATTGTTATAATAAATAAAGTTGACCGTCATGATTCAAGGGCAGAAGAAGTTGTAAATGAAATATTTGACTTATTTGCCATATTAAATGCAGACGAACATCAACTAGACTTTCCTATACTATATGGCTCAGGCAGAGACGGATGGGTTACAGATGACTTAGAAAAGGGAAATGATAATCTATCTCCTCTTTTTGATCTTATCGTAAAGCATACACCTCCGCCGAAAATTGAAGAAGGGGAATTTAAAATGCTTGGTACTATTTTAGGTACCGATCCTTATCTTGGAAGAATTATAACTGGAAGAATTTTTTCGGGACAAGTTCATACTAACCAACAAGTTAAGGTAATTAATTCAGAAGGAAAAACAGTTGATACTGGTAGAATAACAAAAATATTAGCATTTAGAGGTATGGAGAGAACAGCCATAGAAGTTGGAGTTGCAGGAGATATTGTTGCATTATCAGGATTGTCAAAAGGCACAGTTGCCGACACCTTCTGCTCTCTAGAAAATACAATAGCTCTAAAGGCTCAACCTATAGACCCACCGACTGTTCAAATGTCTTTCCTAGTAAACGATAGCCCTCTTGCTGGACTTGAGGGTGATAAAGTTACCGGAAGAGTAATAGGAGATAGACTCGTAAAAGAAGGTGAAGGCAATATTACCCTTACTATAGAAAAATCTTCAGCTGATGGCGGTTATTTAGTTTCTGGTAGAGGTGAGTTACAACTTTCTGTATTGATAGAAACAATGAGAAGAGAAGGTTTCGAATTAAGTGTATCTCGACCAAAAGTAGTGATGAAAAAAGATGAGGCTGGCGATATTCTGGAACCCATTGAAGAAGTTATTATTGATGTAGATGACGAGTACACAGGATTAATTGTGCAAGAATTAAACTTTAGAAAAGCTATCATGATTGAAATGAAAACATTTGGCGTAGGAAGAACCAGGCTAGTATTTCATGCTCCAACTCGAGGTTTAATTGGGTATCAATCTGAACTATTAACCGCAACTAGCGGAACAGCGGTTATCAACAGATTATTTCTAAAATACGAACCTTATAAGGGAGAAATTAGTGGAAGGACTAATGGAGTACTAATCTCAAATGAGTTGGGGACTTCTGTTGCATTTTCTTTATTTAATCTCGAAGAAAGAGGGCAAATGATGATTCCACACGGAGTACCGGTATATAGAGGCATGATCATTGGGATTCATACAAGACCTAATGACTTAGAGGTTAATATACTAAAAGCAAAAGCTCTAAACAATATTAGAACCCACCTTAAAGACGAGGCTGTTAAGCTTAAACCTCATCTAGATATGACTTTAGAAAAATCAATTGCATGGATAGCTGACGATGAATTGATTGAGATAACACCAAAAACCATAAGACTTAGAAAGAAGATATTAGATCCTGTAGAAAGGAAGAGAATTTCTCGAGCTAAAATTAAACTTTAAATTATTGCTTTTTAATATTACAAGTAAACATATAAATAAAAATGATGAAAGGGAGAACCATGTCAATCATCAAGAATTCAAGAGTTATAGCAATAGAAGAACATTACATAGATCCAAACGTTACTAAACTCCAAGCGAGTATGCAAAAAAATACAAGAATTAGAAATCCTAAAATGGTTGAAAGGATGGAAGACTTTGGAGGGGAAAGAATTGAAGAAATGGATGCAGCTGGAATTGACGTCCAAGTGTTATCTATTGCACCTCCTGGCGTGCATAACTTTAGTGACGAACTTGCAGTTAAGGTGGCAAAAGATGCAAATGATTATCTTGCACAAAAGATTGCAACAAACCCAAAAAGATTTTTTGGATTTGCAGCTTTACCAATGCAAAATCCAGCAGAAGCTGCTGATGAGCTTGAAAGGGCCGTAACTAAATTAGGTTTCAAAGGTGGCATGATTCATGGCCTTACGAATAGTAAATTTGATGATACGAAAGCTTCGTGGGCTGTATACGAAAGAGCGGCTGCACTTGATGTACCTATATACTTACACCCAGGAATGCCTCATAATGAAGTGAGAGATATTTACTACAAAGAATATACAGAAGAGTTTGCTTTATTTCCTCAAGCAGCTTGGGGATATACGGTTGAAACTGCAACAATGGCTATTAGGTTAGTTTTATCAAGAGTTTTTGAAAAATACCCAAATCTTAAAATAATTCTTGGTCATTTAGGAGAAACTCTTCCATTCTTACTTTGGAGAGTAAATCATAATCTAAAGAGACCTGGGAATGCTCCCATAGAATTCAGGGATGTTTTTTGCAATAACTTTTATGTAACAACAAGTGGTAACTTCTCAGACCCCGCTCTAATGTGCTGTGTTCAAGAACTTGGTATTGACAGAATACTTTTTGCGGTAGATTGGCCTTTTATCGACAATAAACCAGGTGTTGATTGGATGGAGAAAACACCACTTTGCAAAGAAGATAAAATAAAGATACTTAGTGGAAATGCTACAAGATTGTTAAAATTATAATTATTAAAAACTTCTAATCAATAGAATACGCACAGAACATATGTTCTGTGCGTATTCTGTAAATTGTTACAGTAAGAATTAAAATTCAGGAACATCAATTCCAATCCCAACCACTTCATCCTCAATTGGAATCCTAAATGCATCGTTAAATTTATTTAAAACACTCATTGCTGTAGCTGTTAATGCAATTTCTATACGTTCTTTTGGAGTGTAGTGTTCTACAAAATCTTCAACTACATTGTCTGGAATATTAGATGCATCACTCATCATGTAATCAACAAATGCAAGAGCTGCTCTCTCAGACGCAGTAAAAACTTCGTGTGTTTTATAAGATTGTATATTTTTTATTTTATTTTCATCGCACCCAAGTCTTCTTAGATGTTCTATTTGATGAGTAGAGCAGTAAAAACATGTATTTGTTGTTGCTACTTTGAATCTAATTAAAGCCTTAAAAGGTTTCGAAAGATCTCCAAGATCCCACGTAGATTGCAAATAGTTCCTGGTAGCCATTCCAAATTCATCAGCATGGCCCATGGCACGTGCACTATTATTAATGCGTTGGCTTGGGCTTGACTTAGCTTCCTTTAACCTTTTAACCATTGACATAAATTCTGGACTAAATTCATCGTCTTCAAGCAACGGCACAACAGTTTTTTGTCCTAAATTCTTATCTAATTGACTCATTCTTTTCTCCATATGTTTATATAATTTTCAACAAAAAGTTAATTTTTATTCAAAACTAGTACTAAAAAATATATCTATATATAATTATAATTGCTATATATTATTTAATACTAATTATATTCCAAAGCATAGGTAAAATTTATGACAAAAATATTCATCCCCCAAGAAATTTCTTCAATAGCCGTTGAGAAACTAAAAACAATTGGCGAAGTAACAATGTATACCGGTACAGATGGCGTAATGCCTCATGGTGAAATACTAAAACAAGTAAAAGATAAGGATATCCTCTTTGCTCTGGGTGAAATTGAGTTTGATAGAGAAATAATAATGGAAGCGGCGCCACTTAAATTAGTTTCTGCAATGCATATGAAGGCTACATTTGTTGATAAAAATGCCTGTACAGAAAGAAAAGTACCACTTTGTGGTATACCAAATTTTGTTAGCAAGACAACAGCTGAGTTTACATTCGCGCTACTTATGTCAACAGCATGGAGGCTTCCAGAAGCACATGAATATCTAAAAAGTGGAAAATGGACGCAAAATCAATCTACATCTTTCTTAGGATCCAGGCTTTATGGAAAAACAATTGGAATTGTTGGAATGGGTGCCGTTGGATCTGGTGTAGCAAAAAAAGCTGCTGCTTGTGATATGAATATAATTTATCACAAAAGAACACGATTAAGTGCTGCTGAAGAGTATATGCTTGGTGATGCCGAATATAGGGCAATTGAAGATCTCTTCATGGAAGCAGATTTTGTTGTGCTATGTACTTCACTTACAAATGATACTAAAGGACTTGTAGGCAAGGATCTAATTGGATTAATGAAACCAACTTCAATACTTATTAATACATCGCGTGGGCCAATAGTTGATGAAGAAGCCCTAGAAAATGCGCTGAGAGAGAAAATTATATTGGGAGCAGGATTAGATGTTTTTCATAGAGAAGTTCCCGAATCAGATCCAGGGCCTAGAAAGGGCTTATTCGACTTCGAGAATGTTGTTATGACTCCTCATATAGGATCGGCAGCAAGAGAAACAAGGGATGAAATGGCGCTAAGAGCTGTACATAATATAGAAAGATTTCTTCAAGGAAAGAGACCTTTTGATGTATTAAACCCTGAAGTTTATGGGGAAGCTTCTAAAAATGATGAGGTTATTGGATAACATCCTATACTGCACTTGGCATCCTTAAATATTCATCGCCATCTAATATAACTTCAATTGTTGTAGGTATATTTTTATCGATAGCGTCAAGAATAGCTTTTCTTAGAGCAGCCTTATTGTTAACGCTTACTCCATGTATTCCCATGCTTCTTGCTATAGCGCAATAATCTATTGCTTGAAAACTTGTGGCTTCTGTATTAAATCCTTGCTTTTCTTGTTTTGATTTAACCTGCGTCAGCGAATGATCAACCATCACTACCTGAATCATAGGAATATTTAATCTTGCCCAAGTAGCCAATTCACCTGCATACATTAAAAAACCTCCATCACCAACAAAAGATATAACAACCTTATCAGGTTCGGCTAATTTTGCCCCCATCGCTGCACCGATAGAAAAGCCCATTGGTGACAATCCATTTGAAACAAAGTAACCTTTAGGACCATATGATTCCCAAGCCTGAGAAGCCAATGATTTATGTGCACCTGCATCAGCTGCTATAATAGTATCATTTGGTGTTATTTTCCTAATTTCTTTGTATACATCTTGAGGGGCAATTCCATTAACCTCTGAATGTTCTTTGCTAACGGTCAATTCATAATTATGGATTCTATCGTAACAAGAATGTGCCTCATCTGCACCCCATTCTAGATCTCGATCATCTTTTATTCCATTGCATAATAATGATAATATTTTGCCGATATCTCCTACCAATCCATTTGTAACCGGCTGGAAGGTTCTGTCATTTGCATCAACAGAATCTATGCTAAGTATTGGAACTTCTGATTTAAATGGCCTTATAATATCCCATCCATCCAACCCAACCGTGATAATTAAATCAGCTTCTTTCATCATTTTATCTATTGGGGTTCCAAACCAACCGTACATGCCCATATAATACTTATTATCGCAAGGTATTTGACCTACTGCTTGCAATGTTACACATGCTGGTGATTGCAATTTTTCAATAAAGGCAACAGCTTCCTTTGAGGTGTTAGTACCAACCACACTGACTCCAACTAAAGTAAGTGGTCTTTTTGCCTTAGATATTAATTCTAATGCAACCGATATATCTGGAGCCAATGTATCTTTAATAGAAACTGTTTTATTTATAATTTCTATGGCTTCGTCATCGCTCATATTGATCTCCGCAACAGACTGTACAGGAGATATAGGCAGATAAACAGCACCAGGTCTTGACTCTAATGACAAGGAATATGCGCGTTCAATCAATTCAACAACATTCTCTGAAGTAATTTCTTCTGATAATTTTGAAATTAAACCACAGAATGGAACTAAAGCAACTTCTTGATGAGGATTTCTTGCAAGAAGCTCTGGGTCTAATATTGCAGAAAAAACAATTATAGGTCTTCTGTCAAGATAGGCAGCTGCAATACCTGAAGTAATATTAGTCACTCCTGGTCCTTTTGTTACAATTACAACACCGGGAATACCGGTGATCTCCCCGTAAGTAGAAGCCATATATGCCGCTGTATTTTCATGGTGAGTAAGTATATATCTTATCCCCTCTTCAGAAAAAGCATTAATAAGGTTTATAGTATCGCTTCCAGGTGTGCCAAAAACCTGTTTAACTCCTCTATTTTTTAGAAACTTTGCTATGTATTGACATGTTAACATCTCTTTAATCCTTATTATAAAAAATTCTTATTCTTTACGACCTAGTATTGCTCCGTCTTTTTGAAATAAAATTATTTTATCTCCCGATACAACTTCATCTGATAAACCTACGGTTAAAAGCACGCCTTTATTAGTTCGAACACTTCCAATTTTTCTTGGCTTCCAATCTTTACTACCTAACATATGCCTAATAATAGAAGTCTCTTCAACAATAGCATGTTCACTATTAATCATTATAAAATCTATTGATCCACAATTATTACAAATTAATTTTTGAGGGAATGTTTCTTTTGAGCACTTTACACATTTGTAAACTTGAAGAATGTCCATATTATTCTACCTCTAAAATAGCTGCCGCTGCGGTTCCGCCATACCTGTATAGTGTCATTCCATATCCTGTAACAATTCCATATTTTGCATTTCTAACTTGCCTTTTCCCAGCTCTCCCTTGTAACTGCTGAACAACTTCTCCGATCCCATTTAGTCCTCCTGCTGGTCCACCAGGTTGTCCTGCAGATAACATGCCCCCCCAAGTATTTATTGGTTTATTTTTTAGCATTATTTCATTGTTCAAAAAACTTTTAACATCTTCATTTGGTATCATTTTTAAATCATTCAATTGTGCTATTACCATAGCAGGGTAGTCGTCATATATACTAAGTACATCAATATCATCTGGAGACATTTTTGTTTCTTCCCACATTTTATTGGCAAATGAAGATATACCGGTGTTTGTTCCATCGCCTTCTTGGTTATCAAAGTTAAAGCTTTGCATAAAGGATTTTATAAATACTGGTTTTCTATCTATAGGACAATTATCTTCACTGCTTATAATTAAGGCATAAGACCCCGCTACAACTGGAACACAGTCATATCTAGCTAGAGGGTCTGCAACCATCGGGGCATCAATATACTCTTCAATAGTTAATTCATGTTTGTAGACAGCATGAGGATTTAGTGATGCCCATTTTCTTTGAGCTACCGCCATTCTACCATAATCAATTTTATCTATATTATATTTCTTCATCTGCCTAGATGTAACCAATGCATAAACACCGTTTGGCCCTCCGTGACCAATTGGAGATAGATGGTCTCTAGTAGCTGTATTGTATGAATTTGCAATTTTTGCGTAGCCAGATAGGCCAGTGGCATCCCCAGCAACAATAATTATGTTTGAAGCAGCATTAGTTTCTATTGCTCTAGAAGCATGACCTAACATATTCATTGCAGAAGACCCGCCATTGCTATCTTGCAGCAACCATTTTAATGATAATCCAAGCCTCCAAGCAATATCAATCGCAGAATCTGGAGCAATTGAAAAGGATGTTATCGCAAGGCCGTCAATATCTGATAATTTTAACCCAGAATCCTTAATGGCAGATATTATAGCATCCCTCATTAATGTTCTGGTATTTTGATTCTCATCAGGATGACGAGTATATACAGATTGCCCAATAGCAATAATCGCAGGTCTCATATAGAGGTTTCCATTATATAATTAAATTTATTGTTCTAATTTTTACACTATTAGTTTAATATTCACAAATAAATATATTTAATTTATTTGAATTCTAAAAAACACTTCCGCTTATAAATATATGTTAAATTAAAAAAATAATTAAATAAATCGATTGCTTAAAAATATGAATAAAAAAAAAGATATATCTATATTATGGGAGAAAATTAACACTAATGCCATAAGTGTAAAAAAGAAATCCCTTAAAAAATTATTTGAGGAAGACAAAGATAGATTTAAAAAATTTTCAATAATGACAGAAGACCTTCTTCTTGATTTTTCAAAAGAAAATATTGATCAAAAATCCTTCGAAGACTTGATTGATTTTATTAAAACAATCGGTATAAAAAAAAGCATTAGAAAACTGTTTAACGGCGAAAAAATAAATATAACTGAAGAGCAGTCTGCCCTTCATACGTTACTCAGGTATAATCCAAAGAATCCATTAGCTGAGCATACAGATAAGAAAAAAATAGAAGATGTTCTGACAGAAAGAAATAGGATGCTTCTGTTTGCAGAGAACATAAGAAGTGGAATTTATCTTAGTTCTACTGATAAAAAATATACTGATATTCTTCACATTGGTGTAGGCGGATCTTCCCTAGGCCCTAAAATGGTTATCAACGCAATGTCTCCCGATGCCGATGGACCAAATGTTCATTTTATATCAAACCTTGATGGTTCTAATTTATCTGATGTCATTGAAAGTTTATCTCCTACAACGACATTGATAATCATTGCGTCAAAATCATTCACAACACATGATACATTAATCAATGCCAATTCTGCAATCCAATGGCTAAGGGATAATGGGATTAAAAATATAAAAAACCACATTGTAGCTATTACTAATAGTTTAAGTGGTGCAAAAGATTTTGGAATTAATGAAGAAAATATATTTAAAATATGGGACTGGGTGGGTGGAAGATTTTCTCTATGGTCATCAATGGGGCTTCCTATTGCAATCGCAATTGGAACTGAGAAATTTATAAAAATCCTTGAAGGCGCAAATGAAGCAGATGATCATTTCTTAAACCAACCTATTGAGAAAAATATACCTATATTAATGGGCTTAATAGCGATCTGGCGTCGCAATATAATGAATTATAGCACAACTTGTGTCGTCCCTTATGAGCATCACTTATCCTTACTTCCGAGTTATCTCCAACAACTTGAAATGGAGTCCAATGGAAAAACTCTGATGTGGGATAATAGTATCTCCATACTCAAGACTTCACCAATTATATGGGGAGGCACTGGTACAGAAGCGCAACATTCTTTCTTCCAATTAATGCACCAAGGAACAGACGTTATACCAGTCGACTTTCTTATTGGAAAAAATACAAGATCAAAGATTAAAACCCATCATAATCTGCTTGTTTCCAATTGCATAGCTCAGAGCAGAGCAATGGCTTTTGGGAGCAGTAAGAAAATAATTGAAAAAGAGTTGTCAGAAAAATCTCTATCTAATGAAAAGCTTAATGAACTTACAAAACATATGGAGGTTAGTGGCAATAAACCATCTACAACATATATGTTTGATTCTTTAACTCCAAAAGTATTAGGGAAGCTAATAGCATACTTCGAACACAAGGTGTTTGTAATGGGGTGTATCTGGAATATTAATTCGTTTGATCAACTTGGCGTTGAATTAGGCAAAAAACTTGCCCAAGAAATAAACGAAATAATCACTGAACCCAACTTACTGAATAATAACTTAGATAGTTCGAGTGCTGGTTTAATTGCGAATTTTAAAAATAAATCTTCTTAATTTACAAGAAAAATTGGAATTTCTGAATTTAACAATAAATATCTTGTGGCACCACCAAATATTATTTCTCTTAACCTACTCTGCGTGTATGCGCCTTTAATTATTAGATCCGCATCAATAGATCTACCGTATTCAATTATTGCAGGACCAATTTTATTATCTTCTCTACTTAACATTACGGTATTAGCTTTTATATTATGCGTTAATAATAACTCTGCTACATCTTCAGCACTCGGACCCTCGGTAACAACTTTTTCTACAGTTAATATAGTTACTTTCTTTGCTTTTTTTAATATTGGTAGAGAAGCAAAAACTGCTCTTGAACTTTCTGTAGTGCAATTCCATGATATTAAAACATTTATGCCAATAGTAACTTCTTTATTTGTTGGAATTAACAAGACGGGTCTACCACCATCGAATAATATAGTTTGAATTGAACTTAAACTTGCGCTTTGCATTTCTTGATAGGGCCTTGATACTACCACTAGATCAAATACCCTTGATATGTCACCTAAGTATTTTTGATTTTTTAATTCCTGGCTTAACCACCTACAATCAATTCCTACCAATGAATTATTTTCTGTTTTTGCTAAATTAATATGCTCTTCAAATTTTAATCCAAACTCTTGAGCCTTTGTTTTATGACTATCATCGTGATAAGCATCAAATATGATAGATCCCTCTTGTGCGATGAAGGTATCTATTCTTTGCTGCAGAGCAACACCCTGTATTCTCGAACTAAACTTGGATGCTATCGTCAAAGCACAATCAAGTATATGTGGCATAGTTTCTATATATTCAAATGGAACTAATATGTTTTTCATAAACTTTCCCCTATTTAAATATTATTGATTTTAAGCTAAACCCTTCATTAGTTCCACAGGATCAATAGGAAGCTGTATTTCTTTTCCAGTTTTCGCAGAAAGATCCATTGCCATTGTTAAGACAAGATTTCTGTGACCCTCGGCAGCCGTAGCATGAGGCGTCTCTTTTCCAAGATAAATTCTTCCAAACCAAGAGTTTGTTTCTTCTCTCATTGGCCCCCACAATTCACCATCATGTAAATCACCAGGGGGGAAACTAGTTAAAAAATCAACATTTCTATTAGCTTCAATCTTTAATCCGTCGGGTCTGTATGCTGGCCCTTGATTAAGTTCACTTGCTATAATGACATCTCTATGAGTATCTTCAATATCTATAACACCTTTGTCGCCAACAACACCAATTTCTAATCCATAAACCGCACCAGGCCATACCTTTGGCAATGCCCAGCAAATATTCATACTAAATATTGTTCCGTCTTCCATTGTAAAAACACCAAACGTGGCATCTTTTGTGCCCATTGCACCCATAATTTTAGCTGTTGATTTTGCGTAAACAGAAACAGGTTTTGCTTGATCGCCAAGCATCCACATTGCCATGTCTAAACTGTGTGTTCCTGAAACAACCATTGGCGTCAAATGCCTTCTATCTTGGGTAAGTCTAAGTTCACCAGTTGGCGCCATCTGATTCATAAAAGCACGAACAACAACTGCCGTTGCTTCACCTATGTGTCCTGTCTGAATTCTTTCTTTAACAACTAAAAATCGTCTTCTAAACCTTTGTGTATAACCAACAACAGCATCAACGCCAGCATCTTCAATTGCTTTCAAAACCATTGCCGATTGAACGGCATCAGTTGCTAATGGCTTTTCGATTAACATTGGTAATTTTCTTTCCACGGCAGCTAATATAGGGTCAACATGACTCCAGGTAGATGTGGCAACAATTACAGCATCAACTTCTGGTCTAGCTATGAGTTCAGCAAAATCCGAAGTGAAATAATCAGCCTCAATATCATCTTTTAATTTCTTACCTAGGTCTTCATTAATATCTGCAAGTCCTATCCAACCAATCCCTGGATAATCTTTTGCGAATGTTGAACGCATTCTCCCTACAACGCCACATCCAATGACAGCTAAGCCAATTTGTTTTCTCTCGTTCATAATAATTCCCCATTAACACAATAAATAATTTAACCTAGATACTACTAATATTTTTGAATTTATACAATTCTAATATTACTATTAACTGTAGATTAATTTTAAAATTTAATCACTTTTTAAATATTTTCTCCATAAATCTGGCCTATTGTTCTTTGTAGTATTAATTGATTTTTCTATTCTCCATTTTTTAATTTTTTCATGATTTCCTGACAATAATATGTCTGGAATTTCATGTTCACCATAACTTCTTGGAAGTGTATATTGAGGATATTCTAATAAACCATTTTCAAAACTTTCTTCAAAGGAAGATTCTTTTTTTCCCATTACACCGTCAATTAATCTAACGCAACTATCTATAACTAGCGAAGCTGCTATGTCACCTGAAGATAAAACCATATCGCCAATTGAAACCTCCAGTGCTCCAACTGAATCAACAACTCTTTGATCAATGCCTTCATATCTTCCACATATAATTATTACACCTGCTCCAGAAGAATATTTTTTTGCATCTAATTGATTGAACACCTTACCCCTTGGAGTCATGACCATTATTGGCCTTCTGTCAGCCTTAGTTTTAATTATATCAATAATTGGCAAGATGACATCTGCTCTTAATATCATGCCTGGTCCACCTCCAGCCGGAGGCCCATCAGCACGCAAGTTTTCTATGTTTGCATATTCTTTGATGTCGTGAATGTCTAAATTCCATAATCCATCTTTAAGCGATTTTCCTGCATTACTAACACCTAAGGTTCCAGGGAATACTTCCGGGGTTACAGTCAAAACGCTTGCCGTCCAACTATCGTTTTCTTTATCTATTTTTTTTACAGACATGGTTCTAGCTCTATGTAAATAATTATTTTATTTCATTCTATATTAGAAATATATATTTTTTTAGATTTTAAATCTATTTCTGGGAAATTATCTTTTGTAAATGGGATTATGGTCGTGGTACGATCATTCTTTTCTATTTCAATTAGGTCACCGGCACCAAAATTATGAACCATGAGCACTTTACCTAATTTTTCTAAATCTAAATTGTAAATATCAAGATTTATAAGATCTATAGAGTAATACTCATCGTTTAATAAATTTTCTAATTCCAGGCGATCGATATAAATTAGTTCCCCATTCAATGCTTCCGCATGGTCACGACTTTGAATATTCTTAACCTTAGCAATAAATAAGTTTTTACTTTTTCTATTTAAAATTACAACAAAATTCTTTGAAGGTAGTGCCGTCAGCATTTTATAGGTTACAATGCTTTGCGGATCGTCTGTGTAAGACTCAACCAAAACATTTCCCTTTACACCATGTGGACCGATTATTTTTCCAATACAAATACTGGCATTCATCGGATTACTCAATTAAATTTTATACTAATCTTTTGCCTTTAATTCTTCTGCTGCTGGAGCCTCTGCTTCTGCTGCTGGAGCCTCTGCTTCTGCTGCTGGAGCCT
>Ga0055584_100003316_pt1 | contig 15899 bp, 13 predicted proteins | sample OSDHelmetaG_FD_58716 | JGI IMG/M metagenome (GOLD analysis project Ga0055584, IMG submission 58716) | Pelagic marine sediment microbial communities from the LTER site Helgoland, North Sea, for post-phytoplankton bloom and carbon turnover... | ecosystem: Environmental > Aquatic > Marine >... | reverse complement strand
TCGGGGCGGTGTACCAGACGGTCACCCGTTGGTGTTCGAGGATGTCGTACCAGCGGCGGGCGTCGAACTCGGCTTCGTCGACGACCATGCCGACGCCCACCGCGAGCGGCGCCACGATGCCGTAGCTGGTCCCGGTCACCCACCCGGGATCGGCCGTGCACCAGTAGACGTCGCCGGGGACGAGGCCGAGCACGTCGGCACCGGTGGCCGCGTGCGAGACGACGGCTTCGTGGACGTGCAGCGCCCCCTTGGGTGTGCCGGTGGTGCCGGACGTGAAGTGCAGGATCGCCGGATCGTCGGCACGGGTCCGAACGTCGGGTGTCGCGTCTGTCGTGGCCTCGATCAGGGCCGGGAGCGACCGGGTGCCCTCCGGTGCGTCGTCGGCGTCGCGATCGATGATCAGGACGTGACGGACGAACGGAATCCGGTCACGCATCGGCGCGATCTTGCGTCGGTACAGCGACGCCGTGGTGACCAGCACCCGGGCGTCACCGAGCTCGAGCCGCTGACGGATCGGTTCGGGCCCGAACGCTGCGAACAGTGGACAGACGACCCCGCCGGCCTTCCAGGTGCCGAGCGCGGTGACGTACAGGAGCGGGACCCGGCCTGCGAGGAGGAACACCGCCTCGCCCGATCGAAGGCCGAGGTCGCGTAGCGCCGTCGCCACGCGAGAGGACGCTTCGGCGAGGGCCCCGTAGGTGTAGTCGACGGGAGGATCGTCGGGGGCGGTGCCGAGGAATCGCATCGCGAGTTCGGCACCGTGCCCGTCGGTGACGTGCCGATCGACGATGTGGGTGGCGATGTTGACCGGCTCGTTCGACCGGCCGTTCGTTCCGGGGGACACGATCGTCATGGTGGTCGTCACCGTTCGGCCTCCCGCGCCGCAGCCATCATGATCCGACGTTCTGCGCCCGCGATCGTCGCCCGCACGTCATGCGCGACGTCGGGGTTGATCGAGATCGAGTCGATGCCGGCCCGCACGAGGAACTCTGCGAACTCGGGATGATCGGAGGGCGCCTGGCCGCACAGCGACGACGTGATGCCCGCAGCGCGGCACGCCCCGATGATCTGCTCGACGGCCCACTTCACGGCGTCGTCGTTCGCGTCGAACAGCTCGGCACACGTCTCGGAATCGCGGTCGACGCCCAGCATCAGCTGGGTCAGGTCGTTGCTGCCGATCGAGACGCCGTGGATGCCGAGTGCTGCGTAGTCCGGGACCCGGTACACGATCGACGGCACCTCGGCCATCACCCACATCCGCAGGGTCCGGTCGCGTCCGAGCGGGCTCGCGTCGATCGCCTCGAGGCAGGCTTCGAGCTCCCACGTCGTCCGGACGAACGGGATCATGACGTGGAGATTGGGGAAACGTTCGCGGGTACGGGCGAGTGCCTCCAGCTCGAGCGCGAACGTCTCGGGATCCTTGATGTACCGGTAGCAGCCCCGGAACCCGATCATCGGGTTCTCCTCGTGCGGCTCGAACCGGTCCCCGCCGGTCAGGTTGCGGAACTCGTTCGTACGGAAGTCCATGGTGCGATAGACGACCGGACGGGGGAAGAACGCACCGGCGATCGTCGACAATTCGCCGGTCATTCCCTCGATGAATCGCGAGGACTCGCGATCGGCGATGAGCTTTCGGGGATGCACGCCGTCGAGGGCAGAGGTGATCATGAACTCACCCCGGAGCAGCCCGACGCCGTCGACCGGAAGGGCCGCCACCTCGGCAGCACGGTCGGCGACGGCCAGGTTGACGTAGAGCCGCGTCGCCAACGCCTCGCCGGCGACCGGGCCGACCGCACCGGCGGGTACCGCGGCACGTGGAGTGTCCGGTTCGACCGCGCCCTCCAGGATCTGTCCGCTCGCGGCGTCGACGGTGACGAGGTCGCCGGTCGTCAGTTCGCTCGTCGCGACGCGGGTCCCGACCACGCCCGGAAGTCCGAGCTCGCGGCTCACGATCGCCGCGTGGCAGGTGCTCCCGCCGGCGTCGGTCACCAGGGCCGAAGCCCGTCGGAGTGTCGGCACCCAGTCGGGGGACGTCATCGTCGCGACGAGCACCTCGCCGTCGACGAGCTGCTTGCCCTGCTTGGGGCTGCTGAGGATGCGGACCCGACCGGTTGCCCGGCCCCGTCCAACACCCAGGCCCCGCAGGAGGACGTTCCGGTCGGGGCGGCTGGGCCGGAACGTGATGGGCCGGGACTGGACGAAGAAGAGATCGTCGCCGACGAAGGCCCACTCGATGTCCTGCGGGTGGCCGTAGTGCTCCTCGATCGCCGTGCCGAGCTTCGACAGCTGGACGATCTCGACCGGTGTCAGCACCTGTGACGCGGCGCGTGCGGCATCGACGGGGGTGATCTCCTCGCCGGCGTCGGTGCTCATCAGCGCCGACGACTTGTCTCCCAGATGGATCTCACTCAGCCGGCCGGTCGCCCGGTCGACGTGGTACGAGTCGGGCTCGATGGTGCCGGCGACCACGAACTCGCCGAGCCCGAACGCGGCCTCGATGACGATCGAGTCGCCGGCGTCGTCGGTGGTGAACATGACGCCCGACCGGTCACTCGCCAGCATGTCCTGGACGACGACGGCGATCGCGGGCTCGTCGGTGAGCTCGCGCTCGGCACGGTACGCGACCGCCCGGTCACCGTACAGCGAGACCCAGCAGTCGAGCACCCGGTCGGCGAGCTGTTCGTCGGTGACGTTCGTGAACGACGCGTGCATACCGGCGAACGAGGTGTCGGACGAGTCCTCGGCGGTGGCCGACGACCGGACGGCCATGCGGCCACCCCCCGAATCGCGTCGGGCGTCGCGCATCGCCACGACCAGTTCCGACGGCACGCCCGACGCACGGACGAGCGCGCGTGCTCGGTCCGCGAAGCGGGCGAGGGCGGCGTCGTCGAGAGTCGGAGCCGTCGAGGTGCCGGCGGAGAGCTCGGTACGGCAGCCGGATGCGTCCATCGCCGCGAGGAAGGACTCGGCCGTGATCACGAAGCCGCCGGGAACCGGGAGGCCGCATCGCGTCAGCTCGCCGAGGTTCGCTCCCTTGCCTCCGACGCTCGAGACGTCGGCGAGGCCGACGTCGGCGATGCGCCTGATCACGGCTCGTGCTCCTGCTTCCGGCGTGGGGACGTCGATGTCGGTGCTCATGACCCGACGGTACGGCCGGTCGGCGACCGCGTTCAGTGGCAAATGGCCCCTTTTCGACCGGCGTCGGGCGACGTCGCCGGGGTGTGGTCCGAACGTCGTCCGGGCCGGGACGATCGGCCCTTGACGCCGTGGGCGGACCGCGCTTCAGATGGGATCGAGAACGCCCTGACGAGAGGACGACTGATGAACAGCTACGACGCGCCGGCCAGGCGCAAGGAGTTGCGTGCCGGGTACCGATCCCTGAATCAAGTGCTCCCCGATCAGATGCGCGGCTTCGGTGACCTGCACCGATCGGCGATGGCCGATGGGGCGCTGTCGAGCGCGCACAAGGAGCTGATCGCGTTGGCGATCGGGATCACCGAGGGGTGCGCCGACTGCGTGGTACTGCACACCCACGACGCTCTCCGGGCCGGGGCCACGCGCGATGAGGTCGTCGAGGCGATCGGCGTCGCCGTGATGATGGGCGGTGGTCCGGCGTCGACCGTGGCGACGACTGCGGTGTCGGTGCTCGAGCAGTTCGAGGCCGCCGCGTCGGCGTGATGCTCGCCGATCCCGGCGAGCCCATCACCACCGCTCCACCCGAGGCGGCATGGTCGCTCGGAGCGGACGACGTCGCGGGCCACACCGCGACCGACGTCCGCTCCGGGCTGACCTCCGGCGAGGCTGCGACCCGTCTCGCCCGGTTCGGACCGAACGAGCTCGAGACGGAACCGGCGACGCCCCTGTGGCGCCGCGTCGCCCGGCAGTTCACCGACCCGCTCGTCGTGCTCCTGCTGGTGGCGATCGCGATCTCAGTGCTCGCCTGGGCGACCGAGGGCGCCGACGGTGCGCCCCTCGAGGCGATCGTGATCGCCGTGATCGTCGTCGCGAACGCAGCGATCGGGACCTGGCAGGAGGATCGCGCCATCAAGGCGGTCGCCGCACTGCGCCGGCTCGCGGGCACACACTCGACGGTGGTCCGTGACGGACGCAGCCAGACCATCGCGAGTCCGGACCTGGTGTGCGGCGACCTGCTGGTCCTGGCACAGGGCGATGCGGTCGGCGCCGATTGCCGATTGATCGAAACCGCGGGCATGGCGGTGGCGGAGGCTGCACTCACCGGCGAGAGCACACCGGTCGAGAAATCGGTGGGCGCACTGCCGGCGTCGACACCCGTGCCCGATCGGTCGAACATGGCGCATCGGGGCACGGCCGTGGCGGCGGGTCGTGGGGTCGGGATCGTCGTCGCGACCGGGATGGGCTCGGAGATCGGGCGGATCGCGCGGCTGATCGACGATGCCGACCAGGAGGCGACACCACTCCAGAGGCAGATCGACTGGCTGAGCCGGATGCTCGGCCTCGTCGTCGTGGTCCTGGCCGGCATCGTGGTCGTCACGATCACGGTGACCTCGGACGTCTCCACGTTCGCGGACTTCGTGGATGCGGCGCTCGTCGGCGTGTCGCTGGCGGTCGCCGCGGTCCCCGAGGGGTTGCCGGCCATCCTGACGATCGTGTTGGCGATGGGGGTGCAGCGCATGGCCGCCGACCGTGCGATCGTCAAGCGACTGTCGTCGGTCGAGACGCTGGGGTCGGCCTCGGTGATCTGCACGGACAAGACCGGCACCCTCACCCGCAACGAGATGACGCTCGTGGCAGTGGTGGTGCCATCGGGCGAAGCGGAGATCACGGGAGCCGGCCACGAACCCGTCGGTCGGCTGGTCGTCGACGACGCGGCGGCGTTCGACCGGCTGGCCGACGAGATCGGCGCGGTCGTCACGGCCGGGAGCATCGTCAACGACGCGACGCTCGAACCCACCGACGGCGGCTGGGAGGCCGGTGGCGACCCGACGGAAGTCGCGTTCCTCGTCGCCGAGGAGAAGCTGGGACTCGGCGGGAGGCGACGTGATCGCTTCGCCCGTGTCGACGAGCTGACGTTCGACTCCGATCGCAAGATGATGTCCACGGTCAACGAGTACACCGACGGCGATCCGTTCGGGGATGCGTCGACGGTCCGGGTCGCCTTCACGAAGGGTGCGCCGGACGTGGTGCTCGATCGGTGTGTCGCCGAACGTGCCGGAGGCGCGGTCCGGGTGCTGACCGCTGATCGTCGCGAGCAGATCCGCGACCAGATCGACGCGCTCGCCGATCGGGCACTGCGGACGCTCGCCGTCGCCTATCGCCCGCTGCCCGACGAGGAGCCGTCTGCGGTCGAAGAGCACCTGATCCTGCTGGGTGTCGTCGGGCTCACGGATCCGCCGAGACCCGAGGTGGCCGACGCGATCCGTAGCGCCCACCGCGGTGGCGTCCGGGTGATCATGATCACGGGCGATCACCCGCGCACCGCAGCCAGGATCGCCGAGCAGCTCGAGCTCGCCGACGACGGATCGACGGTCGTCTCCGGACGTGAGCTGTCGGTCGTCGACGATTCGGAACTCGCCGACATCGTCACCGACGTGAACGTGTTCGCCCGCGTCGACCCGGAACACAAGCTGCGTCTGGTGCGTGCCCTGCAGGGGCACGGCCGGATCACGGCGATGACCGGAGACGGTGTGAACGACGCTCCGGCGCTCAAACAGGCCGACATCGGGGTGGCGATGGGCCGGAGCGGTACCGAGGTGTCGAAGGAGGCCGCGGACATGATCCTCGCCGACGACAACTTCGCCACGATCCTGCGGGCCGTCCGCGAAGGCCGCGAGATCTTCGCCGACATCCAGAAGTTCCTGCGCTACCTGCTGGCGTCCAACACCGGGGAGGTGCTGGTCGTCTTCCTCGGCGTGATGTTCGCCTCGACGCTGGGCCTCGCGTCCGGTGGGGGCGAGCTCGCGGTGCCGCTGCTGGCGACCCAGATCCTGTGGATCAACCTCGTGACCGACGGGGCCCTCGCCCTGGCGCTCGGTGTCGACCCGTCGGTCGAGAACGTGATGGACCGGCCGCCCCGACCTCTCGACCGGCGGGTGGTCGATCGGGCGATGTCGACGACGATCCTGTACGTCGGCGCGATGACCGCCCTGGTCAGCCTGGTCGCGTTCGATCTCGAGCTGACGGGCGGCATCTTCGGGGGATCCGGCGACCTCGCGACCGCGCGCACCATGACGTTCACGACGCTGGTCCTGGCCCAGGTGTACAACGCCTTCACCGCCAGATCGGACACGGTCAGCGCGTTCGTCGACCTCTTCGCGAATCGGTACCTCTGGGCAGCGGCCGGAGTGACCGTCGTCGCGCAGATCGCCGTCGTGCACCTGCCGTTCCTGTCTGCAGCGTTCGACACCGAGTCGCTGACCGTCGGGGAGTGGGCGATCTGCGCCGGGCTCGCGAGCCTGGTCCTCGTCGCGGCCGAGGTGTTGAAGTGGTCGATCCGAACCAGGCCGAAGGTGTCGGGTTCGACCGCAGGAGCCTGATGACAAATGGCTCTGGCCCGAATCGCCCTGCTGCCGGACGATGGGGATGCATCGGAATGACAAGGAGCCTGACCGTGAAAGCACAGACAGTCGTCGTCGGGTATGACGGATCGAGTGACGCACGACGAGCGCTCGATGCCGCGACCGATCACATCGCCGACGACGGGGTGGTGCACGTGGTCACCGCGTTCGATCAACCGGCTCGGCACGAGCTGTCTCGGATGATGTCCTCGCTGCCCGTCGAGTTCCGCACTGCCTTCACCGTGGACGCCGCACCCCGTGGGTACCTGCACGACGCGGAACTGGTACTCGAGCAGCGGGGTGTCCTCCACGAGGGCCACTTCGTGGACGACCACCCGGCCTCTGCGATCCTGGACGTCGCCGACCTGGTCGGTGCGGATCTGATCGTGATCGGAACGCGCGGCCTCGGCCGGGTCGAACGGTTCCTCCGTGGCAGCGTGTCGGCACGGATCGCCAACCACGCCAGGACGAGCTTGATGATGGTCCACCACGAGGGGGACGAGGACGTCTAGCGCAGCCCGACCGGTCTGACGTCGCCATCGGACGGGGCGATCGCTCGGTCAGTCGTGTGGAAGTTCGTGCGGATCGATCGTGGCGACGACGGACGCGTGCTCGGGATGATCGTGGAGGATGTGGTCCTTCACCTCGGCGTGGTACGCGAACATCAGGTCGCAGTACGGGCACATGTGGTTCGGGTTCGAATCGGCCATGACCCAGTGTTCGCAGCCATCCCGCTGACCGGGTAGTGACCAATGGCCCACCTTGGCCGGTCGCGTCGACCTCCGCAGGTCTCGGACGCCATCGTGCTCAGTCGGGGTGGGTCACTCTGCCGATCGGCGGGACGACCAGGACCGGGCGCGGGCTGTTCTCCACGATCTGGTGGGCGGTGCTGCCGAGGAGGAGTTCCGGTCGCTTCCCGGACCCTTGGCGGCCCACCACCACGAGTGCGGCGTCGACCTCCTCGGCGACCCGCAGGATGGTGTCGACGGGCGCACCGTCGTGCAGCATCGGGGTCCACTCGTCGATGCCGACCGTGCGGACGGCCTCGCACCAGCTCGAGAACTGTTCGGCGATCTCGGCGGAGTGCTCCACGGCGACGACGCGGCGGCCGTCGATCACCTCTGTCAAGCCGACCGCATGGACGATCACGAGACCGGTTCGCAACGCCAGCGCGTAGTCGCCGGCCAGACACATCGCCCGACGAGCATCCGCGGAGCCGTCGATCCCGACGAGCACGGGACGTTCCCCGCTCATGGTGTCGCCCCGATCGGGGGACCGGCGGCACTCGTGACGTTCATGGGTCTCTCCTCCATTGCTCGTGCTCCGGCGAACCGGTTCGGACCCGAGGCGAACAGGATCCGACGATCTGTTCGGAGCATGTCATGCCCGCGGGGTGGTGGCGAAGGTGGTCGGAAGTCCGCCGCTCCCGAAGAGGTCGATCACGGCGTCATCGATCACGTCGTCCGGGGAGCGGCCGGTGTCGAGGCGGCGTGCCTGTGGCCACGGGTCGCGGGTCATCTGGTCGACGAGTTCCGGCGTCGCATCCGACGCATCGCGGCCCTCGCGGTTGCGGTCGGCTATCCGGCGACGCGCGAGCCCGTGGTCGAGCCGACACTCCAACTCGTCGACGGCGGCGCCGTGACGGGCGCCCATCGCCCGCGCTGCATCGCGATGGGCGGCGTCGCCCCAGGTCGCGTCCAGGACGACCGATTCGCCGCCGGCCAACAGCAGTTCGGCCTGTTCGAGCAGCTTCTCGTAGGTCTCCTCGGTCGTCGCCGCCGCGTACAGGTCCGGGTGGGCGGCGACGTCGTGGTCGTCGTGGTCGACGCCTCGCAGGTCCTTGCGGAGTGTGTCGGTGTCGATCACCGACCAGTTCAACCGGTCGGCGAGCCGGTTCGCGGTCGTCGTCTTGCCCGAGCCGGGGCCCCCGCCGACGAGGACGATTCGCCGCTGCGCCCGGAGCAGGTGGTCGAGTGCCTGGTCGTGATGCCGACGGGCGATCGACTCGGCCGCCGGGTCGCCCTGTCGGTGGCGGAGGAGTGCGACCTTGGCCCGTACGTGGGCGCGATACCCGACGTAGTGGTGGGCGAGCGATGCCGGGTGATGCTCGGCAGAGAACTCGCAGTACCAGCCCATCAACTGGCGTGCCGCCGCCGGTCCGGCCAGTCGTTCGACGTCCATCACGAGGAACGCGATGTCGGCGAGAACGTCGCTGACCCGGTAGTCGTCGTCGAACGCGAGACAGTCGAGGATGCGCGGTCCGTCATCCAGGACGAAGATGTCGTCCGCGATGAGATCACCGTGGCCGTCCTTGACGAGCCCGGCCTGCTGACGCCGATGGAACAGCGGCTCGGAGTGATGGAGGTACCCCAGTGCGAGGCCGCCCACCTGCTCGAAGTCGGTCGGGTCGATGACGGCGCCGACCGAGGGTTCGATCTCCTCGAAACTCGAACTCCACAGTGCCGCCAACCCGGCGGCGGTCGCCATCGGGAACCGTCGCTCGATGGGGTGCAGCGATGCATGGAAGGCCGCGATCACGTGCGCGATACGTCGGAGATGATCGCCGAACCCCGGGTCGTCGAGCAGTGACGACAGCCGTCGGCCGGCGGGGAGCCGGCGCATCAGGAGCAGCCGGTCGGTGAGTACACCGTCCTCGTGGAGATCGTCGTACCCGAGATAGACGTCGGGTGCCAGGCGCCGGTTGAGCTCGTACTCGCGTCGAACCGCCTCCACCCGTGCGGCCACGTCCGAGTGGTCCAGGAAGCCTGTGCGGAGCGGCTTGAGCAGCTTGAACACCCGGTCTCCGGCGAAGAACACGGATGAGATGTGGGTCTCGACCGAAGCGGTCGACGAGTCGGCTGTCAGCATGCTCCCTCCGGGACCAGTGTGCGACGACACGCTCACGTCTCCTCAGAGTCGAACGTCACATGCTGGGCGGAAGCCGGTGTCTCTGTACGATGGACCTGTGGGTCGACGAGTTCCCGGCGAACGTCCACTGCCCGTCGCCGACGACGGGCCGGAACCGACGTACGTGCGCGTCGCCCGTTGCCCCGTCCCACCACGCGTCGATTCGCCCGGTCGGTGATCGTGGTCGTGATCGTGGACGTGGTCTCGTCGGCCGGTGCCTCGGCGCCCATCGCGGTCTCGGGACCGATGCACCGCCGGGAGGATCGCTGATGTCGAGCGGACTCGACGCCGTGGCGTTGGCCGGTCTGGTCGAGGATTCTGCCGACGCGATCGTCGTCGTCGACGAGGACGGTCTCATCCGCTACGTGAACGACGCCGTCCTGAACGTGTTCGGCTACGAGCAGCGTGAGCTGATCGGTGAGCCCTATGCCATCTTGATCCCCGACGAGATCGTGGCAGAACACCGGGTCCACCACGACAGGTTCATGCGTGATCCCGTGGCGCGACCGATGGGGACCGGCCTTCTGCTGCGCGCCCGACATCGTGCCGGCTACGACTTCGACGTCGCGATCGCGCTGGTACCCGTCAGGGGCGCCGAACGGTTGATCGCGGCATTCGTCCGCGAGATGTCGACCACCCAGCGGCTGATCGCCCGACTGGCCGCAACGAACGACATGCTCGCGGCATCGCTGGCGGGAGCATCACGGTCCGAGGTCGAGCAGCGGGTGGTGCAGCTGACCTGCCGGCTGCTGAACGCGACCACTTCCTGGCTGCTCCTCCGTCCCGACGACGGTGCCCGGCTCGAGGTGGTGGCGGAGTGTGGCGACGGGTCGAATCGGCAGGTCGTCGACACCATGATCGACGCCGGGCTCCTCGACGCGGTTCCGGCGTCGACGATCCTGCCGGGTCGTGAGGTGCTGGGCGCGTCGGAATCGATCGCCGAGCTCGTCGTGGTGCCCGTGCGCTCCCAATCGGTCGACGGCGCGCTGGTGGCGGCGCGTCCGATGCTGTCGCCGCGGTTCCTCCCGGTCGACAGCGACGTCGCACACGAGTTCGCGAGTGCGATCGCGATCACCCTGGAGTTGGTCGCGACCAACGCTCAGGTCGAGCGGCTCAACAGCATGGCTGATCACGACCGCATCGCCCGGGACCTGCACGACACCGTGATCCAGCGCCTGTTCGCGATCGCGATGCGGCTGGAGTCGGCCGTGTCCGGTTCCACCGGCGTGTCCGCCGAGCGGATGGGAGAGGCGGTCGACGCCCTCGACGAGGTGATCCGCGAGATCCGCTCCACGATCTTCGACCTTCGCCGGCCGCACGACGCCGAAGGTGGCTTCCGGGCGGCTGTCGCCGTCGAGATCGACAGTGTGGCGGAACTGCTGGGCTTCGCTCCCAGCCTGCGCGTGGTCGGGCCGATCGATGCATCGGTGACGGAGGAGGCGGCTCGGGAGGCCGCGGCGGTCGTCCGTGAGTTGCTGTCGAACGTGGTGAGGCACGCCGACGCGTCCACGGTCGACGTCACGATCCGCATCGACGAGCAGTCGATGTCGGTCATCGTCGAGGACGACGGCGTGGGGATGGACGACAGAACCGGGGTCGGCAACGGACTCCCGAACCTGATTTCGCGGGCGCGGACACTCGGCGGTTCGTTCGCGGTGGCGCCGACCGCGCCACACGGCGTGCGTGCCGAATGGGCGGTTCCGCTCGGCTCCGACGACTGACGTCGTTCGTCGCAGTGCCGAACGTCCCGCTGGGGCTCAGTACCTGACCGGTACGAGATCGGTCATCGAGCGGACGTAGGAGCGGCGACGTTCGTCGAGTCGGGCGGCATATGCGGCCGCTTCGGAGCGTCTCGACATCCCGAGTTTCATGAGGAGGCTGGACACGTAGTTCTTGACGGTCTTGTCCGACAGGAACAGTTCGTCGGCGATGTCGCGGTTCGTGAGCCCGCCGGCGAGCAGATCGAGAATTCGACGTTCCTGGGGTGTCAGCGCGCCGATCGACGGGTCGAAGTCACCGTCTGCGACCCGCTGGCGAAGATGTTCAGCCGCAGCGTGGTCGATCAGCGACTCACCGTGGGCGACCTTGCGGACGCACTCGATGAGGTCGAGGCCGCGGACGTGCTTCATCACGTACCCGGCGGCGCCGGCGACGATCGCATCGAACAGCGCCTCGTCCTCGCCGAACGACGTCAGCATCAACGACTTCACGCTGGGACAACGATCGCTCAGCTCCCGGCAGATCTCGATGCCGCTGCGGTCGGGCAGGTTGATGTCGAGAACGGCCACATCGGGTTCGGCGATCACGATCCGGCCGATCGCGGCATCGGCGTCGCCCGCCTCACCGACGACGGCGATGTCGGGCTCCGCGTCGAGCAGGGCACGGACTCCGTCGCGGACCATTGCGTGGTCGTCGACCAGAAACACCGTCAGGGTACGGGTCTCGTCCATACCTCGAACGTACGCCGGTCCGCCGTTGTCGACTAGGGCAGGAGGTCCCGCACAGAGCAGGAAGTCCTCGACCTCCGTGACGAGAGGTGGTGGAATCGACCCGGTCGATCGCAGACGTACTGCGTTCCGTGACGTTGGACTCTTGGCGGGCGCGGTCGCTGCTGGCAATCTGTGACGAGACCCACAGCCGGAGGAAACAATGTTTCAACGCATCATCGTGCCCATCGACGGTTCGCCCCAGTCGTGGAGCGCCGCCAAGGTCGGTGCGATCATCGCCGGCGCCTGTGCCGCCGACATGGAGTTGGTCTCGGTCGTGTTCGAACCCACCGATGCCGATCGTGTGGTGAGCGAAATGCGCAGCGGCCTCGACTTCCTGTCGGACATCCCCGTCGAGCCCTCGGCCACGGCGGTGTCGGCCGACCGGAGCGCTGACGAAACCGTCGGCGCTGCGCTCGCTCGGCATGCCGAATCCGTGAGCGGTTCGATGATCGTCATGAGCTCGACCGGCCGTGGTCGCTCTGCTGCCGTGCTCGGCAGCGTCGCCGATGACGTGCTGCGGGCGATGCTCGGTCCGATCATCGTGGTGGGCCCCGAGGTCGACGAGTTCGAGTCGTTCACGGGCGACATCGTGGTGCCCGTCGACGGCTCGGAGTTCTCCGAGACGTCGTTGCCGCTCGCCGCCTCGTGGGGCATCGCATTCGGTGCCACGCCCTGGATCGTCGAGGTGCTCACGGAGCCCGTGCCCGCCGGGTTGGACGTCTTCGAGACGTCGTACCCGAGCCGGCTCGCGCAGGAACTCCGGTCGATGTCACACCACGACGTCGAGTTCGACGTGCTGCACGGCCCGGCTGCGGCCCGCGCGATCACCGACTACGCCCTCCACAACGAGGTCAGCCTGATCGTGATGAGCACCCACGGCCGCAGTGGGTTGTCCCGCTTCAGCGTGGGGAGCACCTCGGCCGCGGTGGTCCGGTCGGCGAAATGCCCCGTCGTGTTGCACCGGCCCCCGCACTTCGCGCTCGACTGAGTGCTCCGGTGCGCGGCCCGAGTCACTCCGGGCGACGGCGAGCCGATCGTGTCCGAGGACCGCCGTGAAGGATGCGCAGCCGTCAGTCGTCGGGGCTGGGGCGTCGCTGGACACCCGCGACGCGCCACTCCGCTCGATCGACGCGTTCGAACCGACGACCGGCGACCGACGTCGGGGTGATGCGGACGAACGCCGGCTTCGGGCCGCGCTGCCACGGGGTGACACCCAGTTCGACCGCTTCCACGGCCTCGTGGCGGTCGGTGACCTCGTCGGCGACGCCCCGGATCACGACGCTCCAGGCGGTGCGGCGGCGCGAGTCGTAGCCGTCGACCTCGAACGCCACACGGTCGTCGGCCCGGATGGCGTCGAGCTTGGTGCCCTCGGCGGTCCGGAACACCAGCGTGGCATGGTCGATGAACGCGTTGATGGGATAGACGTCGGGTCCGTCCTCGCAGTTGACCGCGAGGCGTCCGTATTCCTCGGCGCGGAGCAGTGCCCAGCACTCTCGAACCGAGAGTACCGAGTCGTCGGCGGTTGGTCCGCCCGGATCGGCCATGGCTCGATCATGTCCTGCGCGACGAGGCACCGCCAGGGCCGAGCGTCACCTGCACGGACCGTCGGTCCGGGCCGAACTGACGAACGACCCTGGATATCGGCCTGTCGGTATCGGACGATGAGATCGTGGACCGAAGCGAGGAGCCCGAGCGATGGCGGATGTCCGCCTCGGCGTTCCGGCGGTTCCTCGATGTCCTGTTCGACGAGTACGACGAGGTCGTCGGACCCACGGTCGAGAACGGAACCGTCCGGCTCCGGCCGCTGGAGTCGGCCGCCGACCTCTCGACCGGGGTCGTCGACGAGCAGGAAGCGGGGACGTACCGGCTCCGTCCCAGCGGCACACCGCTGCACTTCTCCCACGGTGTGGGCCCCGACTCACTGAAGTCCGTCGTGCATCCGGCCCGGAGTCCGGTCTGGACGATGTACCGGAGTGACGGCTCGCTCGTCGTCGATCCCGATCTGACCCCGGAACGTCGGACCGCCGTGATCGGCGCCAAGGCGTGCGACCTGCGTGCACTCGCGGTGTTGGCCCGGACCCAGACCGAGGGCCCGCACGCCGATCCCGGTTTCGTGGCCCGTCACGACGGCCTGTTCACGGTCGCCGTCGACTGCACCCATCCGGCGCCCACGTGCTTCTGCGGCACCCTGGGTGAGGGTCCCGCCGCCGCCGACGGATTCGACGTGGCGCTGACCGAACTGGTCGAGCCCGAGTCGGACACCGCCGAGTACGTGGCGCGGGTCGGTTCGACCCGGGGTCGCGCATTGCTCGAGCGCCTCGAACTCGACGTCGCGGCACCCGCGCTGCTCGCGAGGGCCGAGGTCGAACTGCGCGGGGCGGACCGGGCGCTGCTGCGAGAACTCCCTGCCAACGCCGCCGACGTGGTCGGGAACAGCGAACACCCGCACTGGTGGGTCGTTGCCGAACGGTGCCTGACGTGCGGCAACTGCACCGCGGTGTGCCCCACCTGCTTCTGCACCGACATGGAGGACCGGGTCGACATCGACGGAGCGACGGCTCGACGAACCCGGGTCTGGGACACCTGCTTCAGCCAGGAGTATTCGCGCCTCGGTGCAACTGCCCACCGCTCGTCGACGATGTCTCGGTATCGCCAATGGCTGACGCACAAGCTCGGCACCTGGCACGACCAGTTCGGCGAGTCGGGATGTGTCGGATGCGGTCGGTGCATCGCGTGGTGCCCGGTCGGCATCGACCTCACTGCCGAGATCGAGTCCCTCGCGCGGGAGCCGGCAGCGCGGTGATGCCCGTCGCGAACGCCGCGTTCGTCGATCCGTTGCTGATGCCTCGGGTCCACCGGGTCGTCGAGGTCGTCCCCGAGATCGACGACGTCGTGACGATCCGGGTCGTCCCGGTCGACGGTCCGCCGGCGGGCTTCCTCCCGGCCCAGATCGGCATGGTCGGCGCGTTCGGGATCGGGGAGGCGGCGATCTCGATCAGCTCCGCGTCCGACACGACGAGTCATCACGACTACACGATCCGGCGCGCGGGAGCGATCACCGGTGCGCTGACGTCGATGGGCGCCGGCGACGAGCTCTGGGTGCGAGGCCCGTTCGGACGGCCGTGGGACCTCGATCTCGACGGCTGCGACGTGCTGATCGCCGCCGGCGGCATCGGACTGGCGCCGCTGCGATCGGCCGTGTCGGCGATCGCGGCCGAGCGGGATCGCTACCGCACGGTGACACTGGTGGTCGGCGCCCGACGGGCGGCCGATCTGCTGTACGCACGCGAGTACGAGCACTGGCGGGAGCAGGGTGTCGACGTGGTGCCCACCATCGACCGGGCGGAGACGGGATGGTCGGGCCGGGTCGGATTCGTCCCCAGCGTGCTCGACGACCTCGACGTCGAGCCCACACGAACCGCTGCACTCGTGTGCGGTCCCGACATCATGATGCGACGGACGGCGGACTCGCTGATCGCCCGAGGCGTCACTGCCGATCGGGTCCAGCTGACGCTGGAGCGGAACATGCAGTGCGGCAACGGGCTGTGCGGCCACTGCCAGCTGGGTGGTCTGCTGGTGTGTCGCGACGGTCCGGTCGTGCGGTACCCGGCGGTCTCGCGATGGCTCGCCGTGGAGGAGTCGTGATGCAGCACGCGTCCGTGCCTCGCCCGAGCTGGCCGCCCTCCGAAGAGCGTGGCGGGCCGCCGACGCTCGCAGTCTGGAAGTTCGCGTCGTGCGACGGGTGCCAGCTCAGCCTCCTGGATTGTGAGGACGAGTTGATGGCCGTCGCCGAACGCGTCTCGATCGCCTACTTCCCGGAGGCCACGAGTGCCATGGCCGACGGGCCGTACGACATCTCGCTCGTCGAGGGATCGATCACGACTGCGCACGACGCCGATCGGATCGTGGAGATCCGCCGGCAGTCGACCCTGCTCGTCACGATCGGCGCCTGCGCCACGGCGGGCGG
>Ga0055584_100003315_pt1 | contig 15899 bp, 15 predicted proteins | sample OSDHelmetaG_FD_58716 | JGI IMG/M metagenome (GOLD analysis project Ga0055584, IMG submission 58716) | Pelagic marine sediment microbial communities from the LTER site Helgoland, North Sea, for post-phytoplankton bloom and carbon turnover... | ecosystem: Environmental > Aquatic > Marine >... | reverse complement strand
ACATCGAGCCGCGTGACCATGCGGTCGACGAGGTCGCGCCCGCGGGCATCGCCCATGTCGAGCAGCTCCACCGCGGTGAGCGATCCGAGCACGGCCATGAGCCCATCCTCGTAGTCGGCGAGGAATTGTTCGTAGCTGTAACTACTGACCCCTGCTGCCAGCAGTGCTTCGTGGTACCGGGTGAGCAACGTGTCGATCTCTTCCTCGCTCACCGAGGTGTCGACCGAACCGGCGATGAAGTAGGCGACATCGACCGCGGCGGGCCCCGTGTGGGTCAACTGCCAGTCGATCAATGCCGCGACCTCGTCGTCATCGAAGAAGATGTTGTCGAGCCGCAGGTCGCCGTGGACGAGGCATTGGGGAACCTCAGAGTGGATGCGGCGACCGCGCTCGACCCCGTCGTCGCGAAGGCGATCCAACAGCTTCTTCATGTGGGGGCTGACGCTGCGCCCTTCGCTCTTCAGGAACTTCTTGCGCGTTCCGAGGAAACTGGCCTGGAAGAACTTCGGGGCAATTCCGCCCGAGACCAACCATGGGCCTGGGCTGGGAAGTTTCTCGTCCCACGTCGCCGCGTGAAGCCTGGCAGCCACCTCGAGCACTGAGCCGATGCGGTCCAGCGAGGCCCCCGCAACCTGATCACCGATCTCGGCTGGCGCGAGGTCTTCGAGGATCAGCACACTGCCGCGAGCCTCGGTCTTCACGAAGCGCTGGAGAACCCAGGTGATGAAGCGAAGCAACCAGATGGGCAAACGCTCGGCCTTCTTGATGCTGGCAAGTTGTTTCTCCCAATCGGGATTGGGGTCGACATCGGCGAAGTAGAGCTTCGGCACGGGGGCACCGAGCGAGGGGAGGAGCTCCTGATACATGCGGATCTCACGCTCGTAGACCCCGAGCATCTCCGACCCATTGCGGTTGTCGTTCATCGAGGTGGGGATCTTCGCCACCATGGTGGCCGGACCCTCGCCATCGGCGTAGGTGACCGTGAGCCGCGCCAGATCGCCAGTGAATCCCTCACCGCTTCCCAGGACCTTCGACTCGCAGGCCACTACCTGCGTCGCGGAGTCGATCACTCCGCCGGAACGAAGCGCGCCCGTCAGCCAGTCGGGATCGATTTCGGTGAGGCTCGTCGGAAACGTCCTGTCCATCCCGAGACCGTAGCGCCGAGGCGCTCGACGGGTAGAAGGGGAGCGAGGGCGATCCCCAGAAGTTGGTAGGGGAAGAGGATGGCCATGAACGCGAGGATCGCCACATGAAACGCCATGGCCAGGCCGACCCACGCAACGGCGATGCGCCCGCGTAGCAGCGCCAGTGGCGCTCCGAGCTCGACGATCACGGTCATGATCGCAGCCGGCGCCAGCAGCCAGCCTTGTCGCAGAATCCATGGGGCGAACGGCGATGCGGTGTCACCCAACACCTCTTTGCGCGCATTGTCGAAGGCAATCTGGTGGCGCAGCACATCGCCGTCGAGCCAGGTCGATCCGCTGATGCGCAGCTTGGCCACACCGGCGAGGAAGTAGGTGCCAACGGTGAGCACCGCGAGCGCGTCGATGGCCCACTCCCGGTCGTTCGCGCGCTCCGACGTGGCAGTTGCCGAGGGCCGCACGAACGGCGCCACTGCCAACACCACCAGGTGAAGCGAGACGAGATTCTCAGTGTGGAGCAGGTGGCCCCAGCTGTTGCGGTAGGTCGTGACGAAGAGGAAACAGATCGCGGCGAGCGGGCCGCTCACGCGCTCTCGTTTCCCGAACGCAAGGAACGCCGCCGCGATCGGAGCGACAAGGGTGGCCACGACCACCAACACCTCCGGAAGGGGGCCGTCGAGAAACGCGAGCGGGCCGATGGGGTCGAAGCGGCGGTCTGCGAAGTCGAACGTGTCGAACACCGCCGGGCCACGGACGGCCGACCAGACCGCGGCATAGCCGGCGATGAGACCGCGGAGCACCGCGTAGCGGCTCGGCCTAGTCACCAGTGCACTCCGCGTGGACGTCGATCGCCAGCGGGGGAGCGTCGTCGGCAATCAACCCGATCACGTTGTGTTGCTCGGTCTGGACGCGAGCGACTCTGCCTTCGCCCAGCCGCTCGGCCACCTCAGCACAAAGGGCCTCGGCCTCGCCGGCATTCACGGCGTGCGTGACGGTGACTGCCGTCAGCACGAGCTCGTCAGTGCCAGCGATCAGCTCTGGCGAGAGCCGGGCGGTCGTGCCATCGACACGCACCTCGACCACGGTCGGGATGCGGTGCAGTTCGCCGCGGTTCGAGGCGAACATCGGATAGGTCGAGAGGGGATAGGTATCGCTCTTCGGATCGCGGGCGAGCGGCGACAGCACAATCACGCCGGCGAGACCGGCGGCAACGAATCGAAGCGCACGAGACACCGCTGCATCGTAGGAGCAGATGACGGCGAGCTAGGTTTCGCCCGATGAACGCAGTGGGGAGGCGACTTGGCCGTGCAGCACTGAGCTGGCTGCTCGTCGGCGGCGTGGTCTCGGTCGCGGTCCACCCCGAGGACTGCGCCCGACCGAGCGATGACGACCTCACCGAGGCCGCGCAGCTCGCCGTCGATTGGTTCGCTGCCAATCTCGAATCCGACGGACGCTTCCTCTACCGCTACGACCGTGGACAGGCCGAGGACCTCGGGGGCTACAACGACACCCGCCATGCCGGCGTCATCTGGTCACTGTGGCAGGCAGAGGCCGACGGATTCGAAGGAGCAGGAGAAACGGCCGAAGCCGCGTTCGGCCACGTCGAGGATCGCTTGGTCGACACCGTGCTCGGCCCGGCCTTCGGCACGGGCAGCGGGTCAACCGGGCTCCTCGTCGCCGCGCTCGACGAACGCCGCATCGCAACCGGCCTGACCGACCGGGACGAGCTTCTCGTCGAGCTCGGCCACACTCTTGCGGGCGTCGTCAACCCCGACGGGAGCGTGAGCGCCGACATCCACGTCACCGACGGACCAACCGACACCCGATCACCATTCTTCACCGGCGAAGTCATGTGGGCGCTGGCCCGGCTCCACCTCAGCTTTCCCGACGAGGGGTTTGACGCCCCGGCGTTGTCCGTGCGCCGCTATTTGATCGAGGACCGAGACGAGGTCGAGGAACCGTGGCCCCCGGTGTCTGACCACTGGGGCGCCTACGCATTCGAGACCATGGATCGCTGGCCCTCACCGCCCGAGATCACCCAGGCGGAGGAGGACTGGCGCTCACGTCAGCTCGGCCTCTTCAGCCTGCAGGTTCGCTACGAGTCGCAACGTCGCGGCGGCATCACCCGACTCACGCGTGGCGACATCGCGCTCGCGGCGGGCGTTGGCACGCTCGGCGAGGGCCTGGGGAATCACATGCTCCAACTCGAGCGCAACGGCCAGCGCGTGTCCGACCAGGGCGCACTCCGCGAACGAGCCGATTGCGCAGCCCACCTTCTCGTGACCCGCCAGGTCACGCCGACCGATGCTGCTCCCGACGCCGACCCTCCCCGCACCAGCGGGGCCTGGTTCCGAGCCCGCATCACCCAAATGGACGACCAGCAGCACGCGCTCAGCGCGCTCCTCTTGCTGCGCGACACACGACGGGGAGAAATCCCGTGACCATGACCCTTCTCATCCTCGGCCTCATCGCCGCGGCCAACCCGTTCCGGGCAGCCGCCGCGGCGCCGCCTCGTTCTGAGCCGGCCACTCTCGCGCTCGCCGTCGGGGGCGCCGGGTTCCTCGGCGTACTGGCCGCCTGGGCTTCAGGGCCTCTTCTCGACCTCGTCGATGTCAGCGGTCCGAGCGCTCGGATCGCGGCAGGAATCGCCCTTCTCGTCGTCGCGGGAAAGGACCTCTTCTTCAAACCGCCGACGGCCGAGCCTTCGATCACCGGTCGAAGCGCAGGACTGTTCCCGCTCGCATTTCCGGTGATCTTCAGTCCGGCCTTCGCGGTCGTGGCCATCGCTGGAGCCTCGGAGCGCGGGGTCGGCCCGACAACGATCGCGATCGCGATGTCGCTGGTGCCGACCGCGGCCGCATTGGCGGTCGTGCCGATCGAACGCACGCGGCTCTTGGCTGCGACGGTCGGAGCGGCCGGTGCAGCGATCGCCGCCCTGCTTGTTCTCGACGGCGTCTACGCGATCTGAGTCAGGCGAATTCTGCGAGCAGTGTCGCTGCCGCGGGTCGGTCGAGCAGAAGTACGTCGGCACCACCGTCGGTGAAGAAGCGTGTGGTCGGCAACGTGGCGGTCGCCGGGTTCGCTCCTCGAATTGTCAGGCCGAGCGACATCACCGTCGTGACGCCCAAGTCGTCGTCGACCCGAACGTTGTCGGCGACACCGCCGAGGGCGTCGAGCAACGTCATCGGGTTTCTTGTGGCACCCAACTCGGCGAACACCGCCGACAAGAAGGCCTGCTGACGCGCCACTCGGCCGAGATCAGCTGTGCCATCGCGACGTTCTTGCCCATCGATGATCTCGGTGTAGCTGCGCGACCGCACGTAGGCGAGCGCCTGCGTCGAATCGAGCTCGTTCACACCTGCCTGTGGCAGGTTCAGCCCTGACTTCGGGTCGAAGGCCGGGTGGGGGACATCGATCGAGATCGTGCCGAGCGCATCGACCAGCGAGAGAAATCCCGCGAAGTCCACCTCCAGATAGTGGTCGATGCCGATGCCCAGTTGATCCTGCACCGTCTCGATCAGTAGCTCCGGACCGCCGATCGAGAACGCCGCGTTGATTCGGCGGTTGGTGCCACCGACCGGCACCCAGAGATCCCGCGGGATCGCCAGAAGGCGCACGTCGTCGCCGTCGACTCGCAGAATCGCGATCGTGTCGGTCCGCTCACCCTCCGAGCCGAAGATCACCCCGGCATTCTCCACCTCGGCGTCGACGCCTTCGCGCGAATCCGTGCCCACGACCAGATAGTTGGTGGCCGTCGCGCTGCCGACCATGACCTCGCTCAGGTCGAGCTTCTCGACGCCAGCCCACTTCCACCACGCCGAGAGCCCGAAGAACGCCGGAATCAGAGCGAGCAGCGTGAGGGCTGCGACCACCCACGGCCAGCGACGTCGGCGCCGACGAGGACGCTGCGGCATCGCCGGGACCGCCACCTCTGGGATTGCCGTCGCTGGTTCTGACGACGCGTCGAGGGGGATGTGGAACGACCGAGGGTCGCGCGCGGGGCCTTCCATCCCGGTAGTCCACCACGAACCGCACCCGCTTCCGCCGCGTCTCCCTGCCACTTGTGTCACATCAGCGCCAGGTATCCTCTGAGTCCCGCGGTTCGATCGGGCTGAGCCGCCACCTGAATCCCATGTCACGTCTCCCTCTCACCACCTCGACACCTCGTCGACGCCGTTCGCTCGCGATCGCCGCTGCACTTGTCGCGATCACCGCGATCGGACCCGCAGCTGCGCAGGACGACGATTCGATCGGCGACATCCGCCGAGACCGCGAAGAGGCAAGAGACGCCGAGGCGGCCGCACTCGAAGAACTCGAGCTGCTCGAGCTCGAAGACGAGCGGGTCGCCGAGATCCTGGCGGAGATCCAGGCCGCCGTCGACAACCAGACCGCCCAGGTGCAGTTGGCGCGCCAACAACTGGCCGCGGCAGAGGCTGAAGTCACAGCCCGAGAACAAGCCGCCATCGAGGCCGCCGACCAGCTCGTGATCACCACAGCCGCCATCGAGCAGCGCGCCGTCGACTCCTTCGTGGGCACGAGCCAAGAGCTCGAGCCGTGGCTCAGTTCGTCTGATCTCAACCGCACAGCGATCCGGCTTTCGATGATCGATTTCGCCGCCGGGTCCGACCGCGACCTCCTCGCCGAGCTCCGCACGATCCAGGCCGCACGCGAGGAGAACCTGCGCGCCGGCGAGGCAGCCCGAGCCGAAGCCGACGCCCTCCGAGTGCTTGTCGAGGACGAGCTGGCCGAACTCCAGATCCGCCAGGATGTGCAGGCCAAGATCCAGGCCGAACTCCAGGGCCGAATCGATGACTGGCAGCGCGAAGCCGAAAACCGAGCCCGCGAGGCCGACGAGCTCACCCAGCTGATCAAGGAGAAGCAGGCCGAAGAACTCGGCTTCAATCCCGGCGATCCCGGTTCGGCCTCAGTCGAGGGCTTCATCATGCCCACCCAGGGCAGCGTGGGATCCAAGTTCGGGCTCCGCGTTCACCCGATCTTCGGCACCAGCCGCATGCACACGGGTGTCGATATCGGTGCGCCCAGCGGCCAGGCCGTCTGGGCCGCCAAGGAGGGCCGTGTCATCTTCGCCGGCGTCAAGGGCGGCTACGGCAACACTGTGATCATCCAGCACGAAGGAAACGTGGCGACGCTCTACGCCCACCTCAGCGCCCTGCGCACCAGCGAGGGCGAGGTCGTCGAACAAGGCGAACTAGTAGGTCTGATCGGCTCCACCGGCTGGAGCACCGGACCCCATCTTCACTTCGAGACTCGTGTCAACGGCGAGCCCAAGGACCCCCAGCTCTTCCTGCCGGGCTGACCCTCCTTCTGGTTTCCTGGCCGAGGCATCAACGCCCTCGCCACGGCTAGATTCCGCCCCGTGCTTGTGTGCGTGGGGGATCTACTCGAAGAGGTATTGGTGCGGTTGCGGGCCGATCCGGTGCGCGGCGGCGACGCCAATGTCCGCGCTGCTCGCGTGCGCGGGGGCAGCGCAGCCAACGTCGCAGCGATCACGGCCGAACTCGGAGGTCATCCGCGCTTCGTCGGCCAGGTCGGCGACGACCCTGTCGGCCACACACTCGTGGAGGATCTGCGACGTCGAGGCGTCGCGGTTCACGCGTCCTTCGCCGGCGGCACCGGTGTGATCGTCACCATGGTCGGCAACGGCGGCCGGAGCCGGTTGATCGACCGCGGCGCGAGTCGGCGCCAGGCCTTCATCGAGCCCGACTGTCTCGACGAGGCAACGCAGCTCTACATCGCCGGGTCGGCGTTCACCGAAGATCCCTACGCGAGCGCGGTCGACCAGTTGCTCGGAGAAGCCGCAGATGCCCGGGTTTCGGTGAGTATCGGCGGACCATCGGTGACCGATCTCGAAAGCCTCGGACCGGAGGGCTTCTTGGCGCTGTGCTCCACCGTGCACCCTGCCCACGTCGTTCTCAACCGCCAGGAGCACTCGGCGCTTGGCCTGTCGCCCCACGAGCCGATCGACGGCGTGGCGACGACCGTCGTGACCAACGGGCGACGACCCACGCTGGTCCTCGAGTCCACCGAGACGAAGTCGGTCGAGGTGCCGCCGGTCGAAGATCTCCTCGACCGCACCGGTGTGGGTGACGCGTTCACCGCCGGCTTCTTGCATTCACGCCGGTCGGGAGCCGACGCTGCCAGTGCCGTTCATGCCGGCCATCGAGTGGCGGCCCGCGTGCTGCGCCAACTCGGTCCGACAACCGGAGAAGAACGATGACCACGGAGCCGACGGCGAGGGAGGCAATTCGCGACGTGCTCGCCGCGTACTGCCGAGGGATCGATCGACGCGACCGCGCACTGGTGACATCGTGCTTCGCCGCAGACGCCACCGACGACCACGGCACGGGACCACGACCGCGAGACGAGTTCCTGACGTGGTGCTTCGAACTCCTCGAGGGCTACGACGCCACCTTCCACTTCCTCGGCCAGTCGACCTTCGACTTCGGGTCCGACGAAGAATGCAGTGTGGAGACCTACGGGATGGCAGCGCACCGCCGAGCCGGGGGTCCCGACCATCGCAACCTGGTGACCGGGTTCCGCTACCTCGACACGATGAGGCTCACCGATCGTTGGCAGATCACCCGGCGAGTCGCGGTGACCGACTGGTCGAGGGTCGACCACGAACGCGACTGGTGGCCGGTTCCTGAACAGATGCTCCGCGGCCAGGCCGGACCTGACGACGCCAGCTACCAGCAGTAGGTTCGAGCGCCATGCGCGCAGCTCTGCTCACCGGTCCCAATGCTCCACTCGAGATCGTCGATGACCTCGACGTCGAAGACCCGAGGGCCGGCGAGGTCCTTGTCTCGGTGAAGTACTGCGGCATCTGCCACAGCGACGTCACGGTGCAGGAAGGCGGCTATGCGGTGCCGGCGGTTCTCGGCCACGAAGCAGCCGGGGTCGTCGAGGCCGTGGGTCCTGGCGTCACCCACCTCGTCGCCGGCGACCATGTGATGTTGACGCCACTTGCGCCATGCGGACACTGCCCGGCCTGCGCTCGACACGAAGCGACGGCGTGTCCCGATGCTCTCTCATTCTCCATGAATTCTCGGCCCGACGGCACGAGTCCGTTCAGCCGCGGGGGCGACATGGTCTATCGCGGTCTCGGAGTCGGCGGGTTCGCCGAGCAGACCGTGGTGTCGGCCAGCGGGGCCGTGAAGATCCCAGACGACATTGCGCTCGACATCGCCTGTGTCATCGGCTGCGCCATGCAGACCGGCGTCGGGGCCGTCTTCAACACCGCAGGGGTCGAACGGGGGAGCACCGTCTTGGTCATGGGTCTCGGTGGCATCGGCCAGGCCATCGTCCAGGGTGCCCAGATCGCCGGAGCGAGCAACATCATCGTGTCCGACCCCGTGGAGTCCCGCCGAGAGTTCGCATCCGGCTTCGGCGCGACACATCTGGTCGACCCGACGAGTGACGATCTGGCTGCAGCTGTCGCAGATGCGACCGGTGGCCAGGGTGTGGACTACGCCTTCGAGGCTGCCGGTCGAGCGGCACTCGTCGAGCAAGGGATCGAGTCGACGCGGGTCGGCGGGACCACAGTGATGGTCGGGGCGTCACCCATCGACGAGAACGTCACCATCAACGCTGCCGTGCTCTTCATGACCATGCAGAAGCGACTCGTCGGAAGCCTCCTCGGACACTGTTGGCCCGATCGCGATATCCCGCTGCTCTTGGACCTCTACCGCACGGGCCGTCTCGATCTCGACGGCATGATCAGTCACCGGCTGGGGCTATCGGACGTGAACGAAGGAATCCGCCGACTCCACGATGCGGATGGCATCCGCACCGTGCTCGACCTCAGCGCCTGATCGCCGCCATCAGCGCATCGACCACGCCGGCGATCGGTGGCGCGGGCGTGATGCCGAGCGGCTCCAGGGTGAACGTGATCTCTGTTCCAGCCGCCGACTGATCGCCGACGGTCACCGCGAGCTGACCGACGCCTGGCGCGTCGCCGACCACGATCTCGAGAATGCCGACGTGCGGGTCGACGAAGACGACCTCGCCCACCTCGTGGCCCGCTTCGGCCAGCCGGGCGAGAAGTTCGTCCGGCGCCACATCGACTCGGTACCACTGGTCGACATCGACCGGCTCGGGAACAGAAGCGGGTGCCGGACTCGGCGCGACAGCGGCGGGGGAGGCGGACGGATCGATGGTCCGGAGCAGGTCCCACGCAGCGTTCACTCGGCGAGCCGCAGCCTCTGAACCGCCGGCGTCCGGATGGGCTCGGCGTATCTCGCGCCGGTGGGCCTGGCGGAGGAGATCATCATCGGCAGTCGAGGCGACACCGAGAATCTGTCGGGCCTCGTCAACGTCCACAGCGACAGTCTGGCCCAGAAGAGCCAGACCGCCGCAGGTGGACGGCGAGGGAGAGGTTCAGTACTTGGCGTTGGCGCGCCGGGCCAGCGCGGTATCGAGCGCTGCGTCCGCTCGGGCGGCAGCGGCGGGGAGACCGCCGGTGCGACGGCGAACGCTGTAGGCGACGTCGATGTCGAGACCGCACTCACGGAGGTCGCGGTGCAACTCTCGAGCTCGTCGGGAAAGTGCGAGCGCCCCGTCGACGGGCACAACGACCACACCAAGACGGCCGGCGGCCATGAGTTCAGTGCGGTCGGTCCAGCCGAGGTGGCGGTCGATGATGGCGAGTACCGCAGCCTCGGTGAGCGCTCGCGTGTCGTCGTCGACGTGGCGAAGCAGCTCACCACCGAAGTTGATCACAAGGATTCCGGCGCCGAAGCCCTGCGAGGCGACGTGGCCTTCCTCGTTCGCCAAGAGCTCCGCCCACCCGCCACTCGTGACGGGAGTGGTCTGTGTCGATCGTCGGATCGAGAGCATGGTGTACCTCCCATTTCGATTCTTCTGTGGTGTCGTCCCTCAGCCATCGGCCGGACACCGAACGGCGCTCAGCATCCGATCGGCATCGTCATTCGACCGTCACGCAAGTCCGACGCATCGAGAGCGAATCGACCACAGGGCGTGAGAATCGCCCGCCAGGAGCAGGAACAGGCCGTAGTCTCGGGCCGATGTCGAACGAAACTCTCTCGTTCATCGGGTCCGCCGGGGCGGAGCTCTCGGCCCGGATACGACGGCCGAGCGGTCCCGTGCGCGGCAGCGTGCTCATGGCGCACTGCTTCACATGTTCGAAGGACCTCCACACCACCACACGCCTGTCACGAGCGTTCACCGACGCGGGTTGGATCACCTTCTCGTTCGACTTCACCGGGCTCGGGGAGAGCGAAGGGTCGTTCGAATCTTCCTCGGTGAGCACCAACGTCGGCGATCTCCGACGCGCTGCGGTCGCGATGCTGGAGCAGCGGATCGGTCCCTGCCTGCTGCTGGGCCACAGCCTGGGCGGCGCCGCCGCGGTCCTTGCGGCCGCATCGCTGCACACAGTCGACGCCGTCATCTGTGTCGCGTCACCGTCCGACGTCCAGCACGTGCGCCACCTCCTGCCCGACGACGCAGGAGAAAGCGCCGAACCCTTCTCGATCTGCGTAGGAGGCCGGCCGTTCGATCTCGCCCCGGAATTTCTGCATGACCTCGACAACCACGATGTGCTTCAGGCGGCCGCCGAGTTGGACCGTCCGATGCTTGTGGTCGAGGCCGGCAACGACAACGTGGTCGGACCCGACCAAACGGGGGCCCTCGCTGCAGCAGGCCATGCCGATCTTGTGGTCGTCGAGGGCGCCGACCATCTCTTCAGCACGCCCGACCATGCGCGGGAGTTGGCGAACATCGTGGTCAACTGGGCGACCCGGCACGCATCTCGATAACGTGTCCCGGTCCTGGTACACGGCCGCCCATCACCGGGCGGTCGTTCTGCGAGGCGACGAACAGGAGAATTTGTGAGCGCCGTTCCCTATCTGGCATTGATCTCGGCATTGGCCGGGCTCCTTTTGGCCGGTTTCTATTACAAGTCTGTGGAAGCTGCTTCCCCCGGAAACGACCGGATGGTCTTCCTCATGGAGGAGATCCAGAAGGGCGCCCGCGCATTCCTGAAAAAGGAATACACCTGGGTGTCGTTCTTCGTCGTGGCGATGATGGTCCTGCTTGCGGCGGTCATCGACCCGCTCGCGTCGATCAGCTACCTGCTGGGCGCGTTCCTCTCGGGCCTCGCCGGCTACATCGGTATGACGGTGGCCACCATGGCCAACGCTCGCACCACCGAAGCGGCCAAGGACGGCCCCGGTAGGGCCCTTCCGGTCGCGTTCCGCGGTGGTGCCGTGATGGGCTTCACCGTCGCCGGCCTCGCGCTGGGCGGCTTGATGCTGACCTACCTCGCGTTCGTCGAGTGGTTCGCTGTCGACAACGCCTTCGAAGTCCTCACCGCATACGGCCTCGGCGCTTCGTCGATCGCCCTCTTCTCCCGTGTGGGCGGCGGCATCTTCACAAAGGCCGCCGATGTTGGTGCTGACCTCGTCGGCAAGGTTGAAGCCGGTATCCCCGAGGACGACCCGCGCAACCCGGCCACCATTGCCGACAACGTGGGCGACAACGTCGGCGACGTTGCCGGTATGGGCGCCGACCTCTTCGAGTCATACGCCGGCTCGATCATTGCCCCGATCTCAGTCACCGCCTTCGCACTCGGCCTCGTCGCTGACGACGCCGACGGCTCGATCGCGATTTCGCTTCTGACCTTCCCGATGGCCATCGCCTTCGTGGGCATGGTGGCCTCGATCATCGGTTCCTTCCTGGTGAAGGGCGGCACGAGCACCGACTCCAAGGCGCTCAGCAAGGCCCTCCACATGGGCACCAACGTCGCAATGGGCCTCACGGTCGTCGCAACACTCGGTGTTTCGTACTGGATGTTCGGCGACAGCCTCGACTTCCCGGAAGAGGCCCCATATGGCCTCGCCGTCTCCGTCATCGGCGGTCTGCTCGTTGGTTGGGCACTCGGCAAGACCGCCGAGTACTACACCTCTGATCACTACGGTCCCGTGAAGAAGATTGCCCAGCAGACCGAGACCGGTCCCGCGACCACGATCCTCTCGGGCATCAGCGCCGGCATGGTGTCGGTTGCGTCCTCCGTGGTGCTCATCGTTGTTGGTGTGGCCATTGCCTACTGGGGCGGAGAGCAGACGCTCGGCTCGGATCTTCCCGACGGGTTCGGCGGCATCTACGGCATCGCCGTGGCCGCCATCGGCATGCTGGCCACCACTGGCGTAGTCGTGTCGGTTGATGCCTACGGCCCGATTGCCGACAACGCCGGCGGTATCGCCGAAATGGCGGAGCTCGACCCGTCGGTGCGCGAAGTCACCGATGCACTCGATTCGCTCGGCAACACCACGGCCGCGATCGCCAAGGGCTTTGCGGTCGGTTCCGCTGCGCTCACGGCCCTTGCGCTCTTCAAGAGCTTCGAGTTCGCCATCAGGGAGGCCAGCGGCGGCGACACCGTGCTGAATCTCAACATCGGCGAGGTCGACGTGTTCATCGGCCTGTTCCTCGGAGCGGGCCTTCCGTTCCTCTTTGCGGCCCTCACAATTGATGCCGTCGGCCGTGCCGCCGGCGCAATGATCGAAGAGGTCCGTCGACAGTTCCGTGAGATCCCGGGCCTGCGTGAAGGCAAGGAGGGCGTCGTGCCCGACTCCGCACGCTGTGTTGCGATCTCCACCGAGGCCTCCCTCAAGGAGATGATCATTCCCGGCGCGCTCGCCGTGGTGGTTCCGCTCCTCGTTGGCTTCGTCAGTGTCGACGCCCTCGGCGGTCTTCTCGCCGGTGCGCTCGTGACAGGCTTCGCCCTCGCCATCTTCATGGCGAATGCGGGTGGCGCCTGGGACAACGCGAAGAAGTACATCGAGGCCGGTGCCATGGGTGGCAAGGGCTCGGACAACCACAAGGCAGCCGTCGTCGGTGACACCGTCGGCGATCCCTTCAAGGACACCTCTGGTCCGGCCATGAACATCTTGCTCAAGGTCATGACCATCGTGTCGCTCGTGTTCGCCAGCGCCTTCGTCTAGGCCTGACAACACAGAGTTTCAAGTGCGCGACGGGGGCCCTTCGGGCCCCCGTTTCGCGTTCCGGAACCCAGCGATCAGGCCAAACGGCCCGTTCCGCGATCGCCGCTCAGCGCTAACGTTCGTGAGGTGAGCGACACTGCTGCGGCCCGCCAAGGTCTCCGTCTCGACCTGCGTCGGCAACGTGCCAACCTCGACGAGGACGACCACGCCGCTGCGTCGATGGCGGTCATGGCTCGTCTGGCCCGTGTGCCCGTGCTGCGCACCGCCGGACTGATCGCCGGCTATCGCGCGGTGCGCGGCGAGCTCGACATCGACGCGGCGCTGATCCTGCTGGGGGAGCGCGGTGCCGGAATCACCGTGCCACGCGTCAACGGCGAACATCTCGAGTTCGTTCGCTGGAGCGAAGACCACGCTTCGGCGGCCGGGTCGTTCGGCATTCCGGAACCCATTGACGGTGAGCCCGTTCCACTCAGCCTCCACGACGTCGTCTTGGCCCCGCTGGTCGCCTTCGACCGGACAGGAAACCGCCTCGGACAGGGCGGCGGGTTCTACGACCGAGCGCTGCTGGCCTGCGGCGACCGACGCCCGACGGTGATCGGTGTCGCCCATTCGTTCCAAGAGGTCGAATCGATCCCGAGCGAAGACTGGGACGTTCGCATCGATGCAATCGTCACCGAAGAGGAGATCGTCGAGTTCCGAGTGGGAGCGCTCGACCCCGCCATCTGACCAGTTGGACGCAGAAGGGGCTAGAAAAGACCCGTGCACGTGATTGTGGTCGGAGCCGGCGAAGTCGGCTCGTATGTGGCCGAACGCCTCAGCCGCGAGGGCCACGACGTCGCCGTCGTCGAACTCGACGCGTCGCGACTCCGTCAACTCAGTGACGATCTCGACGTCCTCACTGTCGAAGGTTCGGGAACCCATCCGGCAACCCTGCGCCGTGCCGGCGTGGAGCAGGCCGACTTGCTCGTGGCCGTCACAAGCAACGACGAGGTCAACTTGATCTCGTCGTTGCTGGCCAAGTCCATCGGGATCGAGCGCTCGATCGTGCGGATCGAAGCCGCCGAGCTCCGCGGCGCCGATGCCGAGAAGGTCCGTGTCGCGTCCGGCGCCGACCTCGTCATCGATCCCGACGCGGAAGCTGCCGCCGAGGTGCTCGAACTGCTCGACTTCCCCGGTGCCGACGAGGTGGCCTACATGGCCGGCGGCGAGGTCATCGTCATCGGCGCCCGACTTCCCGATCACGCGCCGTTGATCGGCCGCACACTCAAGGACATCGGCGAGGAGTTCGAACCCGACTGGGACTTCGTGGTCGGCTCCATCGGCAGAGGCGAGGAGACGATCATTCCGCGGCGCGATCATCGTCTCGAACCCGGCGACCACGTGCGTGTGGCACTCAAGAAGCGGGCCCGGCGGATGGTCACCGAGCTGCTCGGGCTCGACCGGGGGAGCCTGAACCGCATCATGCTGCTGGGCGGTGGCCGCACCGCTGAGATTCTTGCGGAGCGACTCGCCGGGCGCGGCGTGCAGGTCGTGATCGTCGAGCGCAACCCGGAACGGGCGCGGACCCTTGCGGAGAACCTCGACGATGTCCTGATCCTCGAAGGCGACATCGCCGACGCCGATCTGCTCGAAGAAGCCGATGTGGGTCGCTACGACATGGTGGTCGCACTCACTGGCGAAGACGACGCCAACATCCTTGCGTGTCTCTACGCGAAGTCGGTCGGAGCCGGCGAGACCGTCGCCGTCGTCCACCGTCTTGCGTTGCTCTCCCTGCTCGGACAAGCCGGCATCGATGTCGCCCTCTCGCCGCGCACCGCAACCGCCAACGGCGTGCTCCGCTTCGTTCGCGGCGACGTTGCCGCGGTCGCAACCTTCCTGCAGGGTGACGCCGAAGTCATCGAGCTCGAAATCGCGCCGCAGAGTCCCGCCGACGGCGCGCTGGTGAAGGACTTGGGGCTCCCGAAAGATGTGCTCATCGGCGCCTTCGTTCGCGACGGGAAGCCGCAGATCGCTCGTGGCCGAAGCCGACTGCGTGGCCGCGACCACATCGTTGCGTTCGCCATGCCGAGCGCGGTCGACGAGGTCCACCGAGTCCTGGGGTGAGCGCAGGACTGCTGTCCGATGAGCCGGCGCCTCGCCTCGGTCCGTCTCCGCGCCAGCGCTCGTCCTACGCGCGCCTCGCCATCGCCGACGCGATCTCGATCCTCGGGCTCACGAGCCTCCTCTGCGGTCTGGCCGGGATCTTTGACGACGGTGGCGACGCTGTCCTGCTCATCCTCTGCGGCGGCGCCGCGCTGGTGGGTGGCGTCTCGGCCAGCCGATCGTTCTCACGGACCAGCCGACCCGCTCCTGGTCGAGTACTGAGCGGCCTCGCACTGAGCTGGCTCGTTCTCGTCGTGCTCGGTGCCGGCATCTACCTGGCCACCGGCACGATCGACCGAGTCGACAACGCCCTCGTCGAGTCGGCCGCTGGCTTCAGCACGACGGCGTTGACCACGCTCGACCCGAGCGAGCTCTCCGTTCCCATGAGCTTGTGGCGGGCTTCGACACAGTGGGTCGGCGGTCTGATCGGGATCTTGATCGGCGTCGTGGCCTTGCCGCTCGCATTTCGCGGCACCGGACCTGAGTCCAGTGGCGTCCACCAGAGCGCTGACCGGCTTGCGCCCAACCCCGCCACAGCGCGGCGACGGGTCTCGCTGATCTATCTGGCGCTCAGCGTTGCCCTGGGTGTCGGCTACTTCATCACCGGTCTCGGCACCCTCGACAGCGTCGTGCACGC
>Ga0055584_100003314_pt1 | contig 15902 bp, 19 predicted proteins | sample OSDHelmetaG_FD_58716 | JGI IMG/M metagenome (GOLD analysis project Ga0055584, IMG submission 58716) | Pelagic marine sediment microbial communities from the LTER site Helgoland, North Sea, for post-phytoplankton bloom and carbon turnover... | ecosystem: Environmental > Aquatic > Marine >... | reverse complement strand
CGATAGTGTTCAACAATCGTGATTCCTGAGACCTATCCATGGACGCGATATCGGCACGCAGTTGCGGTACAATCCCGCCCATTCAGGCCAGCCATATATAACCCCCCTATATCCTATGTATTTACAATTCGCCATCGAGAATTGGTATCTGTTCGCAATGCTCGCAGTAATCCTGCTGCTGCTGACCTTCGACCCATCTAACAGGATGGCAGGTGGTGCAAATAAAATCTCTGCGGCCGAGCTTCCCCAGATTCAGGCACGTAAATCAGCGGTAGTGGTTGATGTGCGAAATGAAAAGGAATTCAAGCAGGGGCATATCGAACAATCCATCAATTTGCCTCTGGATAATCTGGAAACCAGCCTCAAAAAACTCAATAAATATCGTGGCAAACCTGTTATTTTAATATGCCAGTCCGGCACTCGAGTCGCCAAGGCTGCCGGAATTCTAAAGAAAAACGAGTTCAACGAACTATATGCGCTCGATGGCGGCATTGCTTCCTGGAGCAAAGAAAACCTGCCGCTGGCCAGAAGTTAACCTTAAGCCTATCAATACTATGTCTGATGCCACACCACCGCGGTTAAATCCGAGGAAAATCTATCTAAAGGATGCGTCCTTCGAATCTCCTGCTTCGCCAAAAATTTTCCTGCGAACAGAGATGAAGCCAGATATTGACCTTAACATAAATGTTAAATTCAGCCAGATTGACGATAATGCAGAGTATTTTGAAGTCGTCCTGCAGGTAACGGCAACCGCCACCCAGAATGGAGAGTCCATGTTCCTGGCTGAAATTCATCAGGCCGGGGTCTTTGAAATCACGGCGGAAGATGAAGAACACAGGGCACTGCTTATCCAGATCGGCTGTCCCAACATGCTTCTCCCCTTTGCCCGGGAAGAGCTGGCCAGTATGGTATCCAAAGGCGGGTTTCCTCAGGTACTGATGAACCCTGTTAATTTCGAGTCTATCTACCGCCGGCAAAAGGCGGAAGCCGAGGCTGCAGCAAGTACGGCAACGGAAACCCACTAACAGGTTTGAGTTGAGCACCCTAAACGATTCCAGGATTTCGGTAATCGGCGCAGGTTCCTGGGGTACTGCACTGGCTGTGCTGTTAAGTCACAACATGAAAGCAGTGGATTTATGGAGTCGCAGCGCCACTGAACAGTTACGCCGCGATAGAAGTAATGAGCGGCATCTCCCAGGCATTACATTCTCCGAGAATCTGAAGGTACATACTGAACTCGAAGATCTGGTAAATGAGCAACTGAATTTTCTTGTAGTCGTACCAAGCCACGCGTTTCGTGAAACCATCAGAAAACTGAAATCTGCTGTTGAGAGCAAAGGGCTGAAGCCATCGGACAGTACATTGCTCTGGGGGACTAAAGGCTTCGACCCACAAAACGGCGCATTGCTTAGTGAGGTTGTGACAGAAGAATTTGGTGACACCCGTACCCATGGCACGGTGTCCGGACCCAGTTTTGCCAGAGAGACTGCGGCCGGCATGCCTACCGCACTGACACTGGCCTGCAGTACCGCATCACGAGCAAAGGAACTTTCCCACTGGTTTCGAACGCCAAGCACAAGGGTGTATTTCAGCGATGATCTGATCGGCGTACAGCTCGGTGGTGCAATTAAGAATGTGATGGCTATCGCTACAGGAATCAGCGATGGCCTTGGATTCGGGGCCAATGCCCGTGCTGCATTGATCACACGTGGTCTGGCTGAAATGATTCGGCTCGGGGTGACCATGGGCGGGCAACTTGAAACATTCAATGGACTGAGTGGCGTTGGTGATCTGATTCTGACCTGTACCGATAACCAGTCCCGAAATCGTCGATTCGGTCTTGGTATCGGCGCTGGCAAACCCAGGCAGCAGATTATTGACGAAATCGGCCAGGAGATAGAAGGGATTCAAACAACACGAGAGCTGTTTCACAAAGGCCAGTCCATGGGCATCGAAATGCCCATTACCGAGCAGGTCTACCGGGTACTATATGAGGGCCTTGCACCGGGCGTGGCGGTGAAATCACTGCTTGGACGACAACCTAAAGCGGAAAATCGCAGTCTGTAACCGTGTGATTACGGTGCGACAAAACCTTGTTGTTTCCATCCTTCGTATACCGCTATCGCAACACTGTTGGATAGATTCAAGCTACGGTTATTTGGCAGCATAGGAATCGTTAATCGGTATTCTGGATTGATCTGGCTTGATATCGCATCGGGCAAGCCTCTGGTTTCCGCACCAAACAGTAAAGCGTCACCAGGCTCAAATTCAAAGTCACTGTAGTGGATACTGTTTTTGGTTGAAAAGGACAACACCCTGCCCCGATGCTGCTGCACGAACTGCTGCCAGTTGGGCCATGTTTTCACCCTTGTAAGATCGTGGTAATCAAGCCCGGCCCTTCGTATCTGCTTTTCCTCCAGGCTAAAGCCCAGTGGTTCAATCAGGTGCAACCCGCACCCGGTATTCGCACAAAGCCGAATGATATTACCAGTATTAGGTGGAATTTCTGGTTCAAACAGGACAACGGAAAACAATTCAGAAACCCGGTTTTACAACCACCAGGATAATGATCGCCACCAGGCCGAACACAGGCAGTTCATTCATTATCCGATAGAACGTGTGACCTCGTCTGTTTTTATCATCACGAAACGTTTTTACCACAGCACCACACCAGAAGTGATAAACCACCAGCGCCACGACAATGGCAATTTTAACCGTCAGCCATGTGCCGGCAAATCCATATCCAAGCCATAACCAGACCCCAAAGGCAATCGTCAGGATTCCTCCAGGCATCATGATTCCATAATACAGCTTCCGTTCCATTACCTTAAAACGGCTGTTGCCAGCATCATCTTCGCACGTAGCATGATAGACGAATAGCCGGGGCAGGTAAAACATCGCTGCGAACCAGGTCACCATGAAAATAATATGGAATGCTTTGATCCAAAGCATTGGATTTTGCTCGTTTGGGTTCAGGTTGATTTATTCTAGCAGGGAAATAGAAAATGGCCTTCACTGTCTACACTATAAGTTCAGCAAACTCATCGCTGGGATCAAAACCATATGACAAGCAAATTTTCACACACCGCCCTGTACTCAACCCGCCTCTACAGGTTGATCAACCAGCAGTGTTGTTTTTGAACAAACGCTGCCGTCTGTAGACAGTGGAAAATCCGGGGCAAAAGCCTGCAGGCAACCGTGAAGACAAAAAAATGACCCTCTGGGAGAGGGCCACAATAAACACCAATGGAGGAAAAAATAAATACTAAGCTGCAGCCTTCTGCAGCGGAACAACAACCGCTTCATCTGGCCGTGTTGGCCGCAGTTCAGCAAACTGCCCGGTCTGGTTCACGACATCTGCTATCTCATGGCGCTCGATACCCAGATCCCGCAGCAGCGAGTCCGGCATAGCGTTGAGTTGACTAATCGCCTGACGACGTCGATTCCAGACACCAACCCTGGCGAAAATACGGACCAGGATATTGCGGCGGAAAGTACCGTGAACCACGTTCATCTTGTCGTTCATTTCTGCTAAATTGTTCATGTTTATACTAACGCTTGAAACTGCGTCAGCAGTAAAGTAAGAATGGTCAGGGCGCCAACGTATGCAACACCAACCTTGATAAAAATATTGCTCATCAGCTGTACCTTAATTAAATAAAACCTACACTTACAGCGAAAAACAGACACTCGCCCACCTTCGCTAATGGTGAGAATATAAGGCTGAAACCGCTTGAAGACAAACGATAGATACTCATACAATACATGAGTATTTATTCATGCATGAACCGCTCCTGAACAGACCCAAAGGAATTTATATGGCGATCCGCTTCCCTCCTATTTCAGCCCTCAGAGCCCTTGAAGCTGCTGCCCGACACCTTAGTTTTACCCGTGCTGCCGAAGAGCTCCACGTCACTCAGAGCGCCATCAGCCACCAGATCAAACACGCCGAACAAATGTGGGGGTTCAAATTATTCGAAAAGCGCGGCAGAAGACTGGTGCTTACCGAGGCAGGACATGCATTAGTGCCGGTGGTAAGAGACTTCATTCGGCGCATCACCAGCACCCTCGAAGACCTGAACGAAAAAGAAGAGGGACCAGCAGCGCTCAGAGTCACCCTGCTACAGTCCTTCGCATTTAAATGGCTGGTGCCTAGACTGGGCCACTTCAAACACGACTACCCGGATATTGATGTATGGATTTCCACCTCAGACGAATTAGTGGAGTTTGACCGCGAGAATGCAGATGCTGGAATCAGACTGGGCTACGGTAACTGGGGGGATCTGTATGAGGAGCGTTTGTTTACTGAATATGTGTTTCCGGTTTGCAGCCCTTATTTCCTCAAACAGCATGGCCCACCTGAAAAACCAACGGACCTGCTCGACCTGCCGATCTTACGCCGCAGCTCCATCGACATCCTGCCGCGTTGGCGAGACTGGTTTCGCGATGCCGGCTATGCCGTCCGTAAAATGCCCAGCGGAACCAAGTTTCCCCAGACCAGCCTGGCGCTTCAAGCTGCGATCGATGATCAGGGCGTGGCACTTGCCCGAAGCGCCCACGTGATTGACGACATTAATGCCGGACGGCTGGTAAGGCTGTTTCCCGAGGTTATAAGCCGATCCAATGTCTCTTATTTTTTTGTATGCGCCCCTGGCCGCGAGAACGAAGCAAAAATTGCCGCGTTTCGTCAATGGCTCGCTGGAGAAGCCAGACAAGCCCAACAGGAGTTCGATCAGATGATGGTCCCAGAGTAACGAAAACAGATTTACTTAAGCTGATCAATTGCTTTGCCCAGATTGACTCTTGGCCGGCTGATAGCCGGGTCTGATGCAGGATCCGTCAGTATCACACCGGTTTCAGTCATGAGCTTCACCACCTCAGCAGGCGTCAAATAATAACCCAGCTTGTCCTTTGCGGCCTGTTGTATTACCGCAGCGGATCCTGCTGCATAGGGTGCTGCTGCTGAGGTAGTACCAAACACCCGGTACTTGCCTCCGGGCGCAAGGGTGATCGCTCGATTTGCCGGAGCGAAAAAGCTTAACAGCGCACCACTGTTAGAACTACCGATAATCTCCTGGGTGGTGTCGGATACCGCCCCCACTGCGTGCACCAGGCTCATGCAACCCGGCCACTGCAAACCTTGCTTAAATCCTGCATTACCCGCGGAGTTAAATATTGTAATTCCCAACTCATCCAGCTGGTTGAGTACTGCAACAATTTTGCGCTCATAATTATTAGTACTGGCGTCACAGGATTCCTCAACCTTGCCCCAGGTATTACTGTTACTGATGACCTTGATCGGATTCTCCGGGTCATCATTCCAGTGGTAGGCAACCCATCTAAGTGCATCAAGATAAGCGTTTGAGCTCACCTTGCCGTTTGCCTTGGTTATTTTAAGCGCATAAATTTTCGCCCCCGGGGCCACACCGCCAACATAGTCTCCATCAGGGCCTGCGGGTTGTGGTGGTATCAAGCCGGCCGCAATGCCCGCCACACTGGTTCCATGGGCCGCGATATCACAGGGTAAGGGATCCTGTTCGCCACTATCCCATCCACCGATAACCTTGTCATTCCTGTAGTGTTCCTGATCACAGGCTTTACTGCCACCGAGCATCGGATGGGTGGAATCGACCCCGGAATCGATAATAGCTATCGAAACACCCGTACCATCATATTGATGGCGAATCTGGTCCGCACCAATTAATTTGAGCCCCTGTTGCAGAGCCAGAGCACCGTTGCCCCAAAGCCCCAGGAAAATTAATATGCAAAATCTTTTCACTGATATTCACTCCCAGAGTAAGTACTTAAACTTTCCACCATCACTGTTTCAATTGTTGCCGGTAGAATCCTGTTTAAACATTTTCGTTGGCAATCCCTGCGATCACAACGACTGCAATCCGGTGCGCGTATTACCCGGGACATCGGACTTCGAGGCCCCACCCTGGATTCATCGGTAGGACCAAATAACGCAATCAAAGGCGTGTGGCATGCGGCGGCCACGTGCATTGGAAAACTATCTCCCGTCAGCATCAATTGTGCGCGTTTAACCAGCGCGGCAAACTCCAGTAAATTCAGCCGTCCTGCAAGACTGACGATTGCAGTATTCTGCAGCTGCATGAGCCCTGCGGCTATCTGTTGTTGCCGGTCTGGTGCGCCCGTGATGAACACTTTATATTGAGAAGATAAATGATCAGCAATTTGCAGAAAGTAGTCGAATGGCCAGTCTTTAGAAGGCCAGCGTGAAAACGGACTCAGAATCACAACGGGCAGCCCGTCAGGGTTCTGCTCCCGAAGCAGACTGGCAACGACATCATTCTCAGCCTCCGATGTCGTCAGTTCCATAGAGGTGTCTGCGACCTCAATTCCACCAAGTTTCAACACACCATCCATTTCTTCAATAGCATGCAATTCTGGCTTGCGAAAACCTGTCAGTCCGGGCCACCGGCCCTTTACAAACTTGCGTCTGGCCCTCGCACCATAGAGAAACACTACGGACTTCGCCAACCCCTGGAGATCAAAAGCCAGGTCGAACTGATGACTTCTCACCTGCCGCATCACCTCGACCATGTGGCGCCATGCCCACGCAGGTTCACGATACCATCCATGCTTAACCCGATATCGATCAACTACAATCATTTTATCGACCCAGGGACTGTGACGATAAATATCCACAGAGCTGGTAGCGGTCAGCAGAATAAGCTCGCTACTCGGCCAGGTATGCTTAATCGCCCGCACATGTCCCGTGGAATGCAATACGTCGCCCAGGGAGGTTTGTTTAATGACAAGAATTTTCATTTCGTTGTCACCACATCATAAGGACTCGGTTCTCCACCGGGACGACTGCTGAACCAGCGAAATGTCCACATATATTGTTCCGGCGCCTGCTTGAGCAGGGCTTCCAGAGAATCATTAATCACCTGCATGCGAACAGCATCATCTGCTTCATTATCCAGATCGAGCGGTGGCGAAAAAGTGCAAACATACTTACCCGTCTCGGCAATCAATCGAGTGCCACAGGTCACTACTTTTGCCCCTGCTGATTTTGCAAGTTTAGCCGGCATTACAAGGGTTGCACGCTGCACAGCAAAGAACGGCAGAAATACGGTATTTGCACCACGGGCACCGAAATCTTCATCTGGAATAATGACGCATTGACCTATGTTTTTAAGCCCCTTCAGCAACGGCCGTAATCCCTGATCTCGATAAACCATATCAACGTAGTTAAACCGCGAGCGTGCCCGTTTAAACAACCAGGTCATTAGAGGATTCTTCATGGTATTCATCATCGCCACGGACGGCCCGGTTAAGCACATCATGCTTGCAGTAACCTCAAGAGTTGTCTGATGCCAGGCTATAAGCAATACCTTTTCGCGCTGAAGCAGCGCCTGATGCGCCTCGAACCCTTCAGTGGAAACATATTTTCTAATCATCCGCGCAGACCCCCACAGAGAGAACCCCATATCCACAAGACTCCTGCCATACGCGCGAAAATGTTCAACGCATAGCCTTTGCTGTTCTGACCTGGTCAGTTGCGGAAAGCACAGCGCTATATTGACTTCAACAATTCGTCGCCTTTTGCGGTTTCGATTCCGATACCGGTCTCCCAGCCAGGCGCCTGATTTCATTACCCATGTTCGAGGCATCAACATCATCAGACGCAACACTCCGATCAAACACCAGATACCCCAGTAACGCGGACTGAGGAACCTCCAGGAAAATTCCGACCCCTGCTGGTCTTTTACAGTTCTGAAAGAGTCAATGGTCATGTATTCGTTATGTCAGGATTCAACAACTGATCAACGGGTTGTTGCAAAAGCTGGCCAAACCGCTGAAACCCCAGGTTCTGCCTTGCAAGCCAGGCAACGTCCTCACGTCGATCAATATCACGCAGTTGATCCAGCTGTTTAAATTTAATACCAGCGGCCTGCCCCTGGCTGATCACCTGATTCAGAACCTGATTACCGCCCCAAACTACGCGACCAAATACCGATTGCGGTAAACCATGGGTACCCAGAAGATAGAACCCTCCATCCATAGCCGGTCCAATAACATCTTGCCCGTCTTTCAGACCCTGCCATGCCTCTACCAGTACGCCTTTTTCAATTTGCGGCACATCACAACCCATCACCACTGCTCGATCTGCCTGAGAAATACCTTGTTGTAATGCATTCATCATGCGATCACCCAGACTATCACCAGATTGCACCACCGTCTCACAATGGAGCTCCTCAACCAGATTGGCAAATACTGGATGATTGACTGCAGGTGACACACACAATACCAGTCTTCCCGGCCAGAATTCGGCTACCTTCCGCGCGGATTGTTCAAGCATCATCTGCGCCAGCTCTGCGCAGGCCTGGGCTCCGATAAACCGCTCAAGACGGGTTTTCACTTGGCCAGGGACCGGGGCCTTGGCAAATAGATAAAGTGGAATGGACCCAGACATATTATCTTGGGTCACGGTACATCGTGGCAAGTTTCGCCGGACTCACCCCTAGTCTGTAGAGAAGCCGAAGCGTCCACATCAAAAAAATCGTTCGCACGGTGCCGTGATTTATCCAGCGCCTGGCAGATGTTAAAACAGGGGTCTTGACCAGACCGGGAGTCCAGTACTTACCGACTCGCCTGGAAAATTCAATGTCCTCCATCAACTCGATATCACTGAAACCGCCCTGCTCATTAAAAAAATCTCTGTGCATAAATATCGCCTGATCACCAGTGGCAATACGGGTGACCCTGGAACGCAGATTAATCATGATTTCAATCAAACGAAAGCGAAACCCGGCCGCGTCCAGCCGTATATCGAACCGGCCCCACTTACGCGTCACAAGTACGTTGGAAACAAGGCTTGCCACATCATTGGGTAACGATGTATCGCAGTGCAGAAAAAGCAGCGCGGAATGCCGACATATCATCGCTCCCTGATTCATTTGCTGTGCCCGGCCTTTTTGCGAAGCGGCGAGCAGGGTTAATCTTGGGTCAGCTCCAACAGGCCCGATCACCTCTATATCGCTGGCATCGTCACTGGCATCCACTACTACCAGATCACCGACACCGGGTAACCGCAACAGATTCTCTACAAGATTTCTAACTTGTTTTCCCTCATTGAGGGTAGGAATGACAATATCGAGCAAGGGATCTCTAGATTTTTCGACCTTTCTGAGCAGCGATGCGCAACCGCAGAGCATTCAAGCGGATAAATCCGCTAGCGTCCGCCTGATTATATGCGCCCGCGTCTTCGTCAAACGTAGCAATCTTTTCATCAAACAGGGAATCATCTGACTCACGACCCAGTATGCTGACATTTCCTTTATAGAGACCGACCCTGACCCTGCCATTTACAGATTCCTGAGAGGCATCGATCATTTGTTGCATCATGCGGCGTTCAGGACTGAACCAGTAACCGTTATAGATCAGTTTTGCGTAGCGCGGCATGAGCTCATCTTTAAGATGCGCCACTTCCCGATCGAGCGTGATCGACTCTATTGCACGATGCGCTTTAAGCATGATAGTGCCCCCAGGGGTTTCATAGCAACCGCGGGATTTCATGCCCACATAACGATTCTCCACCAGGTCCGCACGACCGACGCCGTTACGCGCACCCGAACTATTCAGTGTTTCCATCACCTGACGTGGTGTCATTGCGGTGCCGTCTACTGCAACAATATCACCACCTGCATAAGTCAACGTAATCTCTTCAGATTTATCTGGTGCCTGCTGTGGTGAAACAGTCCAACCCCACATCTCATCTCTAGGCTGCTGCCATGGGTCCTCCAGTTCAAGGCCCTCATAAGAGATGTGCAGCAGATTGGCGTCCATGGAATACGGTGAACTGCCATCTTTCTTTTTCGCGATTTCAATGCCATGGCGATCCGCATATTCAAGCAGCTTGTCGCGGGATGTCAGATCCCATTCACGCCATGGCGCAATAATTTTGATCTCAGGGTTCAGTGCATAGGATGAAAGCTCAAACCGCACCTGATCATTACCTTTTCCTGTAGCCCCGTGAGAGATTGCATCGGCACCTGTGGCCGCCGCCGTCTTTACCAGGTATTTAGCAATTAACGGACGGGCAATAGATGTTCCAAGCAGGTACTCCCCTTCGTAAATTGTATTGGCGCGAAACATCGGAAACACATAGTCCCGAGCAAACTCATCAGTGAGATCCTCAATAAAGATCTCCTTGATTCCATATTGCTCCGCTTTCCGTCGCGCCGGTTCAAGCTCCTCTCCCTGACCAATATCAGCGGTAAAGGTTACGACTTCGCAGTCATATACATCCTGCAGCCATTTGAGAATGATTGAGGTATCCAGACCCCCGGAATAAGCCAGAACGGCCTTTTTTATATCAGACATGTCGGTTTGTTTCGCCAGATTTGCAAAAGGCGGAGTATATCATTTGCCCCGTCATATCCTTACTGTCTGTGGATTATTCGTTACCGCAAGTAAAGCCAATTGGCACTTGTTTACCGCCATCCGCGGGGCACCCGGCGATTCAATAGGCTTGGCTTTCCGCAATTGGTCGAGTAAAATTCATACTCGATGAGCGCCGCGTTACGGCGCTTTTTTGCTTTCAGGAGTACTGGGATGGATTTCAGACTCTTTGCCCGGACCATAAACATGGCGGTAAGACATTTCCTTAGCCTGATGGACTTGAGCGCGGATGAGATTCGTCAGATCATCCACCGTGCGATTGAAATGAAACAGCTGTTGAAGGCTGGGGCAACCATGGACCTTATGCGCCATCGCACCGGCGTCATGGTATTTGAAAAGTCATCTACCCGGACCCGGGTATCGTTCGAAACCGGCATCACACATCTTGGCGGTAATGCCATATTTCTTGCGCCAACAGATTCTCATTTAAGCAGGGGCGAACCCATTGAAGATACTGCCAAAATATTATCCAGCATGGCGAGCCTCATCATTATGCGTACCGGTGCCCATCAGCGCATAGAAAAGATGGCGGCAGCCGCATCGGTGCCCGTTATCAACGGACTGTCGGATTACAATCACCCTTGTCAGCTTCTGGCAGATATTCAAACATGGATAGAGCACCAGAATGACATCACCGGAAGGACTGCAACCTGGGTCGGAGACGGCAATAATGTTTGTCACTCCTGGATGAATGCCGCGCGACAACTTGGGTTTCATCTCAGAATTTCAGCGCCGGCCGGGTACCAGCCTGATCCAGAGCTCACAGCCGCCTGCGGTAAATCCATTTCATTCCACCCGAATCCAATGGAAGCGGTTGACGACGTTGACCTGATCGTAACTGACACCTGGGCCAGTATGGGTCAGGAACAGGAAAAAGAAAACCGTGAGGCCGACTTCAACGGTTTCAGAGTTGACCAGTCAATGATGAAAGCAGCACATAGTAAAGCAATTTTCATGCATTGCCTGCCTGCATATCGTGGTGTAGAAGTCACCGCGGAAGTGATCGATGGGCCGCAGAGCGTGGTGTGGGAAGAAGCAGAGAATAGATTACACGCACAAAAAGCGCTGATGGAATTTCTGTTAGTCAGATAATGAAGAAAATACTGGTGCTATATTACAGCCGCCATGGCTCGGTGGCAGAAATGGCGAACCATATTGCACGCGGCGTGGAGAGTGTCGAAAACTGCGAAGCGTTATTGAGAACCGTTCCTGCAGTATCCGCGGTGAATGAAGCAGTAGAAGCAACTATCCCCTCTACTGGTGATATATATGCTTCGTTGGATGACCTGGAACACTGTGACGGCTTGTTACTCGGGAGTCCAACCCGGTTCGGCACAATTGCCGCCCCTCTTAAATTCTTCTTTGACCAGTCGGCGCCCCAGTGGCTGTCCGGCACATTGAATGACAAACCAGCTGGCGTTTTCACTTCAAGCGGCAGTATGCATGGCGGCCAGGAAAGCACCCTGCTTGGAATGATGTTGCCTCTGATCCATCATGGAATGCTGCTTGTCGGATTACCTTTTGCCGGTACGGCCTTAAGTCATACCGATCGAGGCGGCACACCTTATGGTGCCAGCCACGTTGCCGGCGGGGACAATAATGCAGCGTTCAGTAAGGATGAAATACAACTATGCCAGGTCCTTGGCAGACGCGTGGCAGCTGCGGCGGCTGCACTGGACGGTGCAAAGCTCTAGTGTTCAGGGAAAAATCTGGCGATCAACCAGCTTGAGCATGCTAGCCCAGCAGCTGCCGGACAAACGGTATGGTAACCTTTCTATGGTGCGACAGTGAGGCACTGTCGATTCGATCCAGAATAGAAAACAGCGAGGCAGTATCGCGCTCAAAGCGGCTCATGATGTAGTCCAACACACTATCACCCAGCTCAAATCCTCGTTGGTGGGCGCGCAGCTTGAGCGCCATCCTCCTGTCAGACTCGTCCATAGGTTCAATGTAATAACTTCCTCCCGCTGATAGACGGGATGTAAGGTCGGCGATCCCCAGTGCAATCTTTTCCAACGGTTTTGATGCCGCGACGATCATACAGCCTTTGCCTGACAACGTTTGTTCATACCAGGAAAGCAATGCCACAGCAGCATCTGCCTTACCGGCTATATGCTCCAGGTTGTCAACACAAAACACAGTGCCATCAGCCACATCACTGGCGGTGATTAACTCGGCTTGCATGTTGTCCGCACTTACAAATACAAAAGGATGATTCGTCGACTTCGCAAGGTCGCAGCAGGCATTCAGCAAATGGGTCTTACCAGACCCTGATTGACCCCACATGAATAATACTTGATTCGTTCCCCGACCCTGGACCATCTCCATAAGCTGCTTCACAAGACCTTGATTCTGAGCCATACAAAAGTCAGCAAATGTTAATTCATCTGCTGCGGATACAGGGATCACTATTTGCCGGCTCACTCGCCTTGCCCACCATTCAAATCGCGACTAATGCCGTATTGCCAGACATACAGACAACCACTGACTACAGAAGTAACTACCACCCCTGCAACCAATGCTGGAATGAGCAATGGAATCAGCAACCATCCTGACTTTTCGAATAATACAAACACCACCAGGGTGATCTGCAGAAAAGTATTCAGCTTACTGGAATAAATAGGACGCATTGGAATTTCATCATCCATCACCACCCGCAAAACAAAATAGCCTATGATGATCACCAGATCTCTGAAGATCACTACTACCAGCAAATAAAACGGTATGTCGCCTAACAATGCCAGCATCACATATGCGCTGCTGATCAACAGCTTGTCGGCAATTGGATCCAGAATAGCACCGAGGGAAGACACGCAGTTAAAGCGTTTGGCAATATAACCATCCAGACCATCAGTAATCCCGGACGCAAGAAACAGAACTAACGCAATCTTGTAATTTCCAGCGGATAGTACCAGTACAAGCACCGGACAGGCGGCGATACGAAGCAAGGTAAGGAGGTTGGGAACCTGAGAGAGCAAGAGAAAGTTAATTCGATTGGCTATTGAATCATTACCTCTATTTTACGTTGGAAACTCTAAACGGTCATCATCGGATTGGCATTACCTTCAGATAACAGCGGTTATTTTCTGTAAATAACGGTCACGGAGTCAGGATTCAGTGTGGACCCGGTATTTCCAGTTTTACCGATAAACTCAGGTCGTTGACAGCGAGACGGTGAGTTTCGTGGCTGGATAAGGCATAATTCCCCTTTGAATTTCCAGGCTACATCATTGCCCCGTTCCAGCCCTTCCAAAAAGCCCTTGAGCTATCGCGATAGCGGTGTCGATATCGATGCAGGCAATGCCCTGATCGAGCGAATAAAACCTGCCGTAAAGCGCACTTTCCGCCCTGGTGTACTGGGTGGCATAGGGGGTTTTGGCGCGCTCTTTGAACTTCCTCTGGACCGATACCGCCAACCCGTACTGGTCTCCGGTACAGACGGAGTCGGCACCAAGTTAACACTTGCGGGCATTGTCGGACGCCATGACACCATCGGTATTGACCTGGTCGCAATGTGCGTAAATGATATCGTTGTTGCAGGTGCCGAGCCACTCTACTTCCTTGACTATTTTGCCACTGGCAAACTCGATATTGACCAGGCGGAAGCGGTGATCAATGGAATCGCAGAAGGCTGCCTTCAAGCCGGCTGCGCCCTCAGCGGCGGAGAAACTGCGGAGATGCCGGGAATGTATGGAGAAGGTGAATATGATCTTGCAGGGTTTGCGGTGGGGATAGTTGAAAAGGACAAACTGCAGTCTGCCGATCGAGTTGAAGCGGGACATCAGTTACTTGGACTTACCTCCAGCGGGCCGCATTCAAATGGTTATTCCCTTATTCGTAAAATTCTGCAACAGAGCGGGCAGTCCGTTGACCAGCCATTCGAGCAAACCACTCTTGGCCTTGCTCTCCTCGCGCCAACAAAAATATACGTCAAGTCCATCCTGAAGTTACTCGAATCTGTTGAAATTTCTGCAATCAGCCATATCACCGGTGGCGGCCTCACAGAGAACCTGCCGCGAGTGCTACCAGACGGCACCAATGCCGAAATTGATCTGCAATCATGGTCACTTCCTCCCGTGTTCCAATGGTTGCAGGCCGAGGGAGCAATTGAACAGCAGGAAATGCTCCGCACATTCAATTGCGGCATAGGCATGATTGTCGCCGTTGACCCGGCTGATGCGGATCAGGCAAGGAGCATTCTAGAGGACTGCGGTGAAACGGTAATCACGCTGGGACAGGTGATAAACGCTGAAGGCCCGGCCCAGGTTGATTATAAAAATCTGTGACCAATTCAAGCGGTAGCCTCCGGCCACTCAAGTTGGTGGTTCTGATTTCAGGTAGCGGCTCTAACCTGCAATCCATTATTGACGCTTCAGCAGCCGGAACACTTGAAGCAGAGGTGTCTGCAGTAATCAGTAACATTGAAAGTGCCTATGGACTTGAGCGCGCCAGGCTTTCAGGTATTGACAGCCTCACGCTTAAAATATTACCCGGAGAGTCCAGAGAGTGCTATGACCAGCGGCTGGCCGCAATTATCAGGAAATACTCGCCTGACCTGATTATTCTAGCCGGCTTTATGAGAATTCTGTCTGCCGGATTTATCGAGGAATTTGCCGGTTGCATTCTCAACATTCATCCTTCTTTATTACCTGATTTTAAAGGCACAAATACCCATCAGCGTGTGCTGGATGCAGGAAAGCGTGAGCATGGAGCCACGGTCCATGTGGTAACAGAAAAACTGGATGACGGCCCTGTTATTATGCAAGCCAGAGTAGCAGTGCAATCCGGGGACGATGCAGAGTCTCTGCGACTCCGGGTATTGGAGCAGGAACACGTTATGTACCCTGAGGCGATAACGAAATACGCAAACAGCAGATTAATCAAAAACAAAGTGGATAGATAGAGAAATTCAATATGCGGACTACAATTTCCAAACTGCTTTGCCTGCAGCTGTTACCAGTTCTGTTGGCGGCTACCTTTGGTTTATCGGCTGTTGCTGCTGAGCTGGACGGAAAAAATTTTCGCTACGGTGTGAACTACCGCGGTAGCGACGCCGGTGAACTTGAAGTCGTTATCCAGAAAGTCGACAATGAATACGTTGTCAGCTCAATCAGTCACCTGAGCATACTGGCCCAGATGTTCCTCAAAAGCACCACCATAGAATCCAGGTTTGAACAACAGTCTGGCACACTTCGACTGGTTTCCGGCAAAGAAACACTTAACGAGACCGGCAAGATTAAACGATCATTTGACATCGACTACGCAACTGGAAAAATCAATTTCAGTGATACAGAATCTGTACCGTTCGCTGAAGATATCATTATCGAAGCTGATAGTTTTCCCCTCGGCCTGATACTATCGGACCCAGAGAGCCGCAAAGGCAAAAACTACCTTTCGGTGAACCCCAAGAGAGCAAGAAATTTTGTATACCAGGATATAGTAAAAGATACCGTTTCAGTTCCAGCTGG
>Ga0055584_100003311_pt1 | contig 15904 bp, 17 predicted proteins | sample OSDHelmetaG_FD_58716 | JGI IMG/M metagenome (GOLD analysis project Ga0055584, IMG submission 58716) | Pelagic marine sediment microbial communities from the LTER site Helgoland, North Sea, for post-phytoplankton bloom and carbon turnover... | ecosystem: Environmental > Aquatic > Marine >... | reverse complement strand
CCGCATCGCCAGGCCGGTGACGAACAGCGCGGCGATGGCGCCGTAGACCACGATCCAGAACGTCGCGGCCGGGAGCACCTCGCGGCCGCGTCTGCCGGCGGCGACCTTGACCACCAGGCTGATCGGCTGCCGCACGAGAAAACCGCAGGCCGCCGCGATGGTCAGGTAGATCACCGTGGTGTGCCAGCGACCGCCGGCAAACAGACCGACGATCAACGGACCCAGGAAGAAGGCCCAGCTTCCATGGTCTTGCGGCAGGGCGACGTGACGTCGGAAAACAGTCATGGCTGGGATTCTAGCGGTATCGGGGGCGCTTCCATGTATTTCCTCTCCATCCCGGCATCGACCCGGAGTGCGTGATCCGAAACTCTATGTTAATTTCTTGCGACTTCTCGATGAAGTCATCCCCTTAATCAGGCTCATCACCGACCATGAATCGATCAACCCAGCGCCTCCACTCGCGGGCAACCACCCTCGGACTGGTCCTGATGCTGTCGGCCGCCGCCCTGAACATCGGCGCCGCGACGCTGCCCTCGGAAGATGCGCTGGTGATCGAGCCGGCCACGACCTGGGCCGGGATCGCCCGGGTCCATCTCCAGATCGAGAACCTGCGACAGACCGGTGAGGTGCTGGAAGGCACCTACCAGATTCGAGTCCCGCTGTCGCCGACGGAGGACGACAGCGGCCGCATCCTGCTCCACAGCTCGGCGTCGTTCGACGAGCTTGGCGAGGCCGTGGCCACGGCGATCGGGAGCGCCGTCAGTTCGACCGGCCAGGTGAATGAGGTCGTGGCGCGGACACAGCCCAACGGCGTGATTCGAATCGAGGTCGTCACACCCAAGCGTACCCTGCGGTTCAAATCCAGGTACGTATCGCGCTGAGACGTTGTCCGGTCTCTCGTTTTCTTGAATCCATCCCGCCTCCTCCGGCGAATCTCAACATGGAACCCGATGTTGGGATCCACACAATCGACAAGACAGCTTTTCAGGAGGCAGGAACAATGAGAATAAGAGAAAACACCTGGAAGTGCATGATCGCGTGCACGCTGGCGGCGTTCGTCATTTCTACGGGTAGCCTGGTTTCGGCCGGATGCGGCGGCGAACATGACATCGTCGATACGGCCGCGGAAGCCGGCTCGTTCAACACGCTGGTCGCCGCCATCAAGGCAGCCGGTCTGGTTGACGCGCTCAAGGGCGACGGTCCGTTCACCGTCTTCGCTCCGTCCGATGAAGCGTTCGCCAAATTGCCCGCCGGCACGATCGAGTCGCTCCTCAAGCCGGAGAACAAGGACAAGCTGACCGCGATCCTGACCTACCACGTCGTTTCCGGGAAGATCCTCAGCTCCGATGTGAAGCCCGGGCAGGTGGTGACTCTTCAAGGAGACACCCTCAGTGTTTCGAGCAAGAGTGGCGCGTTGATGGTCGACCAGGCCACGATCGTCGCGACCGACGTGACGGCGACGAACGGTGTGATCCACGTCATCGACGAAGTGATCATGCCTGGCAGCTGATTTCACGACAGAGTCTGCTCCCCTGTTCCCCGAGGAATCCAGTCGCCCGCTCCACCCCCAATGTGGAGCGGGCCGTTTCTCTAGTAGAATCCCGAGAGACTCCAGGAACTAGTCGAGGGGAATGAAAACGATCGTGAGCGAATCGCTATTACCACGGGTGGCCGCGGGGGATGAGCGCGCCGTAGCGGAGTGCCTGGATCGGTACGCCAACCTGGTCTGGTCGCTGGCCCGTCGTTTCACGTCCGACCGTTCCGAAGCCGAGGACGCGGTGCAGGAAATCTTCATCGAGCTATGGTCCAGCGCCAGCCGATACGACAGTTCCAAGGCGTCCGAGACCACGTTCATCGCGATGGTCGCGCGACGGAGGCTGATCGATCGTTTGCGCAAGACCAGGCGCGAGCCGCACATGGAAGAACTCGACGTCGTGATGGATCTCGGCACCCCCGGACCGGTCGAGGCCACGGAAGCCAAAGACGATGCGGCGCGCGCCTCACGATTGATCAAGACCCTCAAACCCGAACAGCAGAAGATCATTCAGTTGGCCGTCTACCAGGGGCACACGCACCAGAGCATTGCGGACAGCCTCGGCATGCCGTTGGGCACGGTGAAGACACACTTGCGTCGCGGCTTGATGCGAGTCCGCACTGCGATGCAGGAGGCGTTGCCATGAGCGGCCAGGGACGCCTACTCGACTTGCTGACGTCTCGTGCGACCGAGGGTCTCCCGAAAGAGTTGTCGAGAGAACTCGACGCGGCTCTTGGCCGGCAGACCGATATCGGCCCGCACGACCTCGACCTCGCGGCCGCTGCCGCCGACCTGGCGTTTGCTTCGTCCGCATCAGTCACCGAGGCGATGCCCGCCGATCTGAAACAACTCATCATGCAGCAGGCCCGTGCGCACCTGTACCGGCGCACCGAAGCCGCCCCGACGACAACCGCGGCGATGCGCAAGCGGGGCCTGTTCGATGCGGCCTACGTCGGCTGGTACGCAGCCGCGGCGATGTTGCTGTTGGCCCTATGGGCGCCGTGGTCCAGCGGACCCGAGGAACCGGCGGCCTTGCCGTCGCTCGCGGAGCAGCGAGAGCTCCTCATCGCGGGTGCTGACGATGTCATCCAGGTGGCCTGGGCCAGGCCCGCGACGGAAGAATACGCCCACGTGGCGGGCGACGTGGTGTGGAGCATCCAACGTCAGGCAGGGTTCATGCGGCTCAGCGGGCTGCCCGCCAACCGCAGCTCGGTCGAGCAATACCAGCTCTGGATCGTGGACCCCTCACGCGACGAGCGTCCGATCGACGGCGGGGTTTTCGACATTCCCGCCGGCGTCGATGAAGTCCTCGTCCCGATTGACGCCAAGCTTCGCACCGACAACCCGACGGTTTTTGCAATCACGCTGGAACAACCCGGCGGGGTGGTCGTCTCGGACGGTCCCCTGCTCGTCGTCGCGCCGGTCGACGCCTGACATCATTGGAATTCGGTAGGGTCAACGCATGAAATCCAACGGCAAATTCGTTGCACAGATGCTGAAGACCAGCGCACTGGGGTACGCGGGGCTGGCGACGAGCCTGTTATTCGAGCGCCACCCGGAGATCGCCAAACGCTACGAGCCGGATGGCTTTGCGAACTGGAAGGCGCAACTCCAGCGCTGGATCCTCGACCTCTCGGCGGCGCTCGCTACTTCCGAGCCGAAACTGTTCGAGGCTCGCATGCTGTGGACCAAGTCCTCATTCCTCGCACTCGAAGTGCCCACGGAGGTACTCCCGGCCGCGCTCGAGGCGCTGCGTGACACGCTGCGAGAACGCTTGCCCGAAGACTCCGCAGAGATCGCGGTGCAGCCGGTCGATCTCGCACTCGACGCGGTTGCCGATCCCGCCCTCGGGACGGGTTGCGTCGATGCGCCTGCGGGACGAGCTGTTCTCTCTTACCTGGAGGCCATCCTCGACGGCAAGCCGCAAGAGGCGATTGAACAGTTGCTGGCCTCCGTCAAGGACGAGATTTCCGCAAGAGACGCCTACCTCGAAGTCCTGCTCCCGGCTTCTCGTGAGACCGGTCGGCTGTGGCATGCCGGCGAGTTGAGCATCGCCGAAGAGCATGTGATCACGACAACCACCCAACGAGCGATGACTCTTGTCTGCGAACGTGGGCGTCCGTCGTCTCGAATGGACAAGACGGTTCTGCTGGCCTGTGTCGCCGGCAATGTTCACGAAATCGGTATTCGTGCTATCGCGGACTTCTTCGAGATCGCAGGCTGGCGGGCCATCTTTCTGGGCGCCGACGTCCCGCACGAAGAGATCGCGAGAAGCGTGCCGGCGTTCGACGCCGACGTCGTCGTGCTTGCGGCCACGCTGCCCCCCCATCTCGGCGAGGCGCAACGGGCGATCGAGGCAATCCGGGCTCTCGATAACAGCGCGGCCAAGGTCATCGTCGGCGGGACCGCCTTCGAACAACTACCGGATCTCTGGAAAAAGATCGGCGCCGATGGATATGCCGCCACCGTCGAGGAGGCCGAACCGCTCGGATCCCGGCTGACGCGTTAGAGCCACGATCCGAGTTTTTCGGTTTCGGGTGAATCTGCTTTCAATCGTCCGGCGAAGCCGTTAGTGACCGTCACGCTGCAGCGCCCTGTGAAGGGGTGGTAGGAGACTCCATGCGCCGGTTCCTTGTTCTTGTCTTGTTGCTTGTCCTGGGTCCTGCTGCAGCGGCCCCGGAGCCGGCCAAGCCGCTGGATTGGGATCAATGGCGGGGTCCCCAGCGTGACGGCAGCGTCCCTGGAGACAACTGGCCATCGTCGCTGGACGGGCTCGAGCCCCTGTGGACCGTGGAGCTCGGCAAGGGTTATCCGGGGGCGATCGTCACCGAGGACCTGGTCTTCGTGGTCGAGACCGTGGACAAACGAACCACCGCCGTTCGTGCGCTGCGGCGAGCCGATGGATCGGAGGCCTGGGTCACTCGCTGGCAGGCCGGCGGGAGCGTGCCCTTCTTCGCCGCCGCGAACGGGGACTGGGTGCGCTCGACTCCGGCCTGGGATGGCGACAGCCTGTACGTCGGCGACATGGAAGAGAGAGTCATGGCGCTGGATGGGAAGACTGGCGAGATCCGCTGGACCCTCGATTTCCCCGAACGGTTTGGAACCAAGATCCCGGACTTCGGCTTCGCTTCTTCGCCGTTGGTCGATGGCGAGGCGCTTTACGTGCAAGCGGCCAACTCGATCGTCAAGGTCGACCGGGCGACCGGGGACGTGATCTGGCGGTCGCTGGCCGGGTCGGACAAGATCCAGGCTTCGGGAGCGTTCTCGTCGCCGGTCATCGAGTCGCTTGCGGGTCAACGTCAACTTGTGGTCCAGACGCGACACACCCTGCACGGCGTCGCACTCGAGGACGGGCGCGAGCTGTGGTCACAGGCGGTGCCGAATTTCCGTGGGATGAACGTCCTCACCCCGGTCTTCGATGGCGACCGGATCTTCACCAGCACCTACAGGAATGGGTCCTTCTTGTTCGAGGTCTCCCGCGACGACGACAACTGGGTGGTTTCCGAGAAATGGATGCTTCCGGGTTCGGGGTACATGTCGTCTCCGGTCGTCATCGACGGGTCGATTTACCTTCATCTGGGTAACGGTCGTGTCAGTTGCATGAGCCTGGACGACGGCGAGGAGCAGTGGCGTAGCGACAGCTTTGGGAAGTACTGGAGCATGGCCTGGCAAGGCGACAAGATCCTCGCGCTCGACGAGGGCGGCGAGCTGGTGCTGATACGAGCCGATCCGAGTCGTTTCGACCTGCTCGACCGAAGAGAGGTCGCAAAGACCGAAGCCTGGGGCTATTTGGCCGTCCATGGCGAGTCGCTGTTCGTGCGAGACCTGGAGTCGATCCGTGCGTTCCGCTGGACCGCAGGAGGCTCAGGCACATCTGAGACGGAAGGCACACGAAACAAGTAGACCCCGTTCGCCTCGACTTCCATGAGCCGTTCAATCAGGTAGTCCTCGGGACTCAGGCTACCGAGATAGACACGCCGCCCACCTGCGGAGATCAACTCGGGCAGGTTGAACGAGAACAAGAAACCGGGGATGACGATCGCGACAAACACCAGCGCAAGGATCGCCCTGGCGCTGCGATGGTGGAAGCGATCCCATAGAACCGCCGCCGAAACGGGGACGATCAGTCACGAAAACGCGTACACACGCAAGTAGGACGTGAAGAACACGACCCCGACCGCCAGGCCCACCGCGGACAGCCCGAGTAGCGGGGTGAGGCTGAACGACTCGGGGAAGATCAGCGAACCGGAGGACAGGTAGAGGTTCGGCAGCCCCAGGTGATACACGAGCGCGTCGTAGAACGTCGGCGGCAAGGTTGCGTAGAGCATCCCGGCGGCCATCGGCAGGAAGAGAATGACCGTTTCGACGACACCGTACCGTCTGTCCGGCGAGGGTGAACGAAGCCACTCGCCCTGGTTCGGGAGGTACGGGTTGATTCTCCGCGGGGGCTATACTCTGGCGATCATACGCCCGCTGTTTTAAAGAAGTCTATCGATGACGCTCCCTGGCCGCGGCTGCTCGGCGAGCTGATCACCTTGGCGACGTACGGCGAGGTCATCGCGCGCAGCAGCGCGCTGTAGTTCAGCTGGAACCGGACCTCCGCACCGACGGGGAGGCGATTGGAGCCGGAGTCGGCGACAAGGTGGTCGCTGCTGTGCCCGAGCACCTCGATGCCCGGAGGGGCATGGAGACCGCACGGATCCGTGTCCTGCTGCCCGATGGCCAGGATCACCTGCAAGATGTCGCCCCGGTCGGCGACCGGCGGCTTCTCTCCGAACGCCGTCTGTGCGATCTCGCCCCAGGGCAGCGAGGGTTTGACCTTCGACTCGATGACCTCGGCAACCAGTGTGATCGCATCGAGATGGAGTCCGTCAATCGGTTGACGATGGAGGGTCTCACGGCCGAGCAAGATCGCTTCACCCAGGCGAAGATCGTTGATCCGGCCGGTGTCCGCGTCGCCGAGCGCCCAGGCGAGGTTGGCGGAGTTGCCGCCGGAAACCGTCGCGACGGTCAGGCCGAATGTCGCCTCGATCGAGGTCGCGAGGGTCGAGAGCTCGGACATGTTCCCGGCGTCGGGCGACACGCCGCTGCGGCAGGCGAGGTTGGTGCCGATCCCTCTGAGGCTGATATTCGGGAATCGCAGGATTTGACGAACGGTACTTTCGAGCTCTCCGGGCATGATGCCCTCACGGAGATCCCCGAGCTCGACCATGACCACGACTCCATGCGTACGCCCGGCCTTCTGCGCGGCGCATGAAAGCTTACTGATCACGTCGAGTTCGGTATTGAAACTCACGTCGGCGTGGGCGACGACCTGTTGCGCCTGGCTGAGCATCGGCGACCGGATCAAGACCATGGGTGCCCGTAGCCCTGCTCGACGCATCGACGCAATATTTTCGATACGGGAATCCCCAAGGGCGCGGACACCTGCGCTGATCAACGCGCCGGCGATCTCGACTGAACCGAGCGTTGCCTTCGTGACGCCCGTGACCGAAATCCCACGAACGGCCAGCAGTTCCACCAGCGTTCGAGCGTTGTGGTGGATCTTCTGGAGATCGACCTCCAACCTCGGTGCGGTCATCGTGCGCCGGCGGTCAGCTTCTCCTCAAGCACCGGGAATGCCGCGAGGACCATCTCGAACAATCGCTCCGCTGAACAGGTCAGCGCATCGGCGACGGGGATGCCGAGTTCGCGCTCGTACTGGATGATGGACGCGTCGACCTCATCCTCGGTCATGTTTTCGTGGTTGATCGTGAGGCCGATGACCCGCGTGTCGCTGAACGTCTGGATGAGGTTGATCTCGGCGGCCGCTGTAGGCATCGCCATCTGTTCGAAGTCGCAGCGATGCGTCCGGCCCGGAGCGTGCTGCAGCACGACCGCGTCGGGGTGGCTGCCTCGGAGGATCAGGCTCGAGGTCGAGTAGGCGGGGTGACTCAACGCGCCTTGCCCCTCGACGATGATTACGTCCGGCCGCTCGCCCTCGAACGCTTCGACGATGGTGGCCTCCATCTCACCCGAGCAAAACTGCGACGGGACGGCGTCGAGCGCGACGCCGTAGCGGGCTCCCTGGATCAGCCCGGTCTGGCCTGTCCCGACCAACACCGCTTTCACTCCGCGATCGTTGAGGACGCGGGTCAGGATCGTGGCCGTCGTGCGTTTGCCGATGGCGCAGTCCGTGCCCAGCACGGCAATGCGCGGACAGGTGACCTCGAAGATGCGGCCACTGAACGGTCGCAGGTCTTTCTTGGCGCGTGGTTTTCGAACGTCGAGGATGGTCACCTGTCTTGCCGCACTCGCCTCCGCGAACTCCGGATCGTCGTTCAGGAATTCGTGGAGACCGTTGACGACGTTCATCCCGAGGAAGATGGCCTCGAGCACGAGGCTGCGTTCGTGTCGTGACAACATCCCGCTCGCCGGCGCCATCCCGAAGATGTAGTAGTCCGGCGCCCCTCCGATGTGGGTCATCGCGTCGGCGAGGTCGCGACAGACGGGAATAGCGTTCGGCTCTTCGCCGAGTACGGCGCCTGCATCGAGCCCGGCCTTCTCGCTGTCGATGACCGAGAGGATCTCGTACTTCTCTGAGTGACGGACCAGACCGTTGGCGGTCTTGCCGTCGACCGCACCGAAGTTCGCCTCGCAGTAGACCACCGCGGTGGGACGTCGCTCCTCGATGCCGACAGCCGGCAGTTGCGCAAGGCTTGCACTCATGCGGCGAACTCGTGCAGCAACTCCTGGTGTTTCACGTTTCGATACAGTTTGATTTTCATACTCGCTCCTCGATTCGGCTGCTACCCGTCGTTCAAGATGCAATTCTCGTTTCGTCGCCGATAACCCGATTTGCAGGTCCAATCGTTCCCCGAGGAGCCGATGTAGGCGTTCGACGGTATCTCCAGCGCGTCGCACAAGAGACCGCTCTTCCTGAAACTCCGATCGCACTGCCAGCCGCGCCCCGAAGCGGTCAGGTAGCCGTTGGCAGGCACGGTGACTGCGACGCATGACTCGCCGCTCTTCCGGTAACCGCGAGTGCATTCCCAGTCGCGGCCCGACGACGCGAGGTATCCGTTGAGAGGTATCTCGAGCGTCACGCACGACATTCCGCTCTTCCGGTATCCCCGTTCGCATTTCCAGCGATCTCCGGAACTGTCGAAGTAGGCGTTGGCGGGCAGCTCGATCGCGAGGCATGACAGGTCGGTTTTCTGATAGCCGCGATCGCACTCCCATCCGCGCCCGCTGGAACTCAGGTAGGCATTCGGAGGCACCGTGACCAACGCGCAAGCGTCGGCGATGACGCGATACCCTCGATCGCACTCCCAATTGCGGCCATAGCCATCCGACAGGTAGGCGTGGGCAGGTAACTTGATCGCGACGCATGACCGGTCGGCTCGCGCGTAACCTCGCTCGCACTCCCAATCCCGCCCATTGGAGCCCAGGAAGGCGTTGGACGGTAAATCGACCGACGTGCATCCTTCGTCGGTCTGCCGATAGCCGCGACCGCACTCCCACCCGCGACCGTAGGAGGAATCCGCCAGAAAGGCGTTCGCGGGCAAGTCGACCGCCGTGCATGCCTCGTTGTCTTCCCGGAAGCCCCGATCGCACTCCCAACCGCCTCCGTAGCGCTTCTCGTGAGCGTTGAGCGGCGTTGAGGTGGAATCACCCTGTGCCACGGCAATGCCAGGGCAGAGGCCGATGGCCAGCAGGAGAATCAGCAAGTGATGAGGGTAGTAGCGCATCGTTTGGGTCCTTCTGTCGGGCAGCGCGCAGCGTCACCGACACGATCGACACGTGGGCGCCGATCTTGTGAAACGTCGGAATTGGACAGTCGGGCTGTCCAGGCCTCTTAACCACTGATAGTGAATTGAGGCTTCGGATTCCTAGGTCAGTATCACAATATTAGTGAATTCACTAGCTTTGTCAATACTAGCCTGTAGATTTCTTGAATTATGACCAAAAATTCACTATACTGAGTTAACTGCAGGAGAAAATCTTGGATTTTGTGACTCTGGTAAGGTCGCGCCTGGCGACACTGGGCTACGCTCAAAAAGAGTTGGCCACGGCCGTCCAAGTGGCGGATTCGTACGTCTCCCAACTACTGACCCGCAAGCGCCCTCCGCCTGCACCGGACCGGACGGACATCTACCCGAAGATGGAGTCCTTCCTCGGGCTCGAGGACGGCGCACTGGGTCGGCTCGCGGACCTCGAGCGAACCGAGGCACTCAAGCACAAGCTGCGTCAGATCCCAGAACCGCTGTTCCAGGGCTTCCGCGATTTGATCCTGGGAAAGTGTGTCGATCACAAGCGCGAGGAAGTCCGCCTGGTCTTCGAGCGACAAGCGTTCGGGACCCTCGAACGTTTGATCACTCAGCAGCTACTCGAAGTGGTCCAGCAGATCGCGCGCGGGGAGTTGGAAAGCGAGAACTGGCTCCGCTTGGCGGCGCGGGTCGGCAGCCGAACTCACGAAGAAATGCGCGTCATGGTGCTCGAGTTCCTGGATGCGGACATCTTCCATGTCTCCCGCGAGAGCTGTGTCGCCTTCATGGATCCGCTGGTTAAATCCTGGGACATCGCTCTGGACAGCTTTCGCTTCGACGTCGAGTTGAATCCGCAACTCGTCGCGGTTTCGCGACGCCGGTTCGAGTTCGTCGAAACGGAGCCGATCGACAGCTCCGACGAACCGTCCGGATTCACTGAATTCCTCGAAGACACGCGCCTGAGCGGTGACATCACCGAACAAGAGACCCGACACCTGGGGCTTTGCCGGTTCGTCGGGAAGCGGCCGACCAAACTCTATTACCACCGCGCGCTGCAAAACCTGAGAGATCCACTTCATTTTCGAGAAGATTGATCGAATGTTCGAGACAAACCAGAAGACGCCCGCGGTGGCGAGCCGCACCGGTACCGAGTGAGTATCCGCCTCAAGGTCGTCGCGGCCTCTCTGATCGTGGCCACCGCGGCGGTCCTCGCCTACAGCAGCTTCATCGCCACGGGCGGTCAACGCCTGGACCAGTCCAGCTTCTACGACGCCGTCATGGAAGGGCGCGTCGGGGAAGTCACGATGGTGCCCGACGAGATCGGGTTCGAGATCCGGGGCACGCTGAATTCGGAACCCGCAGCGGCCGAGAAATTCACGACCTATGTTCTTGCCGACCGGAATCTCGCAAAGATTCTCGCCGACAAGGGTGTACCGGTAAAGGCCGAGGCCCCCAGCAGCGGATCCGGCCTCTCCGTGCTCACGCCCGTGCTCTTCCTGCTGCTGTTCGTCGGCATCTTCGTGTTCTTCATGCGCCGTTCGCAGCAACAGGACGGCGGAGTGTTTTCGCTGAGGAAATCCCCGGCCAAGCCTTTTCTCCGAACCGGGACGGTCACCTTCAAGGACGTCGCCGGGGTCGAAGAGGCAAAGCAGGAGCTTCAGGAGATCATCGAGTTCCTCAAGGAGCCGGACAAATTTCAGAAACTGGGCGGGAAGATCCCAACGGGTGTGCTGCTGATGGGGCCGCCCGGGACGGGCAAGACCTTGCTCGCGCGGGCCGTTGCCGGCGAGGCCGGAGTGCCGTTCTTCTCCGTCTCCGGTTCCGACTTCGTCGAGATGTTCGTCGGCATCGGCGCGTCCAGGGTGCGCGACCTGTTCAAGCAGGGCAGGAAGGACGCCCCGTGCATCGTCTTTGTCGACGAGATCGACGCCGTGGGACGCCGGCGCGGCACGGGGGTGGGCGGCGGCCACGACGAGCGCGAACAGACGCTCAACCAGCTGCTCGTGGAGCTGGACGGCTTCGAGACCAACGATGGCGTCATCGTCCTCGCCGCCACGAACCGCCCCGACGTGCTCGACCCGGCCCTGTTGCGTCCCGGCCGCTTCGATCGCCAGGTCGTGATCGGCCGGCCCGACGTGCGCGGCCGCGAGCAGATCCTCCGCATCCACGCGCGCAAGGTGCCGTTGAGTTCGGACGTGGAACCGAGTCTCGTCGCTCGCGGGACTCCGGGGTTTAGCGGTGCCGACCTGGCCAACCTGGTGAACGAGGCGGCGCTGCACGCGGCCGGCCAGTCCCGGGAGACGGTGACCCAGTCGGATTTCGAGCACGCGAAGGACAAGGGGCTGATGGGCAGCGCGCGCCGGTCGCTGGTCATCAGCGATGAAGAGAGACGCGCCATGGCCTTCCAGCAGGCCGGTCACGCACTGCTCGCTCATCTGCAGCCCGAGGCCGATCCCCTGCACAAGGTGACGATCATCCCGAGAGGCCGGGCGATGGGCACAACTCAACAGATCGCGGGCGAAGATCGGCACACCGCGTCCCGGCCGTACCTGCTCGCGACAATCTGCGGGCTGATGGGCGGCCGCCTGGCGGAGCAGCTGCAGCTGGGCCGCCTGTCCAGCGGCGCAGGTGAGGCCTTCGAGCGGGCCACGATGCTGGCGCGCAAGATGGTCACGGAGTGGGGCATGTCGGAGAGCCTGGGACCCTTGGCCTACGGCAAGCCCGCGGGACAGGTCTTCCTCGGCAAGGAGATCGCACAACATCGGGACTACAGCGAAGCCACCGCGTGCGAGATCGACAGCGAAGTCAGTAAGGTCGTGATGGGCTGTTACGACAAGGCACGCCGGATCCTCGAAGAGCGAGCGGACACGCTGACCCGCATTGCCGAGATGCTGCTGGTGCACGAGACGCTCACCTCGGATCAGATCGCAACGTTGGTACGAGGCGAGGCGCTGCAACCGATTGTCGAGCCGAGCACCGACGGCCAGGAGTTGGACGATGGCGCTGGCCGCAAGCGAGAGAGCGGCAAGGGTCTTGGCCTGCTGCGCGAGCCCGGCCTCCGGCCGGCGTAAGAACCTGACGCCGAGAAACAACGACCCGTCTTTTCAAACCGAGTTTTACTTTCCTAGGAGGAAACCAATGAACAGAAGAATCCGATTCGCTTCGACCGTGCTCGCCGTGCTTGCCCTCGTCGTCTTTGCCGGGACCGCCGTCCAGGCGGGGGACGACAAGGAGGGCCAAATGGACGTGACCCTGACCATCGAGGGCATGACCTGCGGGGCCTGCTGCACGAAGGTCGAGACCGCGGTCAACAAGCTCGAAGGGGTCGTCACGTCGAAGGCCGACTACGAGGCCGGCAGCGCGACCATCACGTACGTTGAGGGCGAAGTCACGGTCGATCAGATCCTGGCAACCATCAACGAAAAAACTAGCTTCAAGGCCTCGGTACCCGAGCCGAAGGCCTAGAGCCGATCCGTATCTGAAAGGCGACCGCCGCGACTAGAGCGGCGGCGCCTGCCTGCGCCCTCCCAAAGACCTGTCGTATTCTCACCCTCGACAGGGCGATAGGTCGATGCGTCACAACCCTTCCTCGTGACCTCTGCCAGCCGGTTCGGAGTATCCTTACGTCGCGCAATGGTGCGTCCGCAAGCCGTAAGAAACGTGGCGTCCAGCAAGCGCGTAGCCTGTCGAACAATGTTCGCATTCTCGTACGCACGGGTTATCTCGATGACGCCGCCGTGCTGTTCCGGGCTGGGGCCAGCAGAGTCGTCACGGCTGACGTCGAGTCCGCAATCGAGATCGTCCAGATGATCCTCGGGGACCACGGCGCCGACCCAGCCACCGTCGAGCGACAGCTCCGCCATATTCGCTCGCTGCGCGGGGCTTCCTATTAGACTAACCGGTCAGTGAATCCAACCAGCTGTTTTCGACGATATCCAGGGTGGGAGGAGTGCGCGAGATGGAAACCCGAGCAGAGTTCCCCAGGGAGACCGGAAAACGCGGCGAGTTCGTCCGGCAACAGAGCGCCTTCAGGGACTTCGTCAGCGCCGACGGCTCATCCGGCTACCCCGCGGAGCCGGGCCGCTATCACCTCTACGTGTCCTACGCCTGCCCCTGGGCTCATCGCACGATCATCTTCCGGAAGCTCAAGGGCCTGGAAGACGCGATCGGCATGACGGTCGTGGACCCGATCCGTGACGAGCGCGGCTGGGCCTTCACCGACGCGGTCGGCGGGCCGGAGCCGTTGAACGGCTTCCGCTTGCTTGCCGAGGCCTACCGCGCCACCGACCCCGACTTCGACGGCCGGGTCACCGTGCCGGTGCTGTGGGACAGCACGACCGGCCGCGTGGTCAACAACGAGTCGTCCGAGATCATCCGCATGCTCAACGCTGAATTCGACGAGTGGACGACCGGCGACGACGTCGACTTCTACCCCGAAGCTCGACGCGACGAGATCGATGCCATCAACACGGACGTCTACGACAACGTGAACAATGGCGTCTACCGCTGCGGCTTCGCGGCGTCGCAGCAGGCCTACGACGAGGCGTACGAGACGTTGTTCGCAGCCCTCGATCGGCTCGAGACCAGGCTTGCCGACCGGCGCTTCCTGACGGGCCATACGCAGACCGAGGCGGACTGGCGGTTGTTCACGACGCTTGTACGCTTCGACCCCGTTTACGTCGGTCACTTCAAGTGCAATCAGCGACGTCTCGTCGACTACCCCAATTTGTGGGCTTATACTCGCGACCTCTACCAGACACCGGGTGTCGCCGAGACCGTCGACCTCGACCACATCAAACGCCACTACTACGTGACCCACCGAAAGATCAACCCGACCGGCGTGGTGCCGCGTGGACCCGTGATCGACTACACCGAGCCGCACGACCGTGGGGCGACATTGAAGGAGCTTGCCTAATGGATACGTTCGACGCGATCTACCAGCGACGCTCGATCAAGGGCTTCGACCCGGAGCATCGCTTGTCCTCCGAGGAAGAACAGAAACTACTCAACGCGGCGATTCAGGCGCCGACCAGCTTCAACATCCAACACTGGCGGTTCGTGATCCTGCGCGACCCCGAACTGCGGCAGCGCATCCGCAAGGCGTTCGGGAACGACCAGTCGCAGATGACCGACGCCTCGCTCCTGATCCTGATGACCGCCGACAAGAAGGCATGGGCCAAGGACCCGGGCCGTTACTGGCGCGATGCGCCGCCCGACGTCGCCAAGATGCTGGTCGACTGGATGGGTCCCTTTCACGAGGGACGGGAATGGCTCGAGCGCGACGAGGCACAACGATCGATCGGGATGGCGATGCAAACGCTGATGCTCTCCGCGAAGGCGATGGGCTACGACTCCTGCCCGATGATCGGTTTTGACATCGACAAGGTGGCGGAGCTGATCCATTTGCCCGAGGACCACGTGATGGGCCCCATGGTCGCAATCGGCAAGGGGACGCAAGACCCGTGGCCGAAGCCGGGGCAGCTCTCGCTCGAAGAGATCGTTTTCGAGAACGGGTTCTGAGGACGGCGACGCGAGCAGCGCCTCGAGGTGCTCGATCGCGCAAATGTCCAGGGATTCGATGGCGTTGCTCACGATTTGCGTCGCGTCAGCTCGGCGCGTAGTAGAATTGAACGGTCCTCCTGGGTCAGCCCTTGTTGTGGTCGTTACGGGAGAACGCCATGAAGGCGCTTCTCGTCTACCCTGAGCATCTTCCTCAGACCTACTGGAGCTTCAGCGGGGCGCTGCCGTATATCGAGCGTCGCGCCGCTTTGCCGCCTCTGGGCCTCGTCACGGTCGCGGCCATGCTGCCCGAGCACTGGGACCTGCGGCTGATCGACATGAACGTCGCCGCGCTGCGCGAACCCGATCTACTGTGGGCCGACGTGGTCCTGACGTCCACGATGGTCGTGCAGGCGCCGTCGCTCGTCGAGGTCGTCGCGCGCTGCAACGGGCTGGGCGTCCCGGTCGCTGCCGGTGGTCCGTACCCGAGTAGTTCACCCGAGCGCCTCACCGGCGTGGATCACCTCTTCATCGGCGAGGCCGAGGGAGCGATCGCGACGTTCGCCGAGGACCTGGAGCGCGGTTGCGCGAAGGCCGTCTATCGCGCCGAGGGCTTCCCCGACGTTGACGACTCCCCGGTGCCACGATTCGATCTTCTCGACCTCCAGGCCTACGCCTCGATGGCGGTGCAACACTCGCGAGGTTGTCCGTTCTCGTGCGAGTTCTGCGATATCTGGAAGCTCTACGGCCGCCGGCATCGGGTCAAGTCACCGCAGCGCATGAGCGCAGAGCTGGACGCCCTTCTTGCCCAGGGGTGGCGTGGGGCGGTCTTCTTCGTCGACGACAATTTCATCGGCAACCGCCGGCTGGCGAAACGCTCGCTGGCGACGCTCGAGCGCTGGCAGCACGACCACGGCTTCCCGTTCCAGTTCTTCACGGAGGCCTCGGTCAACCTCGGCGCCGATGATGAGTTGATGCGGGCGATGCGCGATGCCGGCTTCAGCTTCGTCTTCCTCGGGATCGAGTCCCCTTCCATCGAGAGCCTCCTCGGCGCCAACAAACCCGTGAACGCCAAGCTCGACCTCCTGGAGTCCGTGCGTAGCATCCAGGCGCACGGCATCGA
>Ga0055584_100003310_pt1 | contig 15905 bp, 13 predicted proteins | sample OSDHelmetaG_FD_58716 | JGI IMG/M metagenome (GOLD analysis project Ga0055584, IMG submission 58716) | Pelagic marine sediment microbial communities from the LTER site Helgoland, North Sea, for post-phytoplankton bloom and carbon turnover... | ecosystem: Environmental > Aquatic > Marine >... | reverse complement strand
GCGACGACATCACCGAGCGCCTCGGTGAGATCCTCTGTCCTGCGCTTGTCGTCCATGGGACAGAAGACACTGCAATTACGATGGACCGGGCGGAACTACTGGCGGCTGGCTTGCGGGGCGCCGGTGATGTCGTCCGGGTCGGTGGCGCACACGCTGCGAACCTGACCAATCCCGAGCCGGTCAATGCAGCCATCATGGCTTTCCTTGATGAGCTGGCCGCATGATCGGAGCGCGCTGATGGCACGGCTTGAGGTGTTCGGGGTCGAAGGGCTGCCCGAGATTGTCGGCGGCATGGACTTGTCGGCGATGATTTACGAGGCTGCGGCCGCTCAGGGGGACCCGCTGCTCGACGGTGACATCGTGCTTGTCACTTCGAAGATCGTCTCGAAATCGGAGGGGTGCACTGTCGAACTTGATGACGTCGAGCCGTCCGAATTTGCGACTCGTTGGTCCGAGAAGTGGGACAAGGACCCACGCGTCACCGAAATCGTGCTCCGGGAGTCGAAGCGCGTGATTCGTCAAATCGGTCCCGTGTTGATTACCGAGACCCATCACGGCTTCTGCTGTGCGAACTCGGGCGTCGACCAGTCATCCAGCGGCGCGCGCGACCGGATCCTGACGCTGCCGGTTGACCCTGATGCAACGTGTCGTGCCCAGCGAGCACGGTTCTCCGAACTCGGGCTTGACGTCGCCGTCATCATGACCGACACATTCGGTCGACCGTGGCGAGAGGGTCAGACCGACATCGCAATTGGTGTCGCCGGCTTGAATCCACTGTTTAGCTATATCGGCCAGGAAGATCCCCACGGTCACGAGTTCAGGGTGCAAGAGATCTGCACAGCCGATGAGCTCGCAGCAGCCGGCGAACTTGTCAAGGGCAACACCAGCCGGGTCCCAGTTGCAGTCGTTCGTGGCTTCGTTTGGGAGCGCGACGACGAGGCCTCGTTGGCTGCGGTCCTGCGAGATTCCGAGCGGGACCTTTTCCGCTGAATCGAGGTCGCTGAACATGCCTCGCGACACCGAGTGGCCGCCCGTCACCTTCGAACGGTTGACCTGGCTGATCGAACAGGGCGGCGACGCGCGTCGGTCAGGTCGCGGTCGGCGCTATGACTCCGCAGTCACTCCCGAGATCGCCAGTGCCGAGATGATGTTGCCGTCGGAGTGTGCGCTGGTCTCCGAAGACGTACGGACGGCCATAGCGGCCTTTGACTTGCGAGTCGGCGACGTGTTGGCACCGCTTGAGTCGCTGCTCGTTCGGATCGAGTCGTCGGCGTCATCACGCATCGAGAACGTTGCGGTGCCGGTCCCGGATCTCTTGATTGCCGAGACGGGTGACAATCAAGGTCGATCGGTTGCCGATGTGATGGGCAACGTCGATGCGACCACCGCTGCGATCGTTCTCGCGGACGACATCTCGTCTGAAACGATCCTTGACGTGCACCGAGCTCTCTTAGGCTCAACTTACCCTGTGCTCGCAGGCCGGTGGCGCAATGAGGCGGTGTGGATCGGGGGATACTCCGGCGGTCCGCCTGAAGCCGAGTTCGTTCCGCCGTCGGTGGAGCGGATTCCCGCAGCGATCGACGACCTGTGTGACTTTATGGCGCGTACCGACATGCCGGTCTTCATCCAGGCGATGGTGATGCATGCCCAGTTCGAGACGATTCATCCGTTTCCCGACGGCAACGGTCGGGTGGGCCGGGCATTGATCCACGCATTGCTTCGTCGTGAAGGTCTGACCAGATCGGCCACTCTGCCGATCTCAGCCGGCATCGTGTCGCAGAAGCATCGCTATATCGAGGCGCTCACCGAGTACCGCATGGGCGACTTTGTTCCGATCGTAGAGTTGGCCGCCGATGCCACATTCGCGGCGCTGCGCAATGCGAGTCACCTCTTCGACGACGTGGTCCAGATGCAGGAGCAGTGGCGCGAGCGGGCGTCATCGCTGCGATCAGACGCCCTTGCGCACCTGATTATCGACAATCTCCTCAGCCACCCGGTCGTCGACACCGAGGTTCTCGAGTCGGTCCTTGACGCAAGTCCGGCGTCGATCCGTCGTGCGTTGAACGATTTGGCCGAGCGTTGGGTGATCACCCCGATTTCGCGACCGTCCCCCGGACCGCAACGCTTTGTGTGCTCCGACATTGTCCGTGCACTGAACGGTTTCACGGAGCGTTCAATTAATCCGTTTGGGCGCCACTGACGACATCTCGATCTGTACTTAGCCAAGTCGTCGGACGGTCAGTCTCACGACCCGCCGTGGTGACGCTTCGTTGCGATCAGTAGATCAGCCGAGCAGGTCGACTGCGATACCGCGGAAGTACTCGGCGGAGAGACCGAGTGATTCAACGTCAATGCGCTCGTCGTGTCCGTGGAAGCGGGAGCCGAACGTGGCGAAATCCATGTTCGGCGAGTAGAGCCCGGTTCCATACGCAATGCGACCGCGCTCGCGATAGAAGCGGGCATCGGTGCCACCGACGACAAGTCCGGGGACCAATGTCGCACCGGGGTGGGCGATCTGAGTGTGCTTCTCAACAGAGTTCCAGAGGGGGTTGTCGACGCCAAAGGGTGACGAGGTCGCCGGGGAGTTCTGGATGTCGCTGACCTCGACGTGTTCGTAGAGGTCACCGAGTGCCGCACGCAGGTGGCCATCGGCATTCTCACGGTCGCCTGGAACTGTACGTATATCGATTTCGAGGTCAATCACGTCTGGGATGATGTTTGTCTTCGGACCGCCATGCACAACGTTTGGTGAGAACGTCGTGTGCGTATGGGCGTGGCAGGTGCGTGCGAGCGGCGTGGGCAGCGAGCTGATTGTGTCCCAGATGGAAGCAGGGTCGAGTAAGCCTTCGCGAACATCATCACTGAGTGCCATGGAATTAACTTGTGCACGCCAGATCTCGTCGAGGTTGGGGGTGGGTCGGTACTCCGTGAGGCGTCGGATGATCTCAGCGGTCTTGATTAGCGCGTTGTCGGCGCCGAATGGCATCGATCCGTGACCGGGTGTGCCGCGTACGCGAAGGCGTCGCCAGGCCATGCCCTTTTCGTTCACGTTGACTGTCACTTGGCGGGATCCGTCTGTTGCCTCGTGCGACCATCCGCCAAGTTCCGTCAGGACGTAGTCGGCGTCGATGTCGTCCCAGTGGTGCTCGGCCATCCACTCTGCCCCCCATACGCCGCCGGCTTCCTCGTCGGCCACACCGAAGAAGATCAGGTCGCCGAGCGGTCGGAAGCCTGAGTCAGCAAGGTGACGAAACGCGACCGCCATTGACGACGTGAGGTTAAGCATGTCGATTGCGCCGCGACCCCAGATCTCTCCGGCGATCCGTTCACCGCCGAAGGGATCGTTGCTCCACCCCTCGGGACTCACCGGTACAACATCGGTGTGCCCCATGAGACAGAGCGCAGGGGCGCCGGGGTCAGACCCCTCGATGCGGGCGACGATCGAGTCGCGACCTGCGCGGGGCGTATAGGTCTGGAGGTCGAGTCCGGAACCCTCTAGGTACTGCCGCAGGGTGTCTGAGGTTCGTGACTCGTTCCCTGAATCCGGCGTGCCGTCGTTGACGCACTCGTTGCGAATCAAAGTTTGCAGCAGTTCGGCGGTGGGACCCTCGAACTCCCGGGCAGATGGCATATCGAGAAACCTAGTGCCGGAGAGACGCGACGTACGAGCGTCGATGCTCGGTCCGGGAGCGATTGGTCGGCCAGGCGAGCATGTGGAGCCGTTCAGCGGTTAGTTGAGCCCCTTGGGAGGTGAAGTTGAATCGGGGTCGGCTCCATGTTGACGAGCTTGCGCTGGCATTAGACGTAGAGCAGGCCGGGTGCCGCAGTCATCGCGACGAGAGGGAGCAAAGTTGCAATCTCCATGGCTCCTCCATTCGAGCTGTTCCTCTTGGATCGCCGGAGGATGGGAACGCAGTGATTCAAAAGTAGGCGTCGGCGCGGCGCCCTAGCTCTGGTTGGTCACCCGAGGTGGCGGATCGGGCCATCGTTATTCGGTCGGTCAACGAGACGGACTTGGGCATCGGTCACGAGCGTCTGACTATCCGACACGATCACGGGATTGAGGTCGAGGTCGTCGATGTCGCGTTGATCGTCGCACAATTGCGCGGCGAGGACGACGGTTGTCGCCCATCGGGAATTAGATGAATCTGATGGGGCCACACGTTCAGCATGGCAGCACAGGCTGCGGAGCCTACGCTAGGGGGGTGGATCAACCGATCGCCGTGTTCTCCGCCGTGGAACTTGACGAGCACCATGCGCCGGATGGTCACCCGGAACGGCCGGGTCGGCTCGTTGCTTCGCTTGCCGGGATTCCGGCCGCTGGGCTCGTCGAGGCGGTGCGGATGGTCCAACCCCGGTTGGCAACGGTAGCCGAGCTCGAACGAGTCCATGACCCGCGGCTCATTGCCCAGGTTCGCGATTTTTGTGAGGCGGGCGGCGGCAATATCGACGACGACACCTATGCCTCGCGGGGCTCGTGGGCCACGGCGCGCCGGGCGGCAGGAGCGCTGCTCGACGCCGTGGACGCTCTCAAGACCGGACAGTGCGATATCGCGTACGCAGCAAGTCGTCCGCCGGGTCACCATGCTGAGTTCGATCAATCGATGGGATTCTGTCTTTTCAACAACGTTGCCGTTGCGGCGCGGGATCTAATCGAGAGCGGAGAGCGAGTTGCGATTGTCGACTGGGACGTCCATCACGGCAACGGGACCCAGAACATCTTTTACGACGATCCTTCGGTGCTATACGTCTCGACGCATCAGTCGCCGCTGTACCCGGGGACCGGCCGGCTGAGCGAAACCGGCGGGGAGGGTGCTCCCTTTTCGAACTTGAATCTTCCGTTCCCGCCAGGTACCCGCGGCGATGTGTTCCGACAAGCAGTCGATGAAGTGATTGCGCCGGTAATCGAGCGGTTTGATCCGACATGGCTCATCATTTCGGCTGGGTACGACGCGCACCGGAACGACCCGCTCGCAGGGCTGCAGCTCACCTCTGCTGACTACGCCGATCTTGCGGACCGGCTCCGGCAACTCGTCGGCGAGCATCGCCTCGTCGTTGCGCTTGAGGGTGGCTACGACTTCGATGCACTCAGCATGTCGACAGGGGCAACGCTGAGCGCCCTGGTGGGCGAGCAGTACCGACCGGAGCCGGCGTCGAGCGGTGAGATCGGCAAGCCGGTGGTCACTGCTGCCCGGCAGCTGTGGGACCTCTGATACGGGCGGTCCCTCAAGGTGTCCGATCAGGCTTGGCCGATCCGAAACCTAGATCGGAGGAGACGGCGGGAACGACGATGTCGCAGACGTTTCCTCCTGTGCTGACCGAGTTCCCGGCGATTGTTGCCGACACCACTGTGAGGCCGTTTTCGAGAACCCATATGCAGGCCTTTGCCCCGTCGATTGTTCCGGTGTGGCCGAATCCGTACTGATCGGTAAAGACGCTCGGTGGTTGGAGGATCAACCGATCTGATTCGGTCATTCGTCCGAGGAGTATTGCGGTGTCGTCGGTGGACACGAGTAAGGAGCCGGCCCCGCCTAGGCGCGACAGCCGCTCGACCCCATCAGCGTGAGGTTGGTCTTTTGGCTGTAGTCCGTCGTTGGTGAGGTGCACGCCGCTCACTCCGACGGGATCGAAGATCAGTTGTTGCAGTGCTGCGTCGAGTGGTTTGTTCGCCTGTTGTTCGACTAGCAGTCCGAGAAGGCAGTAGTTGCCGTTCGAGTAAACCCAACGTCCGCGGTTGCCGTTGGGTGGCGAGGCTAAAAGCGACGGCACGAAATCACGACAGGTTCCGCCCCCGGTGAACCAAGAATGTCTTGCCGTACTCAATCCACTTTGATGATCGAGTAGTTCCCGAATAGTTACGTCGGCCCACTCGGCGTTCGGGTCGAGGCCGACTTCAGCCCATGGGAACGGACCGAACGCATCGATGTGCCTCTGTTCGTGCAGTCGAGCAATCGCCATCGCGACTACGATTTTGCTTACGCTTGCAACGACCATGGGTGTGTCACTGGTTGCGGGCTGCCCGCTGATTGTCGAGCCTGAGGCGCGACTGAATGCGACTTCGCCCGAGCGCACTACCGTCAGTGAGGCGCCTCGGTTGGCCTGAGCGAGGCGATCGAACGCCGTCGCGGTCGCGCCGAATGATGGGTCGCCGAGAGGCCGCTCTCCTAGATCAAGCGCTGGCTGGGTCGTCGCCGCCGTTGTTGGGGTACTGGTGGCTTTTGGTGAGGTCGTGGTGGTTGAAGGTGTGGTGGTCGATGGTGTTGAGGCTGGGTCGACGACATCGTTCTCGTCGAGTGGATCGACGGTGATTTGTCTGGTGTCTGGGTCAAGTATCGACGGTGGTGTGGGGAGGGGCGCTGTGGGGCGTGCGGTCGGATCGGCCCCTTCGGCTCGGGTGATGCCGCAGCTGGCCATCAACAGAGCGACAGCAAGCGCCCACAGCGCAGATGGTCGACGGCCGCCCCGGCCAATTGCACGCCTGCCTCTCATCGCAGCGAGAATACTGGTGCCCGCATTGTCAGTGGGCGCGTCCGATACTGATGTTGATCGTTGGCCGTCGGGCAGACTGAGCTCATGACAGCCATCGTCGTTGCTTGCACCGACCTTGAAGGTGAGGTCGATTTCTTCACTTCTGAGGTGGGGTTTCGGATACGGCTCGTCACCCCCGCTGACGACCCGCGCCGTGTGGAGCTCCAACGTGGTGGGACAGTGGTCGAGTTGCGCCGTTGCGGCAACGACGTTCCGATTCGTCTCCGAGTTGAAGACGATAACGAGCGTTGTGTTGAGTGTGAGCTGCGTTCACCCGGGGGTTCAATAGTTGAGTTCGGCATGCGACCTGCCTCGCTCGCTGTCCCCGAGAGCGTCCCGAGTTTGACCGTTGTCGATGCAGCCACCGGTGGTTTCGGCATCGGGCGCGCAGGGATGGAGTACCGGGACCTACTTCCGGATCGTTGGGGTGGCCGCTTTATTGCGAGTCACATTCGAATCGAAGCGGGTGGAGACATCGCTGACTGGGTGCACTTTCACCGCATCAGGTTCCAGATGATCTTCGTCGCTGCCGGATGGGTCGAAGTTGTGTATGAGGACCAGGGTGAGCCGTTCCGAATGGTGGCTGGAGACTGCGTTCTGCAGCCACCAGAGATCCGTCATCGCGTGCTGCGGAGCTCACCGGGTCTCGAGGTGATCGAGATTGGCTGTCCGGCAGAGCACGACACCCTCGCTGACCACGATCTTGAGCTGCCCACTCCGTGTGTAAACACGACGCGAAACTTCGCAGGGCAGCGCTTTGCGCGCCATATTGCCGAGGATGCACCGAGGATGGCGTGGGCGGATGACTCGTTGGCGGTCCGAGACACTGGTATCGAGAAGGCAACCGACGGATTAGCGGGGGCGGTTGTTGTCGCTGCTTACTCGGAGCCAGCGTCGACGCTGCTCACGCACGACGGCGAGTTCGTGTTCCTAGTTGGACTCGCCGGTGAAGCGGTACTCGACGTGGCTGGCCGCCTGGTGGCGTTGACACCCAGGACGTCGATCGCGATCCCGGCTGGAACGAGTTGGTGCTGGTCAACCCACCAGCTCGGGCACGAGGCGCTTGTGGTCAGTCTTCCTGCTGACGCAGTGCGCGTCGGTTGACGCCGGTTGCAGCGGCGGAACCGTCGACCTCGTCGACTTTCGATCGCATTGCGAAATCGACGCCGATTTCTGACCGTAGTCAAGGTGGAAACACGGCGCCGGACGCTGTGTCATCGTGGACGGCATAAAAGTGGTCGGGCCTTTTAAAAAGGTCGTCGAGTGGATTGAGTAAAACAACGACTCGCTGTTTGCCCATGATGCCTGTCACGAGTTTTGGGACGCCAATAAGGGGACGTTAGAACGACACTGTCGCCCCGTTCGTGACTGCGCTGCCGGCGACCGAACGCTGAACAATCTGTTCGTTTTTCAGGCATTCCGACAGACGCGAAACGGCGGATCAACTATGCCTTATCTGTTGAAGTAGGTGGTGACCTGATCGGAGTAACCGTGGGTCCAGCGTTGTCGACCATAGTCTGGGGACTACCGATAGTCCCCGGTGCTCTACCGATCGGCCGAATCGTTCTCACGGTGCTCTCCGCTGGGTACGGCGCGGTGATCCAGCGAGGGGGTTTTGGATGCTCAAAAGCGAGATGCGCCAAATTTTAGAGGTTGGCAACGAGTAGACCGATCACCGCCAGGACCATGGCTGCTCCCACGGCGAGCGCCATTGCCGAGGACCCAAAAACGACTTTCTTGTGGGTTTCGTGCTCCCACTGCCGGTTTTCGGGCGAACCAACCTTAGGCAGATGGTGTGGCTTTTCATGACCCTTGCGCGGCTTGCTGGAACTGCTTCCCATCGCCGAGAATGTAGCTGCGCACACCACTGGCCCCCCAAAGAGAGTGTCACCGTTTGATAGTCGATTTCTCAAACGAGCCTGCCAAAACGATTTGCTGTCCCTGACGATGACCGCTGCTTTTCATAGCGGGCCGATTGTGGGCGATTTTCGCTTTCCTGGCGTTGACTGATTCCTGGTCGTTGATTGAAGGGGTGACGACCTTCGCCAAATCGGATGTGCTCTGCGGATCCTCATTGTGATGTACGAATCATTGAGCGCTGCCTCCGCCGGCTGGCGACATAGCCTATGGCTTAGAAAACTGCGCGATCTCGTCAGCGACTGACAGCGTAAGTTCTGTTCCACTCAGTGATGCCGGACGCTGAGGACCAGGCACATGCCGGTAGCCCGTGCGGCTATTGTTTCCGCATGAACTTTGTCCGCGTGTTGATCGGTCGACATTCATCGCGATGTTGACCCTCGCGCCGTCAGTAGTCGAAGCCGTAGTGGGAGGCTTATTGCGCGGCGTGGATGTGGACGAGGGGCCGACCTCCGAGCAGGTGTTGGTGCTTGAAGCCTTAGCGACTCATCTGTGGGGCCGTCCCGACCTCGACGTGCGTTCGGTGACCCGACTGAAGGCGAGTGAAGTGGCAAGTGTGCTTGCCGGCGAGGACGTGCGAGCGGTATTTCATGAACTGCACCTCACTCTCGAAGCGTGTCGTCATCCACAGTCACCAGCGCAAGTTGCAGCTGTTCAGGAGTACGCCGAAATTCTGGGGGTGGATAGTGAGGATCTCAAAATCTTCCGCGATCTGGTCCAGGGCGGAGTAGAAATGGCCAAGCGCGACTACCAACGGTTTCTGAGCAACAACATGCGGCAACGCTCAGAGCCTGGGTTGTCAGATCCGAATCTGAGCCGACCATTCCGAGAAGCTCAACTTTCAGACCTATTTGGAACATTGGCCGAATATGGCCCGGGAACCCTTGGGCGGGCATATTTGTCCTTCTACGAACGGTTCGGTTTGAGCCTTCCGGGCACGGAAAGTTCGTCGAACGACTCTTTTTTTGTTGCGCACGACATGACCCACACTATTGCTGGGCTGTCGACAACCCCTGAGGCGGAGCTTGCTTTGAGTGCGTTTCAATTTGGGATGAACAACAACGCCGTGAACCGTGCAGCGCTCCTTGCGTCTCTTGTTGTGCATGAGGCCGGCTTTGCTGTGCCCTCCCACCTCAAACGCTCGGAAAGCGGTCTGCTTGCTCGTCCGGCGGCCGCGAAACTGTTTGCCAATGAGTTGTCTCGCGGTAACCAGTGTCGGAGCGACTTTTCATTGGTAGATCACTTTGCCCTGGCGCATCACCCGATCTCTGAAGTACGTGCGGAGTTCGGCGTGCTTCCCCCGAATATCCAATCTGACCGCCACCACTGGTGGTGAGATGAAAGATCGTGATGTGAAGCCCCGGTTTTGAGGGCAAACGACTGACCATCGCAGGTGCAACAGTTCAATCCGTCCGATTTGATGTTCTGTGGCGCGATCGTCATTAAAGGCGCTGTGATTGGGTTCTGACTGTTCGGTCAGCAGCGGTCCTCTGTCCTGCCGATTTTCGGGTTTAGGTCGGCTCTTGGTGGAGCCGTTTGCGTATTTTGGACACAAGCAAACGACTAGTCGAGCCGTGGGTACCAGTTCCGGCGATCACCGCACGAGCGCACACGTCCGATAACCGGCAGAGACGACGGCAATGGCAGCAACCCAGCCGAAACCGCAGATCAGAGTGCTGCAGCGGTGGAAGTTGCTATACGCCGCACATCAACTCCCTGCGGTTACCGTTTAGCTATGGGAATTCTGTTTCTTCCTGCCTCGTTGCTTGCCGCTTGGCTCCTTGGTGCCATTGGCGTGATCGCCCCAGGATCAGAGACAGGTGTTGATTTTGCGAGTAATTCGATCCGTTGGATGATGACGATTCCCGCTGGAGGCATGTTCATTGCCAGTGGGTTGATGCATACGATATTCGCGCAGCGCACCGCTGAAAACATCGGGTGGAAAACTAACGGCTTCCAGTATGAGGTTGGGTTTTTCAGCTTTGGTGTCGGAGCTGCGGGCATCTATGCCGCCTACTTGGACAAGTCTGCCTGGGTCTTACTGGCCGTCGTGATCTCAGCGTTCTTGCTTGGTGCTGCTGCAAACCATGTGTACGAAATGGTGAAAGACCGGAATTTGAAGCCGGGGAACACGATCGTGTTGGTCTATGACCTGGGCCTACCGCTGTCGCTTTGGGTACTGCTCGCTCTGGTTTGATCCGAAAAATATGGCGGCAGTAGTGGTGGAGGCATGCGGCTGCCAACGTCAATCCGTTGAATTGGAATACGTGTCCGCCCCGACCGGGTAGCCCGGACCTGAGTTGTTGACACGCTTCGTGTGCGGGCAAGTCTCGGTTGTTGAGTTTCTGGGCCAGAATCAGGTGCTTGGATTTTCGGCGCCTGTGCCTAGGCGAAGGCCCTGAGCTGTTGGGGTATCGGGTGGCTGCTGGTTGAGGTCGCCGCAGACGGTACCGAGAGCGTTGAAGGTTTCTGTGCACGCCGGCAAAAGTGGAGCCGTCACAAGGCTGCGGCGCGGGTCTTAGGAGGAGAAGGTTTCGCCTTTTTGGCTGTGGGTTTCCTGCTCGGTCGTGGAAACATAAACCACGTGCGCTGGTGCTGTGATTGCGTAGACCATGAGTGCGCAGCGAATAGGCCTGCGGTCAACACTGCGGCTGCCGTCAGGACACGCCCGGACCCGACGTTTGCGGTTCGTCCTGTTCCCTGAGGCCTTCGTCTTGAGTGATGTACATAGTCGTTGACGGAAATGCGATGCCGCTACCGGCGCTCTCGACTACGTCGAGCACGATTAAGAGGAGATCTTGTTGAACCACCTGAAAGTCAAACAACTCCTGAGTGGTCACTCTTGCCCGAACCTCAATATCGATCGACGACTCTCCAAAGTTGGTGATGAGCACCCGCGGATACTCGACTTGATCGAGAACCCGCGGATGCTCACGGAGTCGTTGGTCCGCTAGATCTACGATGTTGCGAAGCTGGTCCGCAGTTGTCTCGTATCGCACCCCAATGACGTGGCAGAACTCCATGTGGCGCCGTGCAGAGAAATTTGTGGTTTTCAGGCCGCTGATCTTGGAGTTAGGCAGGATCATCACGGTGTCGTCTAACTTCCTGATGCTGGTCGAACGGGGGCCGATTTCTTCGACTGTCCCGTAATCGGTATCGACGGTGATCTTGTCGTCGACGCTAAAAGGCTTGTCTGCGTACAGCGTTATCCCGCCGATGAGATTTTCGAGTGTTCCTGTCGCTGCGAGGCTTATAGCGAGGGCGAAGACGCCAGCACCGATGCCGAGACCAATGCTGGACACTCCAAGCTTGGTGAGTCCGAACCAACCGATCACCATGACACCGATAACGCTGACGACTTTTCCAATGACTCGAGTGAAATGACTCTCATCTTTGTCACCGAATCTCGGCGAGTCTGCGAGCCATCGCGACACCATCGACGATCCCAACCAAAAGATCCAAGCGAAAGCAGTCCAAGTTGCGACCGTGACGACAACGTTCACCATGGATGCAACTTCGCCACTGTGGTTTATCTGTTCGTTGAGGAATTTTTGAGCACTAGCGACCAACACCAGAAGCACAACGGGCGTAGTGAGCTTCCAGCGGTACCCCCGAAGGGAGTCGTCGGCGCGTTTCGAGACTACGAAATGGCGCCATAACCAGGTGCAGATGAATGCACCGGCGATGATCAGAATGTCGGCAATCAACTTCCAAAGCGGGATGCCAAACACCTGAGTCTTTAGTGGCTCCGGCATTGCGTCAAGCAGCCACTGGGGGATCCAATAACCGGTCGCGTTAGTGATTTCATTCACCCAGTTTTTGACAATCACGCCCTCACGAACAGGTAGATCGCTAACGGCTTGTCTCCACCCTTTGAGCCCGGTCACCGTGCTCGCAGAGAACACGTAGTCGCCTGCTCGTGCTCCGACTGCGAGTCGAACGATGGTGATTTCTGTTCCTGGGATGACGTACCGCTCGATCCCGGCCGATGGCCGTAGCCGCGGCTCACTCGCTCCAGCGACGATGTCACTCCCCGCAGCAGTCACGTCTGCTGTAGTGGTCGCGTCAGACTCGACGAACACGTCACCGTTGCTTAACTGCGCCTCCTTAACATCATCAGCGTTAGGGAAGTCCTCAAGATCAGGTTCAGGTATCCGATTGAAGATGTCCGCCAAGCGCCCGAACGACGCCACGATCACCTCGTCCTTGTTTGCGGTAGCTACATCAGAAAGATCAAATAGCCGCCCCGTGCCAGAAAGGGCATCAGCTAGCGCCTTCTGAGTCGACTCCGAACGGTTCCGCTGATACTGGACGTACAGCTCCTCGGCCAGAGCAACTTGGTCAATGAAGGACAGGTAGGTGGCCTCTGGGCTTGAGGTGTCGAGTGGTTGGAGAGGATTCGCATCGTCACTCTCATTTGCTACTGCGGTGCTAACGCCAACCCCGATTGCTGCTGTGAGGACAATAAGAAATAGCCGAACCATACTGACCAGCGTTCTGCCGGTTTTCGTCCGAGAGCGCGCTTCAAGATGCTGGCGGTTCATATGTCGATTCTTCCGTGTCAAACCAGGCCGCCACATGCAGAGAGCGAACACGATTTCTCGTTGACGCCGCCAGGGCCTGCAGCATGCGCAAAGCCTAGCCGGGTAGTTGAATGGCGACGCCCCGAGAAATTTGTTGGAAGTGTGCAAGCCCGAGCACCACAACCGACCGAACTGCTCAGCCCGAGGTCGCTCAACCGCTCTGCTTGGAGCAGCTCTTGCGAATGTGCCGGCAGTCCCCGCCGAGTCCGCACAAACCGGTTGAGATGCTGCTCCTAAATAGACAATGTTCCCGCCGGTATGTCCGCGCCGTGGCAGACACGACGCCACTGCTCCCAACAACACAACGCAAATCGCAGCGCACCTCGGTTTCAGCGTCAGCCAGGAACCTGGCTTCGGTTGCGAGCGTCGTTTGCGCGCCGATCACCGACACCGGTCAACACGAAGTCCTGGATCTTCGCGGCGTATAACTCGACGTGATCAGCTGTCAACAACCTCGACGTCCATGACGTCACACACTCAACAACGTCATCGTCGAGGCCAGCCAGAACAACAAGAGATAAATTGGAATCATGGGTGTGTGCCATGACCCAGCACCGTGACCACCGACGACGAAACGACGATTATGGCCTTGAGCTTTCACAACGCGCCGTCTGATTCTTCGCGCATCGCGGGAGTGGTCCACGTGGCGTTTTGTGAAGTCGAGTTGGACGGATCAAGCGAGCGCCTGGAATGAGAGCTGGCGAAGGTTCGTTTTCTCTGTGGTCCTGTATGCAAGGATCAGGCACATGAGCGCACCGATTCAGCCGCCCGCCTGGCATCCCGACCCGCAAGACCCGCAAATGCTCCGTTATTGGGATGGCCAGCAATGGACGGAGCATCGTTCTCCTCTGAACGTCGCCCCGCCACCTCCTAACGTCCAGAATCCTGCTCCGCAGGTTGGCAGTGTGCCCGCACCGCAGCAGGAACGCCCGACTACAACAGCGGCATTTGTATGCGGGGTGATCGGTGTCGTCGTCGGATTGATCCCGTTCCTTGGCGTAATTGCCATTCCTCTTGGGGTCATTGCGTTTGTGCTTGGCATTCTCGGTTGGTGTCGCAAGCCAGATCGGTCGAGGTTGGCGCCTGCCAGCACAATCCTGGGCGGGCTCGCCGTCGCACTTGGCGTGATTGGAATCATCATTGTGGCGAACGTCTTCAATGACGTCGCTAATGAAGTCGCTGAGATCTTCAATAGAGACCTTGACACGTCACCAAACCCGCCCGCTGAAGTGATTGTTGAGTTCGGGGACGATGCCAAGCTTGATCGCTTGGCTAACGAGTGCGCCGGGTCGGGCGAAGAAGCCGCCGAGGCGTGCTCTGATCTGTGGGCTGAGTCCCCGGTCGGTTCCGGTTACGAGGACTACGCAAATTCATGCGGAGCCCGACCGAACCGCGACGGCTTCGTGTGTCTGGAAATTTAGGAGGCGGGCTGAGGTGATGCGACTGGAGTCCCAAACGGGTTCCTTTCGACAACGCGAGCGCAGACTTGATGTTGCCACCCGGCGACGATGGAGTGGTGGGTGACTCCGTGCGGCGGGCAAGACCAATTCGAGTGACCCGCGAGATTTTCGCTCCGGCTGAGTTGGTGTGGGCCGTAATCACGACTCCGGGACACCTTGAGGATGTGCATCCGTTTTGCGAGCACAACCCTGTGAGGGAGTGGCCGGGGGCTACTGCGTGCGATGAAATTCATTACCGGAGCGGCTGGGTGTATGAGAGGACTTTCACCCGGTGGATTGATGGTGTCGGCTACGACCTCGACATCGGGGCATCGGGCGAGCCGGCCTCGAAGGTCAGTTGGCGGATTTCTCCCCGGCCAGATGGAGCCTGCAGCTTGGCAATCAGCGTGTGGCCGCGATCGCTTACTCGCATCGGTGGCCTGCAGATGCTTTTGCGACTTTTGATCCTCGGTCCAATGATGCGCCGTTATTTGCGTTCGGTGACGATGGGAGTGGATTGGTTCGTTACGCATGGGGAGTCAGTGAGGGCTAACCAGTTTGGAACTCACCGGTGGTTCTCGCGGCGGTGACCACGAGTTACCACGGTCTCTGATTGACCGATCGGGCCCGGCGGTCTTCGATACCTGCGTGGCCCCGATGGCGCCGCCACCGACCAAAACGCAGGGCCCTCGTCCTTTGCGTCAACATCTTCTGTGCTTGCGTTGCTGTGCCAGGTGACCGGGTGTGCGTAGGTTGGGGCTGATATGAGTTGGTTCAAGCAGAAGTTTGCACCGTGCAAGCCGCGGGACGGCTCCCGATATTGGCGGCACAAGAACGAACCGGTGAAGTCCGGTCGATACATTCGGTGCGTCCGATGTAAGAAACGAAAAAACACCGAACCGCCGACATGGACGCCTGGTACGAGCATGGATGGCTCCCTTCTTTAGGGGTAGGGGCAGATCTGGGAACGTTCCCTCTGCGTAGCCGTCTAATCGGTGAGGCCAACTGAACTGCCCGGTACTCGGTTTGCGGAGGGTGCGTTCGCGGTGGGTCACCACACGGTGAGATCATGCTTGTTCACACGAGCCCGCTTGGGGCGCTGAGTACGCAGAGTTGGCGGGGCGGCACACTACGCGCTCTGCAGGGCGCGATCTCACGTTTTACGCGATCATCGCTGCTACGGCGGTGTAGGCCGACTCGCTTGCGCCGTGAACTGCAATGGTCTTGCCGTTTGGATTCATCGCCTCTCCGGCAAAGAACACTCGGCCTGCCACCGACTCGGCCAGTTTCTCAGCGTTGGCCTTTCGCTGAGAGTACGAGCCTTGGATGTAGGGCTCGCGAGTCCAGTCCTGCACGATGTGCTGGACGTACTGCTCCGAGGCCTGGCCATCAAAAATCTCGTCGAGCTCCCGCAGTATGTGCGCAAAAAGCTGCTCGT
>Ga0055584_100003309_pt1 | contig 15905 bp, 18 predicted proteins | sample OSDHelmetaG_FD_58716 | JGI IMG/M metagenome (GOLD analysis project Ga0055584, IMG submission 58716) | Pelagic marine sediment microbial communities from the LTER site Helgoland, North Sea, for post-phytoplankton bloom and carbon turnover... | ecosystem: Environmental > Aquatic > Marine >... | reverse complement strand
TGTAACTCTAATTCTAGCTCTAACTCTTCTTCAAACTTTGGCATATTATGTTAAAATCCTCATAAATTATTCTATACTATTATACTAAAAAAACGGAGAAATGCAAGTGCAATCACTTTTCATCACTGCAACCAATACTAACGTGGGGAAAACCCATACCACTGTTCAACTCATTGAAGCCTTTGCTTGCAAAGGTTTGTCTGTGGGTGCATTTAAACCTATCGAAACAGGTGTAAGCACTATAGCACATGATGCCAGTTTACTCTTAAAAGCTTGCCAAAAGGTAAATGAGAAGTTTAAAGATCTCACAGAAAGTGACATTACAGCCTATACCTTTCCCCTCCCTGCAGCTCCTTTTTGTGCAGATATACACAAAGAGATAGTCATAGAGAAGATCCTTGAAAAATACCAAGAACTCTCACAACTCTGTGACATACTTTTAGTCGAAGGTGCCGGTGGTCTTATGGTACCTGTCACAAAAGATTTCATGATGATAGATCTGGCTAAAAAACTGGAAGCAAAAGTCCTTTTAGTCACCCCTAGCCGACTAGGATGTATCAATGATACTTTGCTTTCCATGGAAGCGTTAAAATCGCAGAATATTGAGTTTGAGTGGTGTGTAAATCTATTTGAAGACAAGGAGACTTTTTCTGAAGTCACACAGCCTTTTTATGATGAAGTCTTCCCTGAGTGGTGGAGTGTTGAAAAAGGAATAAACAGGTTTATTAGCACCTATTAGCTATAATAGAATTCTCAAAATACCCTAGGCGTTCATAATGGGTTTTCTGAGAATTCTAATTACAAATTAAATCCACAAGGGCGAATATGCAACATCTGGTAGATACAAATAACTTAGCTGACACACAAATACAACAACTACTTCATGATGCCAAAACTTTCAAACAACAACGTCCCCCTCAGCTGTTGAGAGACAAACTACTTATGACCCTTTTCTTTGAAGCATCAACACGCACACGAAGTTCTTTTGAAGTGGCAGCCAAGAGACTTGGCGCTGCAGTCGTACACCTTGACCCCGGTAAAAGTTCTACTAAAAAAGGTGAATCTCTCGAAGACACCTTTGCAAACCTTTGTGCAATGGAACCAGATGGGGTGATCATCCGTCACTCTGAAAATGATGCACCAGGAATCTTAGCCGATATGCAGATGACCTCTGTCATCAACGCTGGTGCAGGTAGCTATGCACACCCTACACAAGCACTCCTCGATCTTTTTACCATGGTCGAGCATTTTAATGGAAACATTCAAGGTAAAACCATTGCCATTGTGGGTGATATCGTAAGTTCACGTGTGGCTAGCTCCGGTATTCGTCTGCTTACACGTATGGGGATGAATGTCATTTTAGTTGCACCCAAACCATTTATGCCCCAGAGTGATCTGCCTCAATATGAAAAACTCGAAGATGTCCTGGAGAACATAGATGTGATTATGTCTCTGAGAGCACAATTGGAACGTCATGCTTCCCCTATTTTCGATAATTATGATGAGTATGCAAAACATTACTGTATCGATCATAAGCGTTTAGCAGACAGAGACATTTTAGTGCTTCACCCTGGTCCGGTAATGAGAAATATAGATATCTCTGATGCCATGCTTGAAGATGAACGATGTAAAGTGCTTGAGCAGGTCAAAAATGGTGTCTATATGCGGATGGCTATTTTGAAACTTCTTCTTTTGGATTCGTAAAGAAGTGATGCAATGGCTAGATAAAAAAGAAGGTTTTGAGGAAATAGACAAACTTTCACGTGCACGTACCCCTTTTCTTTTTATTAGCTCTTTTGATGGTGAGAAAATATTTGCCAAGCCGCTTGATGACTTAGATGATGACATTTTCTATAAATTAGAAGATTGGCGTAACTACCCTGTGAAAAAACGTACAGAAGCGTTTACCTTCTCCAAATCTCCTGTTGATTTCAACACCTATAAAAAAGTACTGGGTGAAGTACTCGAGGAGATACGTTCCGGTAATACCTATTTACTTAATCTCACATTTAGAACACCTGTAGAGACGAACCTCACACTCAAAGACGTTTTCATCTATGCCAAAGCCAAATTTAAACTCTATTTTAAAGATGAGTTTATCTGCTTCTCTCCAGAGCGTTTTGTAGAGATAGAAGAGAATACCATAGCCACATACCCTATGAAGGGGACCATAAATGCCAACCTTCCTGATGCAAAAGAGACGATCTTGGCTGATCAAAAAGAGATGGCAGAACATGTCATGATAGTAGACCTTATGCGTAATGACCTGGGGATCATCGGTTCAGACGTTAAAGTAGAGAAGTTTCGTTATGTCGAGAAGATCAAAGCGGGTGAAAAAGAACTCCTGCAAGTGAGTTCCAAGATCACAGCAACCCTTCCTACTGACTGGAAAGATAACTTGGGCACACTTCTTAGTCAAATACTTCCCGCAGGTTCCATCTCTGGGACACCTAAAAAGAGTACGGTAAATATCATTAAGCATGTAGAGAATTTTGATAGAAAATTTTATACAGGCGTGTTTGGTGTTTTTGATGGGGAGTCCCTCCGTTCCGGGGTAATGATCCGTTTCATCGAAAAAGAAAATGGCACATTCTTTTACAAAAGTGGCGGAGGCATCACTATAGACTCTGATGCCAAAAGTGAATATGAAGAACTTCTAGACAAAATTTATTTGCCTTTATACTAATATAAGACATGAGAAACAGTTGCAATTTTATCAAAAATGATGTAAACTATTTTATAAAAATTTATAAAGGTTCCTTATGTCTAAACTATTTTTGAGCATCTTATTCTCTTTTTTTCTACTCCTTCACACTACAGCCATAGCAGAAGAAGAGATAATCCCCAAAGACGCCAATGTAGAAATACAGGAAGTGCAAGAGAATGAAGCCCCTGAAGAGGCAGAATCTACAGAAGTCACCGAGGAACAAGAGATCCAAACTGAAGTAACGGAAGAAGTACAAGAAGAAGTTGAACCTGAAGAGGTACTTTCTGAAGCAGAGAAAGAAGCTCTCGCAGCAGAAGAGGCCGAGTTACGTGAAGCAGGCATGGGAGAGGAACCTCTTGCCGAATAAAAATTAACGGCAACCTCTCTTTGATCTGTGTGTCCATGTATACGCCGAGTCATCCTTTACTTTAGAAAAATAAAGCTCCCCCGAATCTCTCCACGGGTCTATGATGATGCCCTCTTCCACTTTCCCGCCCTTGGTAACTACCACCAAAGCATTATGTTCATAAAAATATTCCCCTATATTCGCACCCACCAAATGAAATTCAAAAGAGGCATAGTGTTTCTGGGAGAGATAGGCATATAAAGCATCACTCCAGTGATAACAAAGTCCTTTTTCACGTACGCCCACAGTCACTAAAAAGTTGTGAAATACAGGTGGAGAAGTAAGTTCAAACTCTTCTGTCAGTTTCTGTGTTTTATGGAAAATATCTTTGGAAAGCTGCATTGCTTCACTTTGAGGAATAGTGCTACCCAATGAATGAAAAAGAAGTGAGAGTTCTGTCACTTTGGCTTGTGATACAGAAGGTGCTGTGACCACACACCCTACAAGAAAAAGTGAAAGGATTAAAAATCTAAGACAATATCTGAGCATAATGATCAGGAAGGTATGAAACGATAGCCATGATGACCAGTACCATTGCAGCACTATAGGTCCATATCCATTTTGGATCTTTAGAGAGTACAAATCCACCTATAAAGCCTACTATAAGACCGCCTATATGGGCACTGACATCAATGGAAGGTATAGAAAGTCCTATCACAAGGTTAATCGCGATGATGATACCAAAGTCTTTCATGAACGCTTTAGAGTGTGAGGCTATCTTTTCTCTATGTGCCAGGAAGAACCCTGCCAATGCACCAAAAATACCAAAGATAGCCCCAGATGCACCCACACCCACAGAGACAGGATGCATATAGAGTGATACAAGTCCACCAATAATCCCAGAGAAGAAGTAGATGCTTAAGTAAGACTTCGTGTCAAAGTACATCTCTGCACCACGCCCTATGAGATAAAGAGAAAACATATTCATCAGAAGATGGGTCATACCACCATGTAAGAACATCGCAGTCAGTAGTCTCCACCACTCACCCTTCAGCACGGTCAGTGGACCAAACAGTGCACCCATGTCTACAAGGGTCCGCATATCCATATCTATAAGACTTTGACTCAACAGTGCAGAAAAAAGATAGACTACAGAACTGGATGCTATCAGTATATAGGTAAGGGTATAACGTTGGATGTCAGCCTTCATAGATGCCTAATAGATAGCATCTGCAAAGATCACACCATCCACGCCACCTCTGGCTATTTTACTTATCTCTTTCTCACTATGTATGAGAACCAAGATACGTGTATCAAAAAGATACTCTTGTGCTATAGGGTGGATCATCAAAGCATCATCTTCTTCACAGATGATGTATTTTGCACCTAAAGCATTGGCGAAGAGTGCATCATCTAGTGTATTTACGACGACTGAAAAAGGGATGTTATTGGCTTGGCAATGTTGTGCGTATGTGTGCGAATCAACCAAAGGTTCAAGTAAGATGATGTCATCAGCTTGACTCTTCTCAATGCCTTTAATAGAAAAAACTTTAAAAAAACGATTACTTTTTATCCACGGGTGTCCGATAATTATCATGATTATTCCTTTAGTATTTATGGTGTACATTCAGTAGAACAGTAATACTTACCGCCTACAATGATACTCTCTTTCACAGTGACATAGGTATGACATTTTGTACATTCCACAAGTGTATCATCATCTAACTTTTTTTCATGTGGGCTTTTCCCAAATGCAGGGAACTTCCCTCCAAAAAATTTGTAAATAAGCAGTCCTGCTGCAGCAAAAATTAGTAGTTTTAAAATCAATTTTGTCCCTTAATATATAAATAATTTCGTTGATTTTTTTGTACTATATCATATTTTAACTGATGTTGTACATCTTCGATCTCATCAAATACACGAGACCCTTTATAGAAAAGATACTCTGTATGTGCATCACTTATTTTGCTAGTCAGATCTAAAAGCAGTTTGGTATTGGTCACCGCACGTGAAGTTATAAGATCAAACGCTTCATGCTCGACAGCTTCCACTCTTTTAGCTTCTACACTGACATTGGAGAGTTCCAAGTCTATGGCTGCATATTTTAAAAAAGAAACGCGTTTTTTGAGTGGTTCTGCAAGTACTACCTTAGTCTCTGGTAAGGCTATAGCAAGTACAAGTCCTGGAAAGCCTGCACCTGTACCTACATCTAAAAGTGTTTTTGGTTTCTCTATAAAAGTCAAAGGGAAAAGAGAATCCACAATATTCACATAGATAGCATCTACTGTTTTAGCACCGGTAAGATTATGGATCTGATTCCATTCATTCAAAAGTGATGCAAAGTTTTCCAACTTTACAATGATCTCACTTGCCAATACTATCTTTTCAGCATCTAAATATTGTGATAGGTTCAATTTGATTTTACCTCTACCAGTCCACTCTCAAGTAACTTATCTACAAAGTCAGAAAGATCTTTTTCCAACACTTCAGCATCGACTTCATACTGTTCCATCAAGATGCCAAAAACCTCTTGTAACGTTTCCTTCTCCTGCATCGCCTGCCAGATAGAAGTTCCTACTTCATCAAGGCCAAAGTAGTTTTCACTCTCCATGTCGAGAAGTACCATTTCTCCGTCCACTTCTTGAGCGAAGACTGTGTCTGCGAATGTAATTTTTTGATTGAGATTCATTGTTGTTCTTTTTAAGTAGAATTATAGCATATATAAACAATACAATGTAGCTATAGGGAGGAGATGAATATTTTAACTTGTTGTAGGGCCGTGAGTACCAAATTTATGTTCATTTTTATTGTATGTTAGACCCGATTTTGTCTTCTCCACACTTAACATTAATAATGTTGGTGTATTCCATTGTTTTTTTCTAAAAGCATTTTTATTCATAAAATTAAATATCCTTCTTCCAGAAAATAACATTTATTAATTTAAATATCTCTTAAACTAGCTAAAATACACTTAAATCCAAACTTAGATTTTATATAATAATTTTATGTTATACTCTCGTTTTAAAAAATTAATTATTACTTTTGATACACCTATAAAGTATTATATTCTACATAGGAACAGAATGAAACATATTGATGACAATGAGACTATAATTTCAAATAACACAGTGCAAAAAAAATGGCAAGCACCCAAAATGATCAAACTGAATGTGAAGGATACAAAAGGTGGATTTTTTACTGCAGAAACAGAAGGACAATTCGATTTCTTTTTCGGGTCATAAAGACGTTTAAAGCAAGTTAGTACTTGACAATATAATACTATCAAAAATGATTTAATGTTTCTTTTGATATTCTAATATATTAGGATGAAGTATTTTCTCTTCTATATCCATCTGAACCTAAAGACAAGACCAAATCTAGTGACGTTTCCATTTCCATAATCATCTCTATTGTATCTCTATCCATAGAGGGGTAGTCAAATTTCTCCAACAATTTAATCAATCTTTTATTATCGATATACTTCGACTGTTTATCATTAATACTTCCATCAGATACCAATAATTTAAACACAGAAAGAGTAAGAGAAATCAAACGCTCAACTCGTTTAGGTTCTAGTTTTGCATTCGTCCATAAGATCTTTTCAGGGAGCAGTCCTTCCGCAGCAGAACGAAATAGATGCCGTCCAACCCCATTACTTACAAAATACTCTGCAGGAACCCCTAAAATAAACTCTATGATCCGTTTATCCAATAAAGGGTAACTATACTCTAAACGATTTGTATTTGCAGCAGTTGCCCATGATTCTATACGACTCTGGATATGCCCATAGTTCCAATATGCCAACATATGTTTTCTAATGGTTCTTTGTGGCTGCATCGTCAATACAGACGGTTTTTTACTCTCTACTTTCACCAAAGGCAAGAACGACTTTTTAATAAAGGTAAAGGATGAGCCTTCTAAGCATGTGATCTTTGGTATTTTACAGTAAAGACTTCTAGGCACTAGAGGGACACACACATGATGGTATATAGCGCTCACCATAGACTTAATACTTTTTCGTTTTTTATATGCTTTTATCTGTAGTTCTTGAAAAAGTTTCCACCATGATCCTTTTAAAAAGAGATTGGCATAATAAGCCTGTCCGTGATAGGTGGAAAGATCATCTCCACCCCATCCGGAAAGTATAGTGCGTGATCCTTTTTTCTGTGCAGATTGTCGAACTGGATATTCATACCAAAATCTTGCAGAGTGCCCAAAAATGATAGTATCATTTTGCATATTGTGGTACATATCATTTACACTCAAGGAAACATAACGATGATCAATACCCTCAGCTTCTGCAATCATCTTGCTGTTTGACCATTCATGCTGTGTCGGGTCATCTGTTTCTGTAGGTTCATGCAGCCAATTGAATGCAAGAAGTTTTTGCCCTTTATCTTTTAACTTTCGTGCTGCTATCACTGCAATGCTCGAAGAATCAAGCCCCCCGCTCAAATGAGAAGTGATAGGGTAATCCGAACGCATTCTATCATGTACAGCCTGCTCCAGAAGTTCTCGAAGTTTTTTGGCATATGCTTCTGCATTTGGAAGCTTGATCTTAGGTGCATCTTCCAGTTTCCAATAGCATTTTTCATCCATTCCTAAATTTGTAATAGTGAGGGTATGTGCAGGTGGCAGCTTTTTAATATTTTCAAAGAACGTCATTGTCGAGCTGAGTAGTTGATCATTTACAATGTAATTGGCCACTGCTTCATCATTGATGTCTTTTGAAATATCAGGATGATGAACCAACCCTTTCAAATCATTTCCAAAAACAAATAAATCATCTTTTAGATGATAATAAAACTGTTTCACTCCGACATGATCTCGAGCACAAAACAGTTGCTGTTTTTTTTCATCCCATATTGCAAAGGCAAAGTCACCCACTAGATACTTAGGACACGCTTCACCCCATTTTACATAGGCTGCCAATATAAATTCGCTATCACCTACCTCTTCCAATGGACGATTGGGAAGTTCAAGATCCCTTGCCAACTCTTCACGATTATCGATACGTGCATCCATAGTCAAAACCAAAACATCTTTTTCCAACGGTAAATGTTCATACTTAGATTCTGGTGTATTCCAGAGCATAGTATGTCCTAATACTACAGGACCATTGATCCACGTTCCGCTTTCATCAGGTTCCCAATAAGAAGTTGCTTCAAGCATTGTTTCTACTATTTGTTTATCAACTGCGTTACCATTACGATTGAAAATCCCAAATATACCACTCATTATACACCTCTACTATGTTCACAAATCATATCATGCACTTCACCCAGTCTCCGCATATCCCACGGAACCTGCACACGGAAAACTTTTATGCCGTTAAGCATGGATGAAAGGTACTTCAATCGTTTTGGTTTTAGATGGGAAAACATATAGAGATAATTCGGTAGAAGAGCATCAAACTTTGCAAATCCTTTGATCTCTTCTATGGTAATCTCTGCATCACCTTCCACTCCTTCAAGTTCATAAAAAGCATGAATGGGTTTAAAATCTGTCGTAAAATTCTCAACATGATACCCCAACTCTTCGAATTTTCGGTATGGTCGATGATACGGATGTGAACCAACAGCCATGAACTTCCCATCAGCGATGAAAGTCGGTACTTTGTCATCTGAAATGAGTATATGTCCCTGCTTGATGAAGTAGTCCGTCATCGTCGATTTCCCACCCATTGACGGAGCGATAAAAAAGATGGGTTTTCCCTCTACTTCCACTGCACCTGCATGTAAAAAGTCATACATGTTTTCAAGTGTCATATAAAGAGGTAAAAGTAGGTGGATAAACCAAAAGCTTAGTAGATTTGCATCACCTTTTTCATCTAGTTCATAGTAGATCGTCCGTTCTCCACCAACCCAGTAAAAATGAACAACATCTTTAACCTCATAACACCAGGGCTGTCCTTCTTCACTGCCATCAAATTCACGATCTGAGTAAAGATAGACTTTTCTATCGTGCGCCCAATATAAAGGGAAACCACAGGTGATGGATTTTTTTAATTCAGTGGGAATTTTTGAAGAGAGTTCTACCTCATAGCGTGTTTCTGTTTCATGGGAAAGATCCAAAGGAAAGTCAATATCACTTCTAATCTTTGTACCGTAAACTGTCATCAACTAAAATACTTTATTATTTTTTAACTAGATTTGCTTTTGGGGCTAATTTAACTAAATTTACCCAAGGTATTTTGTTAAACTCTGCATCATAGGTTGTCGGTGTTCCTTGTGTTCCTAGCTCTTGTACAGCTTTAAGAGATTTTCTAACAACTTCTTGTGTTGAACTACTATACTGAAAAGGCTTTTTTGTATCTTTAATTAAAGACTGATACTCTGTTGACTTTTTAAGTGCTATCTTAATCAATCTCTCTCTTTTCTCTACATCACTCTTGGCCTGCATGATCCATTCAATCATGGCTGGAGCTTTCTTGTGAAAAGGCAAAGGATAAAAAATTACATGTATCGTATAATCATCTAGTTTCCCCTCTGCTGCTTTCTCAAACTTGGTACAGTAAGAACACTCGGGATCTGTCACAAGATATATCTCTTTCTTACCATTTCCATATGAGAAGGCAACACCTTCTTTGATAATATTAATATCTTTGGGAAAAGACATGATATTTCCCTCTTTATCATATCCGTTACCAAAATAGATAGCGCCAGTTTTTTTATCGAGAAATGCTGTAATGATCTGTGCGCCTCTCTGTGATTTTACTTCAATTTTTAAAAAATAGACACTATCTTTATCTATACCGTCTTTAAGTTGAAGTGTCGGGTTTTGTAAAACTTTTGTACTGGCTGTAATCTCATGAAGTTTTGCTGTATCCAAGTTAATATCACTTGCATTTACAACCGTTACCATAAACATTGTCAATAAACTGATGATCAATAATTTTTTTTTCATATTTTATATCTTTTCTTATTTTAGTTTTACCATTCTACAACAATCTATCTATAATAACACAATCTGATACTACCTTCATCTTACATTTCAATGTTTCAGCTAATTCCAACACCTTAATCATTAAACAGTTTGTTTACTTGTCCAACCAAACACAGAAAGTACCGTAAAAGCTTCATGTCCCTTAGCACCAGTAATGATGGTATCACCACATTGTGACCAGGCATGGGCTTTCATCTTTTCTTTAGACTCTTCATCTTTTGCAACTCCCAGGTAAAAAACTCCGGGGATGCCTCGTTTTTGAAGCATCTTTTGGGCTGTCAACGACTGTGCCAGACAAGCACTTTCCCATGGTGTGTAAGCCGCTGCTCTGGTGATGGCTTGACCTACTTTTATAGCTAAAGACATTTCTTTATCGTTTAATGCTGTTATGTTTTCTTTTTGAGGTAAATGCTCTAAGTCTCTGGTTAATCGTTTAAATGAAATAGTCAAAATAGCTGTACGCATCATACCTAGTGTAATATATGCCTCTAAAAAAAGTTTTTTTTCTTCTGATGATAATTTACTGAATTTCTTAAATTTATGTAACATCAAAATCCTCTTTTATCAACCCTTTTTTTTGAAGCATATCATAAGACCCTTCCGCTTTTACTCTGCCCTCTTCTATAAGATAGATATGATCAGCCTGTTTAATGGTCGTTGTTCTATGTGCGATGATGATGGTTGTTCTTCCTTTTAGGAATGGTGCCAGTGTTTCATAAAGGTGGAACTCTGTTGCATTGTCCAGTGCAGAGGTTGCTTCATCGAAGATGACTATCTTCGGGTCTGAAAGTATGAGTCTAGCGATGGCCAATCTTTGACGTTGCCCACCAGATAGACGTATACCATTTTTTCCAATGCGTGTTTCCAAACCATTTTCTAAGTTTCGTACAAAATCTTCAAGCTGTGCGGCTTTTAGTGCTTCGTAGATCTCTTCATCACTTTTCTCTTTGGAAAGAGTGAGGTTCATACGGATAGTGTCGTTAAAAAAGAGTGCTTGTTGTAACATCAGTGCAACATTTTCACGTACGACTGGCAAACCTATCTGTTCGATGGGAACATTGCCGTAAAGTATCTCTCCCCTGTGTGAAGGGTAAAACCCTACCATGATCTGTGCGATGGTCGTTTTACCGCTTCCGCTTGGGCCGATAAGTGCGATCTTCTCTCCTGCTTCTGCTTTTAGACTGATATTATGCAATACCTCTTTACCATTTCCATAGGCGAAACGTATCTCTTTTAACTCTACAGAAGTCGTTTTCTTACCATCAAAAGGATCTGTCTCATGTGGATAGTGTGGTTCTTGTGAAAGAGAAAGTAAACTATTGATGCGTTCAAGTGCCGGTTTAGTACTTTGGTAAGAGATAACCAATCCCATCAATTGTTGAATGGGAGAAACAAGTGTTGAAAGGTAAAAAAGAAAGGCGATCATCATCCCGATAGTCAAATCCGAATACGCCACAGCAGCGATGCCCAATGCTCTGAAGACATCCACCACAGTGTTTGTCAGAAGTGTCGAAGAACTCTGGGCCACAGAAGCTTTGTAGCCATAGTCAAGTGATGCAGACTCTATCTCTTTTGCACGTCCCTGAAGAATGCCGAAAAAACTTCGTTCCTGATTGCTTGCACGTACTTGTATGAACAGTTCCAGAGTTTCATTTAGCAGCTCATGATAGAGTTGATACGCTTCATGCTGACGTCGTAACAACGCTCCTGTCTTACGTCCTAAAAGTCTTGAAAAGGCTAAAAAAAGAGGATTGAGCATAAATACTAACAGTGCCAATACCCAGTTCATCCAAAGCATAATCGCAGCGATACCCACCAGCATTAAAGTAGCACTCAGTACCGTTGTCACTACCTGTCCGGCAAAACCGCTGACACTCTCCACATCCTGCACTGTCTTGGAAGCGATGCCCCCTGACTTGAGTGTTTCATACTCCGAAAGAGAAACACGTTCTAGATGATGTAAAACTCTATGACGTAAGAGGTAGCTTATCTTTTGTGTAATTTTAGTAGCATAAAATGTTTTTTGATTATTGAAGAAAAAAGCTAAAAATCGTAGAGTAAGGACTACTATCAAAATAACAGCAATGTAAACCCACACTTCAGAACTTCCAAAAAAACCGGAGATCATCTCTGTCATCTTTCCAGGATGCGCCAACAGAACTTCATCGATCAAAAGAGGGATAAGCATAGGGATCGGCAACAAAAGCAGTGTTGCCATAATGCCATAGAGACTGGTACGCCAGAAATCACTCTTCTGCGTTTTGATCTGCTTGTAGAGGGTTTTAAAGGTATAGTTTCTTGTCATTTTGACCTATAATTTATATTTTTATATATTTTAACATAAAATAAGTGATTACTATTCTATAGTCTTCACCACAATAGCCTTATAAACTTCATCCAGTCTATCAAGATCCCAAGGGACATTCACTTTGTACACAGGAACATGCTTCGCCATCTCAGTAAAAAAAGCAAACCGTTCCTGCTTCATAAAAGAAAAATCGATAAAACTGCTGTAATGAAAAGCCTTGAATTTTTCTATCCCTTTAATCTCATGGATCTCTACAGGTGCATCAGGTTCACTTTTTTCAAGCAGATATACCGCATGCAAAGGTTTAGGTTCAGTTGCAAAATTTTCTACAGCATAGCCCAATGTTTCTGGTTCTCGATAGGGTCTATGAAAAGGATATGAAGCGATAGCATAATACACCTCTCCACGTTTATCGATAGCCATGGAGTCATCTGAGAGCATCGTATGCCCTTTCTTGATGAAGTAGTCTGTCATTGTAGATTTCCCGCCAAAGGAAAAAGCAGAAAAAAGTACAGGTTTACCTTCTATCTCTACAGAACCTACGTGCAAGATACGGTAAATATGCTCTAACTCCAAAACGATAGGAAAGAAAGTATGAAAAACCCAAAATTGAAGTCGCTTGGGTGTGTAGTTTTTACCTTTAGTATAAATGATCTTTTTATCTAATGCATCCCACATCAGCGTCACTACATCTTTGATCTCCAATGCCCAGGTGAAATCTTCACCTGCATCTTCAAAAGGGAGCAAACTATGGTACCTTGCTTCCTGTCCAGACATCTCAACCCAAGCTGTTTTAAGAGGGAAATCATCTACAAGTGAAGATTTAGGAGATTCTATGACTTGTATAGCTTTATTGTCAGGATAATTTGAAGAGTCGGAAGGAAAGGAACTGGACTCTTCTTGTAAAACAGGTTCACTCTGAAAATCGAAACGGTGACCAAAGATCATCAGAATGCCCTTTTTTTCTGTGATTATAACAAGATTTCAATCATTCTTTGTTCCATCTCAAAAGAGATGAAACAAAGAAAGCATTAAAATGAAGGAGGGGTACCGAATTTACTGTCTGATACTGGAGCAGTTGTCGTTTTAAACGTTGCTGCTGTACTCATCAGTGATGCAGATCTTAATGTAGCAGGAGCTGTCAATGGCGCATAATCTTCCTGTGTGACTGTTCCTATGACCCATCTAAATGTACGAGTATGTAAACCATCCATATTTAGCTGTAGTGTTTTGAGTTCTTCAAAACTGTATTCGACCTGGTTGTCTATATCGATCAATGTGATGGATGTTTTTTTGTCTGTATCTTTTGAAAGTGATTCCTCATACGTCACACGACCATTTTCCTCTGTAGATACTACATCATAAGGCCCATAAAGAAGCAATTGCAATGGTGCATCTGCAAGGTTGATATCACGCTGGTTTTTCACCTGGAATGTCCACACTCTTTTTGTTTCTTCAGTAGAAAGCGCACGATAGTCAGAAACATAATCTCCATTGCTTTCATCCCACTCTGTTTTAGGGAAAACCACTTGAAGTATACCTGTACCATAGCCTGAGATATCATGACGGTCTTTCCCCTCCTGACTCTCTGCTATCTCTCCAAAGATACCTGCTTTGTTTTGAACATACTCAAACCCATCATCTGCCGTTGCTTTCGCTACGGTTTTCATGTACCAGGCTTTACCCAGTGAAGGATCTACTACAGAACTATCCGTCTGTGTACCACCTGAATTACAACCGATAAGGAACAAAGCCATAAAGCCAATTATTGTTATATTTTTCATCTTCTCTCCTTAGTTCGCTAACGGGAAGTCTAGTCTGTTGCTTAATGTATCATTCGCATCATTCAATCTGATCCAAAAGCCCATTGTCGGGTCTATTGTACCGCCATCAAGTCCTGGTGTGGTAGGTGAGACTGCTATATAACTATAAGAATCACGAGCTGTACTGTCATGCCTATATACTACATTTTCTATATAAGGGTCATTGGCGACAGTTCCCATTGCTTCAAACAAGCCATCATTATGAGAATAAAAGAGATCTTTTAATAAAAATGCTTTACTAAATGGATTTCCTACCATTACTTTTTTCCAGCTTGTAGCTGAAGAGTTTGGAAGTGTGTAAGTATAAACACTATCTACATTAACACTACCTGTTGCATGGTTAACAGGAGAAGCAGGAACTGTTTCAGATAATCCTGGTAAGTTTGTATTACAACTCCATGTTTTAGTGGCTCCAACAGCACCTGCATCAGTAATGATCCAATACCCTTTACCCGGTTTCACGCTATCGTTGGCATCCATCAGTCTCATATCTGTACTTGGATTTCCGGTATACGCAGCATCTAACTGTTCATACATCACCCAGTCAGCAGTATCACCGTACACTCCAAGAGAGTTTCCTAAAATATCTTCTATCCCATTGGTTCCCGTATTACATGGGAAACTGATCTCTTTCCATTGCAGGTGTGTCAGGGTACCTGTAGCCGTACCACAGGCAGTCACTTCACGGTATGCTCTTTCGTCTGTAATTGCTATTTCATTCAGAAGATCACTTGAAGGAGCGTCGATAATACCGTTGGGATCCGTATAAGCTTGATCTGTTCCAGATAACTCTGCCCAATCAGCCAAACCGTTTACCCCTACATCAGTACTAAGCACAGGACAAACAGCAGTAGCGATACTTTCATTACAGTCAGGTATACCATCGTTATCGGCATCGCTGTCCTGGTAGTCAAGCGTATCTGCACCATCTGTATTGAGAGGAATAAGACCTCCTGTACCAACATAGGCCGAGTTCAATCCATTGTTTGTAGTATAGGTAGCTGCATCATCTGTATTTGGGGCAATGTATCCTGATGTTGACTGTGCTTCCACATTATCTGGTATACCGTCATTATCACTGTCCAGGTCAAGTCTGTCTACGATACCGTCTCCATCTGTATCTTTATCTAAAACAGAAGGCAGATTTGATTTTGTCACCCAATAATCCTCTGGAATACAAGGGTCAATAGTAATGGTATGAAATGCATTAGCCGGATTAGATACTGTACCATTACCAGCACCAAATCTAATCTTAAAATCACTAGTACTCAAATAGAGTGCAGTTGCATGATATTCAGGATCAGTTACATCAAGACCAATAGCAGTACCACTACCATCACTTTGGAAACCATTTTGGTACTCTCCACCTATAACATTACCACTATAAGTACTTAGATTTGTTGGTGTGTCTGTAAGATAGATTGCAGCAGTGCTGTCAAAGACAACAAACTCATCATTGTCCTGATCTGTTACTGTAAATAGATACTGAGTAGCGACAGCAGGTATGGATGTTCCACTGTTCACAAATTTGATTTCCAATTCTATATAGCCATCTGGACTTGTATATTCAATAACTGGTTGTAAATAACTATCAATCCCTGCACCGGTCTGATCTAGTTCAGTAATCGTACCATCAACCAATGCAACAATCGTTACAATGGCATCCACACCAGTATAAATATCTGTATATAAGAATGAATCTCCGACAGCGGGATTAGCCGAATCTGAGCCACTGATGCTCACTGGACCCTGTGCCGCACCAAATATAGGACTTGC
>Ga0055584_100003307_pt1 | contig 15906 bp, 11 predicted proteins | sample OSDHelmetaG_FD_58716 | JGI IMG/M metagenome (GOLD analysis project Ga0055584, IMG submission 58716) | Pelagic marine sediment microbial communities from the LTER site Helgoland, North Sea, for post-phytoplankton bloom and carbon turnover... | ecosystem: Environmental > Aquatic > Marine >... | reverse complement strand
GACGACGCAGCCGACGACGACGACGCGGCCGACGACGACGACGCCGCCGACGACGACGACAGCGCCGGCGACGACGACGACAGCGCCGGCGACGACGACGACGCGGCCGACGACGACGACAGCGCCACGGACTCGTTCCAGTTCCTGACCGCGCCCTTCGCCGACTACACCCAACTCGACCGCGCCGGCATGCCGGTGGTCAACACGGTGCTGATCGACTCGGCCAACAAGGACGCCTACAACGAAGGCACCCCGGCCGACGATGTGGCGAACACGTGGGCGGGCGACATCGTCGCGACGCTCACGACGCTGCACACGGTGCTGGCGGACGACCTTGCGACGTTCACCACCTGCTCGCTCGACACCAAGTCGGGTGTGGACGTCACGCCCTGCGTGACGGCTGCGGGTCCGCTGGTGATCCCGGACACGCTGACCGTCGATCTGACGAACAGCCCGACCGGCTTCCCCAACGGGCGCCACCTCGAGGACCCGGTTGTCGACGTCACGCTCGCTGTGATCCTGCTGGACCTCAGCGTGCACAGCGCGACCGACCTGGTCGGAACAAACCCGACGGCCAACGACGTGCCGTTCCAGTCGACGTTCCCCTACCTGGCTCCCGCCCACTAGGGGTTCTGAGCACAGGTTGAGCTCCGGCGCCTCCCTCGGCGCCGGAGCATCGAATTGCGGCCGGGTTCAGGCTTCCTGGACCCGGCCGCGCTCGTCCGGAGAGACTCCCGCCATGCATCGACTCCTCGCACTCCTCGTTCTCGCCGGCTGTGGCTCCACGGCGTCCGACCCCGCCCCGGCGGCCCCGTCTCCGGAGCCCGTCGAAGCCGCCGCGACCGACCGACCGGCGGTGGCCGCACGGTCCGTGGCCGAGCTGCTGCCGGAGCTCGACGTCCAGATCCAGCACCACGCGGGCCTGGGCGAGGCGAACGCCGCCACGGACTGGCTGCACCGCAAGATGGCGGCGGAGCTGCTCATGGTGCGGGCGAAGCTCAGCGGGACCTGGGACGAGTACGCGCGGGCTGAGGAGCTCCTGGCCCAGGGCTTCGCCGTCGCCAAGGCGGGCACCGGGCCGCACCTGAGCCGCGCCTCGCTGCACCTGACCCTGCATCGGCTGAGCGACGCCGAGGCGGACCTCGCCGCCGTCGAAGGCCGGGCCGTCGTCGACGAAGGCACCCGCGGGGCCCTGGCGATCCGCCGCGCCCAGCTGGCGATCTTGACGGGCGATCTGGACGGCGCGGGCCGGCAGATCGAGGTGGCCCGCGCCATCAAGGCGGGCTCCGCCGACCTCACGACCGAAGGCCTCCTGCGGCTGGCCCGGGGCGACCTCAACGGCGCGGAGGATCGCTTCCGGCTCGCCGAAGGCCGCATCCCCCCCCAGGACCAGATCACCCGCGCCTGGCTCGATCTGCAGGCCGGGCTCCTGGACCTGGAGCGGCAGCGGTGGGCCGACGCCCTGGTCCACTACGACGACGCGCTCGCCCACCTGCCCGGCTGGTACCTGGCCCAAGAGCACCGCGCCGAAGCCCTGGCCGAGTTGGGCCGTGCCGCCGAAGCCGTCCCCATCTACCGCGACGTCGTCGCTCGAACTGAGAGCCCCGAACTCATCGGAGCCCTGGCCGCCCTCGTGCCCGAGCCCGAGCGGGCGGAGCTGCTGGCCCGCGCGACCGCCGGGTGGGAAAGCCGGCTCGCGCTCTTCCCCGCCGCCGCCGGCGGCCACGCCATCGACCACTTTGTGGGGGTGGGGGCCCTCGACCGCGCCGAGGAGTTGGCGCGGGCGAACCACGCGATCCGGCCTGATGCCGAGGGTGCGGGGGCGCTGGCGACCGTGCTGAACGCTCGCCGACAGCACGCCGAGGCCTTGGCGGTCGCGACGGCCGCCTGGAGCCGCGGCTACCGACGCGCCGACCTGCTGGAGGCCGCAGCCGAGGCGGCGACGGCCGTAGGCGACCCCAGCGCCGCGGAGTTCACCGCCGCCTTGGCGACGCTTCGGGGGACCTGAGCTCAGTCGAGCTTGTAGTCGACCTTCCAGGTCACGAAGTAGGGCTCGCGGCCGTCGTCGCCGACGAGGGGCCGGAACTGGGTGCGCCCGGCGTCCATGGTGGCCGGCCAGCCCAGCTCGGTGGCGCCCGACTCGACCTCGATGCACAGACGCGGGTGCCAGCGGACGCTCTGCTCCATGCGCTCGCCGGGCTTCAGGGCCATGAAGCGTTCGCAGCGGTCGTCCAGACGGGAGGCGATCTTGCCCTTCTCGTCGACGAGCACGCGCAGGTGCACGCTGCCGCTGATCCCCTGGGACAACGCGTCGGACGGGTAGTCGTACTCGACCCCGCGCTTCACCAGGCCGCCGCGGTCGACGTCCGTCGTCATGTCGACGATGACGCCGTCCTGCGCGAATTCACTGATGCCGGGGGCTGCGAACGCGGTGCCGCAGAGCAGGGGCAGACCAAACAGAGCGAGTTCCTTCATGGCGGTCTCCGGGGTTTGCGCGCCGTCTTGGCGCACTTCTACGTCTTGGAGGCTATCGGGCCCCCGCGCTTACGGAAACCGCCCGAACGAGCCTGGCCCAGGGCCCGCTCGGGCCGTGCCACAATCCCGCCGTTGACCGACTCCCCTCCCCCCCTCGATCGGCGCGCGCGCTGGGTTCTGCTCGGCTTGCTGGCGGCCGTGCCCGCGGTGCGGCTGCTGCTCGTGCTGGCCGTGCCCGACCTCGTGCACGACCTGGACCCGGGCGAGCTGAAACACATGGACCTCGCCGTCTTCGGCCTCCCGCCGGCCGAGACGCGGCTGAAGTCCGTGCGCATCTGGCTGTCGGGGCCGGAGAACGTGCACCACGGGGGGTTCCCGGTCGTGTCGGGGCTGTGGCTGGGGCTGCACCGCCTGTTCGGGGCGGGGATCACGGGGCTGCGGCTCCTGCCCATCGCCGCGACGACGGTGGCGGCGGCGGCGATGGCGTCGGTGCTGGCCCGCCGCTGGGGTGCGCGGTCCGCAGCGGTCGCGCTGGCGCTGATGGTCGGGGCACCGCCGCTGTTCCTGAAGTGGTCGGTGACCTCCCGGGGCGGGCACCTCGAAGGGATCGCGTTCCCCATGGTCCTGGCCTGGGCGCTGTTCGCGACGCTCCGCCGCCCGACCCTGGGGCGCTGGCTGGCCTGCGGGATCCTGGGTGGGTTCAGCGTCTACTTCAGCTACCTCGCGGCGCCGTCGGTCGGCGTCCTCTGCTTGGGTGCGCTGCTGGCCACGCGGTTCGGCGGCGAGGACAACGAGCCGGGGGGAACAGCCAAGGCGCTGGGCGGGCTGCTCGTGGGCGGGTTCGTCGGGTTTCTGCCCTGGATCGTCGGGCTCACGCTGTTCGACCTGCCGTACTTCGATCAGTCGATCCACCAGACCGCGAACCCCGACGAAGCCGCGGAGGTCGTGTCCCGGGGGGTCAGCGGGACCCTGCGCGCGCTGGTCGCCTCGCTGCCCCACAACCTCTGGCCCTGGGGCGTGACCGCGTCGACGGAGGCCGCCTACGCCTCGCAGACCCCCGACATCCTCGTCTTCGAGCCCGCCGTGATGACGTGGGCCAGCCGCGCCATCGTGGGAGGGTCGGTGGCCCTGGGGGCGGGGCTGGCGGTGTGGCGACGCGCCCCCCTGACCGCCGCCGTCTGCCTGTTGCCGGCGGCGCACCACCTGTTCGTGCTGCGCATGGCCAACACCGTGGGCTGGCCCGACGTCCCCCACCGCTACTTCGTCATCGTGTTCCCCGCGGTGGCGGCGGCGGCGGGCATCGCGGTGGCCCTGGCGGGCGATCGCTGGGGTCGTGGGTTGGCCGGGGTGTTGGCCGTGGTGGCGCTGGCGGGCTTGATCTCCGTGGTCCCCTGGCTCGGGCCTCCGCACCCCCACCACGGAGACTGGGATGCGGCGCGGTACCGGGCGTCGGGCATGGGCCAGGTGCGGGTCGAGGACGGCCCGAAGCTCAACGCCGTGCTGGATTCCCTGCCCCGCGAGCGCATCGACGACTCCCGCCGCGGGGTGGGGATGATCTACCCCGCGATCTCCGACTACTTCCTGCTGTTCCGCACCGAAGGCGACCGCCGCGAGCCCCGCGGCATCTTCTCGCAGGAGGACCCCCTGGCCAACGACGACGAGGCCCGCCGGGCCGTCGTCCAGGGCGCGCTGGCGGCGGCCGAGGCCCGGGCGACCCACGAGGCCCAGCTGCACGACTGGATCTGCTCCTGGGACCCGAACCCCGACTACCGGCCCGTGCTCCAGGCGGAGCTCACGGGTCGGCCCGGCATCACCTGCGGATGGTTCGAGTAGCCGTCGTCAGCGGTTGGCGCAGAGCCCGTAGTCCGCCGTGCCGCCCGGTTGAAGAACGGCGTTCCAGGAGAGCCCGTTGAACCGGAACTCGCCGCCCCCCAGGTCCCCCCACTCGGCGTTCCAGACGGTGCTGGGCGTGCCCTCCAACGACAGGTCCACCACCCAGGTCACGCTGGCGGCGCCGGTGTTCTCGACGGTCACCGCCGCGCAGTAGCCGGCGCCCCAGTCGTCGTTGATCGTCACCGTCGCGACCACGTCGCCCGTCGCGTCGTCGTCGTCGGCCGCGTCGTCGTCGTCCCCGGCGTCGTCGTCGTCGCCCAGATCCGGCGGGTCCACCAACGGAGGCGAGCCCGCCGCCGGCGCGTCGAGCTCCCCGTCGCCGCCGACTCGAGCGGTGAAGTGGGGCATGCCGGCGAGGCCGCCGAAGATCGACTGCAGGCCATCGTCGGCCCTCAGCCGCGCCGGCTCGACGGAGCAGGCCAGCTCGTCTTCGAGGAGGCCCGCGCCGTAGCGCATCCACATCTGCACCCAGCAGGTGTCGACGTCGTCGGCCGAGAGCAGCTGGCCCACCAGGCCGTCGAGCCCCACAAACGCTCCGTCGCTGGAGCGCGACTGCAGGATCTCGCCGCGGGCGTCGACCTCGTGCACCCCGTCGAACTCACGCCACCGTCCGATGCCGTCGAAGTGCTCGAACGAGAACCCGATGGGGTCGATGAGGTCGTGGCAGCCCGAGCACGCGGGGTCCGCCGAGTGGGCGGCGTAGCGCTCGCGGGTCGACAGGGTCGGGTCCACGGGGGGCGGCGAGGTGTCCAGGTTGGCCGGCGGCGGCGGCAGGTCCTGGCAGAGCAGCCGCTCGCGCACGATGACGCCACGGTGGATGGGCGAGCTGCCCGCGGGCAGCGCGTGGGTCGTCAGGAAGGCGCCCGTGCCGAGCAGCCCGGGCCGCTCCGACGGCAGCGTCACCACCACGTTGCCCGCGCCGTCGTCGACGCCCGAGTCGGCCCAGCCGTACAGGTCCAGGAGCTCCGGGGGCACCACGGTGGTGTCCGCGGTGAGCAGTTCCTGCACCCCCCCGCCCTGCTCGGCCACGCGCCGGACCAGGGCCGTCGCCTCCTCCAGCATCCGCGCCCGCTGCTCGACGGTCAGCTCGGGGTACTCCGTCGCGTCCCGCGGCACCGTCAGCACCCGGTCCAGGTGCAGCCACTGCAGCACGAAGGCAGCCACCGTTTCGGCGGCCGCGTCCATGCCCGCCAGCCGCTCCAGCTCAGCCTGCACGCCAGCGGCATCATCGAGCGTCCCGTCGGCGGCCGCCGCCAGCAGCTCGTCGTCGGGCGTCGTGCCAAGGACCAGGAAGGACAGCTCGGTCGCGACCTCCCACGGCGACAGCACGAAGACGGCGCCGTCCCGCGCTCCAAGCTCGCTTCGGTACAGGAAATGGGGCGACTGCAGCATCCCCGCCGTCGCCCACTCGATGCCGGCCAGGAAGCCCTCGTCGTCGGCCGCCAGAACGTACAGCGAGGCGTACCGGTCGACGTCGACGTCGGTCAGGGGCCGCCGCCAGGCGCGCAGCCCGAACTCGCTGATCCACTGGCGCGCGCAGGCCTCGTCCTGGGTGGTGCAGGGCCGCAGCGCGTCCCACCGCGCCGCCACGTCGGCGCCCAAGGCCTCGGCCGCGTCCCGGTACTGCTCGACCAGCAGCGGCGCGACGTCCAGGGCGTCAGCGTGGTTGAGGAACCCGCCGATCTCATTGTCCGGGGCGAACGACAGCTGGGGCTGCAACTCGGTGCCGGTCAGGTCGCGGATCGTGTGGCCGTACTCGACGTGGGTGAGCCGCCGCAGCAGCCGGCGCCCGGGCTGCTCGCCCTCGTCGCAGTCGATGACGCCGGGGCCGTCGGTGTCGCCGACGCCGCAGTCGTCGATGTCGTCGCGCACGCGCCCCACGAACTCCAGCAAGCCCGCGTAGGGGGTCTGGTCCGGCGTCAGCACCTCGCCGCCGCCGTGCCCGTCGGCATGGAGCTCCGTGGGCTTGAGCAACAGCGTCGCGACGTCGCCCTCGAGGGCCAGCTCGCGGGCGGCCTCGAAGTTGTGCTGCAGCCACTGGGGATTCTCGTCGACGGCGTGCAGCACCAACCGGGAGTCCCGGGCCGCGCCGCCCTCCTTGTGGCACGCCATGCACGTCTGCTCGAAGACCGGGCCCTGAACGCGGACGGCGAAGAAGTCGAAGTCCGGGGGGCACTCGCCCAGCTCCGTGGGGACCTCGTCGGGGGGCTCGACGGTGCAGCCGACCAGCAGGAAAAGGAGCAGGAGGCGCTTCACGTGAACAGCCCCGAGACCGGGCCGGAGCCCGCGGCGGGGTCGCCAAACGTCTGGTTCGGCAGCCCGAAGGCCTGGCAGATCGACGTCAGCACGTGGGCGTGGTTCGTGGGACCCAGGTCCAGGAAGCGGCCGCCCGGCAGGCAGTCCGTGGCGCCCGCCAGGATCCAGGGGACGTCGGTGCACACGTGGGCGCGGCCGTCGCCGAGCTCCTGGGCCCAGACGACCAGCGTCGAGTCCAGCAGGGTGCCGTCGCCCTCGGGGTCGGGCTGCGCCGCGAGGGAGTCCAGCAGGTAGGCGAACTGCTCGGCAAACCACCGCTCGGCGGTGACGTAGTCGGCGATGCCGGCCTGGTTGCTGTCGTCGATGTGGGACAGCGAGTGGTGGCCTTCGGTCAGGCCCAGCCACGACATGACCACCGGCGTGATCGTGTGGCCCCACTGCAGCGACGCGACGTTCGTCATGCCGCAAGCGAGCGCGGACACCGCGAGGTCGGTCTGGGAGCGCCCGATGATCGGGAAGCTGTCGTTGTCGTAGGTGCCGCCGCCCACGGCCGGCGAGTCCCCGGGCGCGCACGTCGTGCCTTCGCTGAGCCCCTGCTCCATGGCCGCCAGGGACTCCAGGTGGGCCTCCAGCTTGATGCGCTCGGCGGCGCCGAGGCGCATGTGCAGATCGATCAACTCCGAGCGGGTCGTGTCCAACACCGCCGTGCGTCGGGCCCGCAGCCGAGCCGCCGCGTCCTCACCGCCGAGCAGGTCGCCGAACATGCGGGAGTAGGCGTTGAGCGGGTTGTCGTCGGGGGTGATGTAGGTGCCGGCGCCCGAGTAGGACATGCGGGTCTGGACGTTGCCGCCCCAGGCCGAGGTCTGGACCCCGAACTCCATGGACTTGAAGCGCGTGCCCGTGCCGATGGCGTCGGCGACCACCTGGTCCAGCGAGCGCCCCTGCGTCTCCGTCGTCGCGCCGCCGCCGTTGGTCAGCATCGACGCCATGCCGCCTTCGTGGTTCGTGGCGCCGAAGAACTGCAGCCCCTTCAGCAGGGTGATGCGGTCGCGCACGGGCTCCAGCGGTTCGAGGATGTGCCCGGCGCCAAAGGCGAAGTCGGTTTCGCCGCCCGACGGCCAGAGCCGGTTGGGTACGGTGCCGTTGGGCGTGAACATGACCATCAGGCGCCGGGGCCCCGCGGTGGCAGCCCGGGCTTCGCCCGTCAGCAGGCGCGCAAACGGCGCGGCGAGGGCAGCGGCGCCCAGGCCGGTGAGGAAGCGACGTCTCGACCACGGGGTCATCGGAACTCCAACTGCTCCCTCATCCTCGGTCGGCAAGGTAGGCGGCTCGACGCCCGGCGACAACGCCGATTGGCCGAGTCAGGCGCGCTCTTTCGGAGGCACGACGGCGAGCCCGCCGCCCTGGGCGACGGACAACTCGCCTCTCTGTTCGTCGGGCACGACCGCGAGTCCCCCGGGCCCCACGTCCCCGGCGCGGCCCTGGATGGCGGCCACCGCGGCACGGGCTCGCGTTTTCAAGGACCCCGTCGCGGCGCTGCGCAGGGCCTGCACGGCGTGCACGGTTCCCTTCTGGCGCAGCAGTTCGACGACCGCCAGGCGCCGCTGCAGGTCGCGGTGGGCCAGCTCGTCGATGAGGCTTGCTTCGACGTCTTCGCCCCGGACGACGGCGGCCAGGGCGCCCTCAGTGCACCCGGCGAGTTCCTGCGCCCGGGCGTGGTCGGGGAAGTGGGCCAGCAGCCGCCACCCGGCCAGCTCGGCCGCCCGTCCCTCCTCGCGGGCCCGCTCGAACAACCGCTCGGGCACCGCGTCGGCCGGCAGGTCCAGCAGCACCCCCAGCCGCGTCATCGCCTCGACGCGGTGCCCGACGTCGTCGCCGCCGTTGGCCAGCGTGACCCCCGCGAAGATCCCCACGCGGCTGAGCTTGTATCCGCCCCGGCTCTGCAGATCGATGATGAGGCGGCAGGCCTCGGGCACGAGCGCGGCGGACAACCAGGCCGGGTCCCCGTCCAGGTGCACGACGTCGTCGAACCCCGGCAGGCCGACCTCGGGGTCCTCGGCGCTGAAGAAGCCCTCCTCCTTGATCTTGAGCTCTTCGTCCAGCTGCAACGGCACGCGGACCTCCGCGTACCAGGTGCCTTCGTAGACGGAGCAGCGGAGCTCGTAGGGGCGGCCGTTGCGCTCCCCCGACAGGGTCTTGCGGGCGTAGCCGTCGTCCTCCAGCGTCGCCCCCAGGCGTTCGGCGATGGCGGCGGGGTTCGCCACCTCGACGACGGGCTGCTCGATGACCGGCTCGCCGGGCTTCCGCTTGCGCAGCGCGTTGATCGCCAACCAGGCCACCGCCAGCAGGATGGGGACGTAGGCGGCGACGATCAGGACGCCGATCTGCGAGTCGGGGTTCATGGGCGGGCTCCGGGGCGGACTCCACCACAGGCTGGCGGCGCTCGGCGGCTCATCAGGGGAGGAGCCGGCGCTCGGCCACCGCGGCGTCGTACTGGGCCTGGGCGAAGTCGGTGCGGCCGCAGCGCAAGTAGAAGTGGAGGGTCTCGATGCGGACGCTCGGCGTCTTCCGAGACGGCCGGTAGTCCGGGTGCCCAAAGGAGCGGGCGTACGCCTCGTCGGCCAGCTCGCGCAGGTTCTCGGTGCGAATCACGCGGGTCCCAGCCGACTCGTTGTCCGCCATCTCGACCTGCATGATCCGCTCGAAGGCCGCGCAGATTCGGTAGGCGTGCATCGGGTGCCCGTCCGGCAGTCCGTCGCCCAGGGTGGCGGCCCACCGGCGCAGAGCGTCGGGGTCGCCGGACCACTTCTCGGCGGCGGCCTGGATGTAGGACGAGTGCGCGCTGAGGTTGTGGGGGTCCCGAGCGCAGGCCTCCTGAAACCGCCGGGTCGTCTCGTCGATGCCCAGGCCCAAGGCCATGGCCGTGGTCAACGAGACCGTCCACGGCCCCGGGTCGTGCGGATCCAGTTCCGCGGCGTGCAGCACCGCCTGCTCCGCCTGGCCGACGAGGACGTGGAACGGATCCCAGGCCGCCTCGTCGACGTTCTCCGCGCGGTCGTTGCCCCGCCGTCGCCAGGCCTCACTGATCATCGCCATGCCGGCGATCAGCCAGCCGAGGCTGTCGTTGTGCGCCAACGCCGACTCACGCGCAGCCTCCACCGGCGCATCAAAGGCGACGCTGCTCAGCACCGCGTCGCGGTCGCCCCAGGACTCCTGTCGCAGGCGGGTCGCCAGGGCCCTCAGGGGCTCCAGGTCGCCAACCTTCGCCGCTGCCCGGGCGGCCGCCGCTTCGTTCCCGGTCCAGTTCTCGTCCCAGGCGTCGCGCAGCCGCACGAGGCGCTGGCGCCGCACGACAATCCGCCCGATGAGCAGCAGAAAGATGGCCAGGAAGATCCAGTCGGTCCCCTCCACGTCGCCCCCCTAGCGCCGGCGCAGCACGCCCAGCAGCCCGATCAAGAGCACACCGAGCCCCGCCGGGGTCCGGCCGGCCACACTCAGGCTGACGTTGCACCCGCTCAGGGCGTCGTCGCACTGCGTGTCCGCCTCGTCGGCGGTGCCTGAGCAGTCGTTGTCGAGGCCGTCTTCGCAGAGCTCGCGGGTGTCTTCGGGCTGCCCCGGCAGCACCTGGGCGTTGGCGTCGGCGCAGTCGCCTTCGCAGCCGCGCAGCCCGTCTTCGTCGCCGTCCGCCTCGGCCGCGGGCACCTCGCCGTCGCAGTCGTTGTCCTCGCCATCGCAGGCCTCAGCGAGGCCCGGCGCCCGGCCCGAGTCCAGGTCGTCGCAGTCCCCGTCGCACGGCGCGATCCCGTCGCCGTCGAAGTCGTCGAGCTCGTCCGTCGTCGGGTCGCAGTCGTTGTCGAGGCCGTCGCACAGCTCCGGGTGGCCGGGGTCGACGGTGGCGTTCGTGTCGTCGCAGTCGCCGTTGCAGATCGTGGTCCCGTCTCCGTCCCCGTCGACGCCTTCGTCCGTCGCCGGGTCGCAGTCGTTGTCCTGGGAGTCGCAGATCTCCGGGTTGCTGGGGAAGTTGATGCCGTCGGCGTCGTCGCACTCGGCGCACGACAAGAAGCCGTCGTCGTCGGCGTCCACTTCGCCGGCCAGGTCGGCGTCGGGCGTGCCCGAGCAGTCGTTGTCGATCCCGTCGCAGACCTCCTCGCCGTCGGGCGACCGGTTGGCCGCGAAGTCGTCGCACTCGGCGCAGTTCAGGAAGCCGTCTTCGTCCAGGTCGGCCTCGCCGCCAAAGCGCAGCCCCACGCCCCAGTGCTGCCCCCAGGAGTTGATGGCGCCGATGGTGTTCGGGCCATCGAGGTTCTCCTCCCGTCCGCCGGAGATGACTTCGCCGAACGACAGGTCGAAGGGGTAGTCGGGCTCGGCGTTGACGGTCGTGCGGAAGAGGCCGAGCAGCGCGTCGGTGTAGACGCCCACGAAGTAGTACTTGCCCGCCTCGAAGTCCCAGGGGGTGTCCGGCCCCTCGATCTCCGTGAAGTTCCCGGTGTCCTCGGTGGCCGTCCAGGTGGCGGTGCGAAGCAGCTGGAACGTCCCACCTGCGTGGGTCGATTCGTAGACGACGAACGTCAGCGTGTTGCCCGCCTCCAGGTCCATGACGACGTTCGTGCCGACGAAGTTCATGGCGCGATCGGCGCGGATCTTGAGGCCGATCATGTTGCGGAAGGCGGTCGTGTTGCCGTCGGTGAACGGCGGGTCGACGGAGTAGGGCGCGAAGTTGCTGCCGTCGCAGTCGTCCTCGATGCCGTTGCAGACCTCCGTCGCGTCGGGGGACACGGCGGCGGCGTTGTCGTCGCACTCGGCGCAGGCGAGGTAGCCGTCGGCGTCGTCGTCGACCTCGTCGCCCGGGGTGGTTCCATCGCAGTCGTTGTCGGCGGCATCGCAGAGCTCGGGAGCGCCCACGTAGAAGTCGGGATCGTCGGGGTCGCAGTCGTCGCAGGTGGACGCGTCGCCGTCGAGGTTCTGCTCCAGCAGGTGGTCCGGAGTGCCGTTGCAGTCGTTGTCCGCGTCGTCGCAGACCTCGACGTTGCCGGGGAAGTTGAGGGGGTCGGCCTCGTCGCAGTCGCCGTCGCACAGGTCCGAGCCGTCGCCGTCGGGGTCGCTGTCTTCGTCGTAGGCCGAGTCGCAGTCCGTGTCGAAGCCGTCGCAGACCTCCACCGCGCCGGGGAACACCGTGGCCTCGTTGTCCTCGCAGTCGAAGATCGAGCAGACGCCGTCGTTGTCGGCGTCGACGCACTCGCTGAAGCGAAGCGACAGCCCCGCCGCCAGCACAGGCGAGTTGCACGACGCTTGCAGGGCGCCGGCCCCGCCCACGGAGTCCTGGATGCCCACCGTCGCGCTGTCGCCGAAGTCCACGTTGGCGTTGCCCACCTCGACGTCGTCGTAGTGGAACTCCACGGCGCCGTCGGGGAACAGGACGACGGCGAAGCCCAGGTCGCCGCCGAAGTTGAACGACTCGACCAGGAACTGGATGCGGACGGCGTCGGACACGAGGTCGTGCTCGACCCAGATGTGGCCATCGGTGCCCAGGTCCAGGGCGTCCCAGAACGGCGCGATGTCGATGTCGGAGTTGCTGGGGAGGCAGCCGTTGTTCCCACCGAGGCCCGGGCCCGCAAAGGACAGACCGTCGTCGTCGAGGTGGATCTCGGTGCGGTCCACGCCGTACCAGGGGAACGCCCACGGCAGCGTGTAGGTGTCGACGTCCAGGGGCACCCCAGCGCTCAAGTCGACCCAGTCGTGGGTCGTCTCTTCGAACACGTAGCCGAAGGCATCCGGGCCGCCTTCGAGGGCGTAGGCGGGGGCGGCGAGCAGGAGCGCGACGGCTCCGAGGACAAGACGCATGCGGGACCTCCGGGTCGCTCGGTTCCAACGGCCGACGGGATCGTGTCAGTCCGCACCGGCGCGCGAAAGAGCCCCCTCGGGTCCCCTGAGCCGGCGGGGATCAGTAGACTCCGGCCGCCGACGACCAACCTGAGGTTCCCCATGGCCGACACAGTCTCCGACGAGCAGCGCACCGAGATGCTCGAGATCTTCCGCCACTTCGACACGGACCACAGCGGGTCCATCGACTGCAGCGAGCTGCAGGGCTTGATGAAGGCGCTGGGCGCCCCCATCGACGACGGCGAGTGCGCGATGGCCATCGAAGCCCTGGACGCCGACGGCTCCGGCCGCGTCGAGTTCGACGAGTTCGTCGAGTGGTGGAGCGGCCGCTAGCGACGGCGACCTTGGGGGGGGCTCGATGCCCGGTCGCAGCGGCGCCCCGGCCCCGTATGCTCCGCGCCTGGAGGCCCCCATGCGCCGCGTGTCCCTGCTCCTGATCCTGCTGCTCGGCTGCCCGCCGACGCTGTCTGACGACGACGACGACGCCACGGTGGCGGACGACGACGACGCGGTGGACGACGACGACACCGTCGACGACGACGACAGCACGCCTACGCCCATCGACGACGACGACGTCAGCGACGACGACGATCTGATGGACGACGACGACGACATCGGCCTCGAGCTGCTGTGCGACGCGCTCACGGACGACGAGGTCCTCACGTCCCTGTACGAGGGCCCGAAGGTCCCCCCCGGTTGGTACACGGACGGCTTCGACGGCAACACCGAGTCGGCCCTGTACCCCGACTGGGGCTGCAGCAACGACACCGACGACACGCTCGCCCTGTCCCAGGACTTCTACGGCGCGACCGAGTCCGAACTCATCGAGACGCGCGCCGACCGCATGTTCAACGAGACGCTCTGGTCTTCCCCCAGCGGCTTCGTGATGCACCTGCGCCAGACCCGCTGCGACTACTGGGACGGCGAGCTGCTGGACCAGGGAATCGGCCCGTTCTGGGAGCTCGACCCCTTGCGGGAGCTCGCCGGCTACCAGTGGTGGCGCGACAACCACAACATCAGCGGCCACCACATCGTCCTGGCCTACGAGTTCCCCGGCAACGCGACCAACTTCCTGACGATGTGCCACATCTCCACGGTCTACGGCGACTGGGGCGTCCGCGACGAAGTCACGGTCTGGCAGACCGACTGGACCATGAGCCAGGTGGGCGGCACCGGGTACACGACGGGCCCGCAGTACGTGCGGCTCGTGCTGGGCAACGAGAACTGAGCCCCCGGGGGCGCCTTCAGTTGACCGTGATGTCCAGGTCGTACCCGCCGGACCAGACGATGCCGGCGTTGTCCATCCAGCTGTCGACGACCACGTAGACCGTGCCGCTGCCCACCTGACTGGACGCGCTGTGGTGCCCCCGCGCCACGCAGGCGTTGGGGTCCGGGGCGGTGAGGATGTGCACGTCCACGTCGACGTTGTTGCCGTCGCTGACCGTCGCCGTGAGCGTGCCGCCGAACGGCACATTCACCTCGTAGACGACCTCGGGGCCGGCCTCGTTGACGCCGGGCGCGCAGCTGTACCAGTTCCAGTCGGCGGTGCCGTCGTAGATGGTGTTGCCGGAGCCCGAGTACGGGACCGCGGTCACGCACTCGTCCGCCTGGCAGGGCGCCGTCCCGTCGGGGACGTCGATGGTCTTGTCGATCGTGTCGGTGAGGGCGCCGGCGGCGTCGTAGGCGCGCACCTGCAGGCCGCGTTCGCCGGTGTAGTTGAACGTGTAGGTCAGGACGTGGTTGCTGCCGGCACCGGCGGTGGAGCCGGAGTTGTCGTCGGGCAGGCGCCAGCCGTCGATCCAGTACTCGACGCGCCCGACGCCGTCGCCGGCGGTGGCCGTGAACTGGACGGTCGTGCCGCCCAAGGCCTGCTCTGAGCTGCCGTGCAGGGTGGTGTCGGCCGGGTCGGGTTCGGGCTCGGGCTCAGGCTCGGGCTCGGGCTCCGGTTCGGGCTGCGGCGGTCCCCCCACGTTGACCGCGATGGTCTTCGTCGCGATGTGCGAGCCGGACGCCCAGTAGGCGCGGGCCGTGAGGCCGCGCAGCCCACCGCCGGTGAACTCGACCGTGTGGTTGGCCGGCTTGTCGTAGATGTACGGAACCAGCAGCGCGGGCCCGCTCCACAGCTCCACGTGGGACTGGGGGTGCTGGATGGAGACGGCCACGCTGTTGCCAACGCTCGCGCCGTTGGTAGGCGTCAGGAACGCCAGGGGGCCGTTGCCGTCGTCGCCGGGGGTCGGGTTCGGGCCTGGCGCCGGGGCGCCGGCGTACTGCGCGACGAGCGCCATGTAGGCGTCCCAGTCGAAGTACGGACCGGGGTCGCTGCGCCCCGAGCAGTTGCTGGGCTGGATCTCGCCGTGGCCCACGATGTGGCTGCGGTCGATGGGGATGTCGTACTCGGTGACCAGCCAGGCGGTGAGCCGCGCCGAGCTGTCGAACATCGCGCTGGTCCAGGTGCTGGGGCTGCCCGACGCGCCTTCGTGCTCGATGCCGATGGTGTCGTTGTTGTTCCCGCAGGCGTGCCAGGCCTTCTTGTCGTCGCTGACCATCTGGGTCACTTCGCCGTCGGACTTGCGCAGGACGTAGTGGGCCGAGACGTTGGCCGAGTTGTTGCGGAACCAGGAGATGGCGCCGTTGTAGGAGCCTTCGGTGGTGTGGATGACGACGCGGTTGATCGAGTTGAACCCGGCGCTGCGGTAGCTCTGGTTGCCGCTGTTGGCCGCGAGCCAGCGGTCCCGCTGGGGGTAGCCGGTCCCGTCGCGGTCCTCGTTCAGCGGCGGCGCCACGAAGTCCATGTCCTCCAGCCCCGGGATGCGGCGGGCGGCCAGCACGATGTCCTCGCCATCGGGCGCCTGGGCTTCCAGGCCGATCTGCAGGGTGCGGAAGACGTCGCGGGCGTAGTCGTGGTCCATCCACTCGTCGCCCAGTTCGGGCCACGCGGTCAGGACCGGCCACCAGGCGGCGCTGATGTGGTCGGCGGGGGCCGTGGGGGACAGGTCTTCGCGCAGCTCGCTCAGCACGGCGGCGGCGGCCCGGATGTTGGTGCGGAGGTCGTCTTCGATGGACCCGATGGACGCGCCCGTGATGGCCGAGCCCTCGTCGACGCGGTCCGGGGTCAGCCCCATCATCCCGTGGGCCGGGCGGTGCTCCATCTCCTCGTCGTGCTGCTCCTCGGGCGCGAACGACGACTCGTGCCAGGCCATGGCGACGAGCAGGTCCGCGGGCACACCGTTCTGCTCGCCGGCCAGGGCGAAGGTCTCGACCAGGGTGAGCTGGCTCGACCCGACGGGCTCGGCCTCGGGCTGAACGTCCGACGGGAGGGTCTGGAAGCACCCGGCAAGGGCCAGGGTGGAACCGAGGGTGACCAGTCGTGCTCGCATGAAACCTCCGCGTGCCCCCACGGGG
>Ga0055584_100003306_pt1 | contig 15907 bp, 15 predicted proteins | sample OSDHelmetaG_FD_58716 | JGI IMG/M metagenome (GOLD analysis project Ga0055584, IMG submission 58716) | Pelagic marine sediment microbial communities from the LTER site Helgoland, North Sea, for post-phytoplankton bloom and carbon turnover... | ecosystem: Environmental > Aquatic > Marine >... | reverse complement strand
GGTGTTCGGTGATCGGGGACCAAGGTGTGTTCCCAGAACCGCATCAAGGCTGATCGCCCCCTTCAGCATCGGGCTTTCAAAACGCTCCGTGAGCTCATCGTGAATATTCATGAAGATCAGTCGCAGTAAGGATTCCATCTCCGCCTTGCCAAGCATGCGTGCATCCAGACCGAGCTGGCCGAGCGTCAAGAGGTCCTTGAAGTCCCTGGTACCCAAACGCGGTGGGCACTTGTTGAAGTACTTGCGCAGCAGATTCGAGAAGCGGGTCATGCGCTTCCTGAAATCACGATACTGCGCCGCGTCCTCATCTGAGACACCTTCCACACTGTCCGTCTTGATACGCAGGTGTTTGCCATCTTCGCCGAGCGCAATTGTCGCCATGTCTTCACAGACCAGTCGCGGCGCAAGCTTTAACTCTTTGCGTACTTCCGGCTGCAGCTGATACAAAAGATGCGCACAGGCCGATACCGAATAACCCTCGGCGAACTCGCGTGTGATGGCCGCGCCCCCGACCTGATCGTTAGCTTCAAGCACCAGCACCCGCTTTCCTGCCTTGGCCAGCAGTGCAGAACACACCAGGCCGTTATGGCCGGCACCCACTACAATCGCGTCGTATTGACTGTCCATATTTTTAGTCATCGCCAAAATTCTCCGGTACGGTGTTCGGACGTTTGAGATCCATCAGGATCTCCCGTGCCGCATTAGCTCCAGGTGCACCCATGATGCCGCCACCCGGGTGGTTACTTGACCCACACATATACAGACCATCTATCGGGCTGCGGTATTGTGCGTATCCCGGAACGGGTCGGTTGAACATCAACTGATCCATGGTCAATTCGCCGTGGAAGATGTTGCCTTCCGTGATACCGATTTCGTTTTCGATATCCTGCGGTGTTCGAACTTCAGCATGCAGAACCAGATCCTTGAAGTCCGGACTGTAATTCGAAATTTGATCGAAGACCGATTTCTGGAAGCCATCCTTGTCTTCCTGTGTCCACTCTCGCCCATTGATCTCGCGCGGACAGTATTGGACGAAACAACTCATGAAGTGCTTACCTGGCGGCGCCATGGTTGGGTCGTTTGTCGTCGGCATCGTCAGATCGATGTACGGGTCCTTCGACCAGGTGCCGTCCTTCCAGTCGTCATAGGCGCGCTCCATGCGCTCCATCGAGTCAGTGAAGTGTATATCAGCGAGGTACAACGGGCTGTCTTTCGGCAACGCCGGGAATGTCGGCAATCCGTCGAGCGCGATGTTGATCTTGCCCGATGAGCCACGAATCTTGAAATTCTCGACACGATTGTGGAATTTCTCCGGAAGATCGCTCTTATCCATACACGTGAGGAAGGTCCGTTTCACGTCCATTGCAGACACGACAACGTTTGCATGGACTTCATCACCGTTGTCCAGAGCCACGCCGGCTACCTTGCCATTCTTGACGATGAACTTGTCAACGCCAGCTTCCGTTCGAAGTTCGCCACCTTCTGCCTGGAACGCGCCGGCGATGGCATTCGCCACTGCGCCGGTACCGCCGCGGGCAAAGCCCCAGGAACCGACGTTGCCATCGACATCACCCATGTAGTGATGCAGCAGCACATAGGCGGTGCCCGGCGAATGAATTCCTAACGCTGTACCGATGATGCCACTCGCGGATAACGCCGTCTTGATAACGTCGGTTTCGAAATACTCATCGAGATACTCGGCGACGCTCATCGTCCAGAAACGGACAGTCTCGCCAATGCGATCCTCACCCATCTCATTGATCTTGCCACCGATGCGGATGAGCTCCATCAGGTCTCTTGGTTTAAAAGAGGTCGGGTCCGGTGGAGTTCGTAGCAGGAAGTCACGAATCAATCGACACTGCCGCATCGTATCTGCGGAGTAATTCTTGAAAGCGTCGGCATCCTTACGAGAGAAGCGTGCGACTTCCCGATAGGCTGCTTCATGGTCGTGGTAAGAGCCGTAGTAGTCGCCGTTTTGCATGAACGTCAGCGAACCGCCATAAGGCGTAACCTGGAGGCCATGCTTGTGTAACTCGAGCGACCGATAAATTTCCGGGCGCAAAAGACTGCACACGTAAGAGCAGTTCGAGTACCACCAATCCTTGTAGAGATTACGACTGACGGTAGCACCACCGATGTAGTCGTTCTTTTCTACGCAGACAACGTCGAGTCCGGCTTTTGCCAGAAATGCTGCTGTGGTCAGGCCGTTGTGTCCGGCACCAACGACAATTGCGTCATAAGTTTTCATGTGTTTGACGGCCCTCCGGAGGCGACCTTGAATTTTTTGTTCTTTAGGTTTCGACAGCAAAAATGAATGAGTATTCATTCAGATTATGGCATGCTTCCTCGATGTCTGCTACTGCAAAAAAACCCAAGCGTACCGCAAGCCGTGCAAGGCGCCGGCAGCAATTAATTGATGCCACAATGAAGTGCATCGCCAAAAAAGGCATGAGCAGTACAACCTTGGGTGATGTTGCCAAAGAGGCCGGACTCTCACAGGGCATCGTCAACCTGCATTTCGAGAGCAAGGAAAACCTGCTGAACGAAACCTTGCGGAATATCGCTGACGACTACAAAACCCAGTTCAATCGGGCGCTGGATAAATCAGGCCCTGACGCTGCTAACAAACTGCATGCCCTGATGGAGCTTGACCTGCGCCCCTCTATTCTCGACCGGCAAAAACTCGCTGTCTGGTTTGCTTTCTGGGGTGAAGTGAAATCCCGCCCCCGCTATCGCGAGATCTGCAAAAAGTCGGACGAGTACTACGATGAAGTCGTTTGCACCTTGTGCGAAGAAATTATCGCCGCTGGTCAGTACAAAGACGTGTCCCCTCTGGCGGTAGCCACTGTGCTTACATCAATGACCAACGGACTTTGGTTATCCTACTTGATCAGCCCGAAGCGATTTGACCGGCAGATTGCCAGCAACGCGGTTGCTGAGTATCTGCACAGCGTTTTCCCGAAACATTTCCCCTTGCGCGAGAACATTGCGGAATGCTTTTAGGCTTATAATCACCAGATCGCTTCTAAAGCGCGGTCTGGATGAAATGTGACGAATCTGATTCGAGTCATCGCAAGCACGATGCTATTTGTTGTTGCTGCCTGTGGGGGTGATTCGAATACTGCTACTAACGACGAGACCGTTGTAAACGTCTACAACTGGGCGGATTACATCGCACCCGGGGTCGTCGAGCAGTTTGAGTCTGAAACCGGAATCGACGTCAACTACGATACCTACGCGTCCTCCTCTACGATCGATGTAAAACTCCTGACGGGTAATAGTGGTTATGACGTGATCATCCACAGCAACTTGCTCGCCAGCAGACTGATAGATGTCGGCGTATACCAGAAACTCGACCCGGAGCAACTGCCCAACCTCAAGAATCTTGATCCGGAAATTATGCGGCAGTTGGATATCTATGAGTCAGTACGCGGTTACAACACGCCCTATCACTGGGGCACCACAGGGTTTACGTGGAACGTTGAATTGGTTCGTGAACGACTGCCCGATCAACCAATGGATACAGCGGCGATTCTGTTCGATCCCGATATCGTCAGCAAGCTCGCGGACTGCGGCGTGAGCTTCTTTGACGAAACGACGAGCCTGCTGCCAGTGGCGTTCGCGTACCTTGGGCTCGACCCCAACACCGACGATGAAGAAAGCCTCGCGGCAGTTCAGGAAATGTTGCTCAAAGTACGACCGTACGTACGCTACTTCAGCAACGACAAGTACCTGTCGGATATTCCAAACAAGGAACTCTGCGTCGCCATGGCCTGGTCGGGCGACTATGCGAATGCCGTGCAACGATCGAAGGAAGCCGGTATCGATATCAATCTGGCGTATTCGGTACCGAAAGAAGGCGCAGGCCTTTGGATCGATGGCATCTTTATTCCCACGGACGCACCGCACGTCGACAACGCTCATGTTTTTATGAATTTTCTGATGCGCGAAGATATAGCTTTCCGAAATGCCGATTATTCAAATTACGCAACACCAAACGCGGCTGCGTTGAGGCTGATAAGCGAAGAAGCTCGAAATGACCCGGCCATTTACCCGGACGAGGAAGCCATGAGTCGCACCTTTCGGGTCGACCCAAAGGGGCCAATACAGGCACGAGCCCAAACCCGGGTACTCGCACGGGTAAAGAGCGGTTTATGAAGCACTTCATCCGGATAAAAGGGGTCAGCAAGCACTTTGGCGATTTCGCCGCGGTTGACAATGTCGACCTCAATATTGAACAGGGCGAGCTGTTTTCGATTCTGGGCGGCTCCGGCTGCGGCAAGACAACCTTGCTGCGCATGCTCGCTGGCTTCGAGATGCCTTCATCCGGCACGATTGAGATCGACGGTGTCGACGTAACCCATCAGGCGCCCTACGACCGACCCGTCAATATGATGTTTCAGTCCTACGCTGTCTTTCCGCACATGGACGTCGCGAAGAACGTCGCCTATGGCCTGCGCAAGGAGGGTGTTCGCCGGGCCGAAATCGGCAAGCGGGTCGACGAGATGCTCGAACTCGTTCAACTCACTGAACTTAAGAGACGCAAGCCGGACCAATTGTCAGGCGGTCAACGACAACGAGTGGCGCTCGCCAGAGCATTGATTAAGCAGCCAAAAGTCTTGCTGCTTGATGAACCACTGGCTGCGCTGGACAAGAAGTTGCGCGAGCGCACTCAGTTTGAACTGATGAACATCCAGGACGAACTCGGTATCACGTTTGTCGTTGTAACCCACGATCAGGAAGAGGCAATGACCCTGTCCGGTCGAATGGCGGTAATGGACAAGGGACGCTTCCAGCAGGTTGGAACGCCCAAGGAAATCTATGAATTTCCAGGCAATCGTTTCGTGGCCGACTTCATCGGTACGATCAATACGTTCGCAGGCGTTGTCACTGTCGTTGGCGACGAAGAAATACAGGTCTACTCAGATGAAGCAGGCGAATCACTCACGGCGCTGGGGCGACAACTCGTCGATGTAGGACAGACCATCGAAATAGCAGTCCGGCCCGAGAAGATTTTTGTCAGCAAAGACAAACCGGACAACGACGATGTTTGCATCGAAGGCGTTGTGGATGACCTCGGTTACCTTGGGAATCGCTCGCTGTACCGCATCAGGCTCGGAAGCGGCAAGATCGTGCAGGTCAGTTCGCAAAACAGACGCCGGTCTGTCACGCGTTTTCTGGAGTGGGAGGACAAGGTCTGGCTGTCATGGAGGCCACGCAGTGCTGTGGTATTGCTGGACTGATGAGCAATCCCGCGCTAGCCAAAGATGACCTCTGGCGACGCGTCGCCATAGCAACACCCTATCTGTGGTTGCTCGTCTTCTTTCTCGCGCCGTTTGCGATTATCTTCAAAATCAGCCTGGCCGATCCGGTTCTGGCACTGCCGCCCTACTCGCCGTCTTTCGACAGCAATGGCAGTCCGGCAATGTCTCTCAATAACTTCTCTTTCCTGCTATCGGACAAACTCTACGCGATAACATACTTACGTTCGGTCGCGATGGCTCTGGTTACAACGCTGCTTTGTCTTTTGCTCGGCTTTCCAATGGCGTATGGCATTGCCCGGTCATCGGCAGCAACGCGCAACCTGTTGTTGCTGCTTATCGTATTGCCGTTCTGGATATCATTCCTGTTGCGCGTTTACGCCTGGATGGGACTCCTGAATAATTACGGTGTAATCAATAATCTATTGATCTGGCTTGGGCTCATCGATCAACCATTGCAGATCATGTACACGGATTTCGCCACCGCAATCGGCCTGGTTTACTCCTACCTGCCATTTATGATCTTGCCACTGTACGCATCGCTCGAGCGCATGGATCTGGATCTCATCGACGCTGCGCAAGACCTTGGTGCGACGGGGTCCCGTGCGTTCTGGGATATCACCTGGCCGTTGGCCAAATCAGGAACAATCGCCGGCTGCCTGCTGGTCTTTATTCCGGCGATGGGCGAATACGTAATTCCTTACCTGCTCGGTGGCCCTGATTCATTATTTATCGGCCGTGTTCTGTTTGATGAGTTTTACTCAAACAGGGATTGGCCACTGGCATCGGCTGTAGCAATCGTACTGCTAATGCTGCTGGTTGTTCCAATTGTGTTGTTGCAACGGGCGCAGGCTCGCGACAAAGAGCAGTCAGCATGAAAAAGCAATCACGATTTATTCTGTCGGTTCTTTCGTTTGGTTACGCCTTTTTGTACATCCCGCTGATCTCGGTAGTTGTCTACTCGTTTAATGACTCGCGACTTGCGACGGTGTGGGGGGGGTTCTCGACTCGGTGGTATGGCGAATTGTTTCGCAATGAACAGATTCTGGACGCCCTGTTCCTGAGCATGAAAATCGCGGTCACTTCGGCGACACTGGCTACTATTCTCGGGACAATGGCGGGTCTGGTTCTGGCGCGCTTCGGCCGATTCAAAGGCCGCACACTTTTCTCCGGAATGATCTTTTCACCAATGGTCATGCCCGAAGTTATAACGGGGCTGTCGTTGTTACTCATGTTCGTTACGCTGCAACAACTGACTGGCTGGCCGGGTCAGCGCGGCTTTTCAACGATCATGATCGCGCATACAACATTTTCGATGGCCTATGTTGCAGTCATTGTACAGTCGCGCCTGATGGCGATGGACGAATCGCTCGAAGAAGCGGCAATGGATCTCGGTGGTCGACCACTGCGGGTTGTGTTTGACATCACCCTGCCGCTGATCGCACCGGCAATGATCGCGGGCTGGTTACTCTCATTTACACTATCGCTGGACGATCTCGTCATCGCGAGTTTTGTGTCCGGCCCCGGCAGCACAACCTTGCCGATGCTGATTTTCTCGAAAGTTAAGCTCGGCGTGTCGCCGGACATCAATGCACTCGCATCAATCATCATCGCTGCAGTCAGCCTGGGCGTAGTTGTCGCCTGGATTACAATGCGGCGAAACGCGAAACCGTCCTAAGGCCGTTGCAGCTCCGACAAAATCCAATCGATGTAGTTTGACTCCATGTCCTCCATTATGGAGAACGGACCTGGCTCATAGTATTTCGACTGCACGCCTTTGTAGTTGTTGACGATGATTTCCTTGTCCGACGCCGTAGTGACATCCCAAAGCCAGGTCAATTCGTCAACGACGTAGTCCTTATCTTCTTCCGCGTCTCCGCGAACCAACCAGTAAACTTCGCAATTTGAACTCTTGTGGTCCACAGGAGTAAACACGTAAGCAACTATGTGGTCATTGTAGGCCAGCAGATACGAAAACGGCCCGAGCGCAATATCGGACTGGCCACTGTCATAGCCTTTGATACTTCCCAGAAGTGGGGCGACCGGCTTGCCGTCTCTGCTACCCGTTTTGTACTTGCTGAACATGGCGGTACGCCAGTACCCATAGCCCATTTCGCCGGGGCGGGCCGCGCCGTCGATATAATCTACCTCAAGGTCCTTGATGCCACACGCTTCCATTCGTTCGTACATGTGTTGCGCCGCACGCCCACGTTTATCACGAGAAATCATCAGCGTGTGCATCAACGCATACTCGGGATGCGCTGTCGCGCAGTGGTAGCACTCCTGGTAGTTCTCGATCGACAGCTTCCAGTTCGCTGGTATCGGATAATTTTTTTGCGCAACAACCTTCAGATTCTTGAAGTCGAACATGTCCATCGGTTCTTGAAGGTCCCGAATCGCTCCCTCAAGCGACGGCGGGTTGTCGTCAAAACACACAAAGAACAGCCCGTGAACTTCGCCAACCGATACTGGCTTCAGACCGTGCGTGGACTTATCAAAATCGTCATTCATGTTTCGCGCAGCGGTCAGGTTGCCGTCGATGTCATACATCCAGCCGTGGTATGGACACTGAAATTTGTCAGCGTGCCCCTCCTGATCAAGACAAACCAGAGAGCCGCGATGACGACAGACATTGGCGAAACCCTTCAGATTGCCGTCGCTACCACGAACAATAATCGCCGACTCATCAGCCACTTTGAATACTTTGAAATCGCCTGGCTCAGGCAACTGCGAGACATGCCCCCCAAGAATCCAGTTGCGATAAACCAATTTCTCAAGCTCAAGCTCGTAGACATCGGGGTCAATGTAAAATCGCTGGTCCAGGGAATAACCGGGTTTTTGACAGGCGATCAACTCATCTATAGATCGCGTGTCGTTTTTGAAAACGGCACTCATTGGTCTGTTCCACAGTATGAAATGTAATAAGGTAGGAGTTGCTACGATATCACAGCTTATTGAAATGACTAGACCAAGGATTCAACCGTGCTGAAAAAATCCTTAATAACTATTCTTGTTGCCGCGCTTGCGGCATGCGGTGAACCGGTACCGGTTGTCACCAGTACATTGATCACAAACGCCGTCATTCACAACGGGTCGGGTAGTGACCCATTCCACGGCGCGGTCCGTATCGATGGCGATCGCATCATCGAGATCGGTGACTTCGATGCTCTCGAAGGTGAAAGCGTTATCGATGCTGGCGGACTCGTACTGGCGCCCGGCTTTATTGATACCCACAGCCATCACGACCGCAGCCTGGCGGAGTATCGGCACATGCCCGGCGTACTGAGTCAGGGTGTAACTACGTTCGTGCGCGGTGTCGACGGTTCTTCGGATTCTGCAGACGAGCTGCATCACTTGCCGACAGCGGAGTTTAATCTGGCCTTTGCCGATTCCCCCGCAGCGGTAAACGTCGCTTCTTATTCGGCACACAACAGCATTCGACAGGAAGTGATGGGCGATGACTATCGTCGCCCCGCCACAGCGGATGAAGTCAGTGTGATGGCCAAACTGGTTGAGGCCGATATGGAAAATGGTGCGATTGGTCTCGCAACAGGACTTGAGTACGAGCCCGGGATATTTTCCGAGACGGCCGAAGTGGTGGCACTCGCTAAAGTTGCGGCCAGGTATGGCGGTCGCTACATGAGCCACGTGCGCGACGAAGACGACCGGCAAATGGATGCATTTGAGGAGCTTATCCAGATTGGTCGCGAGGCCGGTCTGCCCGTCCATATTTCACATATCAAGCTGGCCGATCGGGAGTTCTGGGGCACATCCAGCGCAGTCATCGAAAAGCTCAGTGAAGCCCGCAACAATGGCGTCGACATAAGCGCTGATATTTATCCTTACGAACGCTGGTCCAGCAACCTTGCGGTCCTGTTTCCGGAAAGGGATTACTCGGACAGGGCCGTCGCCGACTTTACCTTCGAGCACACCGCTACACCGGAAGATATTGTTCTCTCCTACTACGCCCCAAACCCGGAGTTTAACGGTCGAACGATTGCACAAGTCGCGTCCATTCTTGAGAAAGATGTCGAATCAACGCTATTGGACCTGGCGCTCGCCGCCGATGAATATCGCCTGGAGACGGGGCGTGGCGGATCAGGGATCATTGCCAAGGGCATGGATGAGGGCGACGTGGCCGGACTGATGCTCTGGGAACACACCAATATCTGTTCCGACGGATCACATGGTGGAGGACATCCTCGCGGATACGGTGCATTTCCACGAGTGCTGGGACGCTATGTCCGAACACTTGGCGTACTGCCTCTTCCAGAGGCTATCCACAAGATGACAGCATTGGCCGCCCAGTCGATTGGAGTGAGTGACCGGGGACGAATCAGAACAGGCTATTTTGCCGACCTCGTACTTTTCGATCCCGAAACGATAGACGACCGGTCAACGATGCAGGATCCGACAGCCTTGTCCGTTGGAATTGAAAAGGTCTGGGTCAACGGCGTTCTTGCTTTCGATAATGGTGAACCGACCATGCGTTACCCGGGTCGGATCGTCCCCCGAAGCGCGCAGTGACAATCAGTTATGCAAATGTAAGAGAACTGCTGCTGGATCGAGACCCACAATTGCCGGTGTATTGCATTTATCCGCATGTTTACCGGAAATCGACCCGCCATTTTCTTGACGGTTTTCCCGGGCGCGTCATGTATGCCGTAAAGGCCAATAACCATCCGGCCATTATCAAACAATTGCATGCATCCGGTGTCCGCCATTTCGATTGTGCTTCATTTCCCGAGATAGAGCTTGTCGGAAAGCTTTGCCCTGATTCGACACTGTATTACATGAACCCTGTGCGCGTGAGCGGTCACGCGCGCGCAGCACAGCACGAATTCGGTGTTCGACATTTTGTGGTGGATCATCACAGCGGGTTGGCGCCGCTATTAGAAGAGATCAACCCGGCACAATCGGTAATTTTCGCGCGCATGGCTGTCTCGCATGAGTCCGCGCTTGAGGACCTGTCAGCTAAATTTGGCGCAAAACCCGAGAATATCCCAGCTCTGTTAACCGCGATCCATGCGTCAGGTGCCGAGCCAGCGCTTGCCTTCAATGTTGGAACCGGTGTCACAGACCCCGCGGCATATGAGTACGCGATCGGTCTGGCGAGGGAGGCCCTTTTGACCCTGCCGTTTAAGGTCCGCTTACTGGATGTCGGCGGTGGCTTTCCTAAAAACTACCCCGGGTACAACGTTCCGGCTCTCGACGAATATTTCAGTCGTACCCGGCTGGCCGCACAAAGCTTGCCCCTTGCCGATGGCGGCGAGCTTTTGTCAGAACCAGGACGCGCATTGAGCGCACCGGGTCTATCCGCAGTTACCCGGGTATTGCTGCGAAAAACCAACCGTGTGTATCTCAACGATGGCATGTACGGCGCATTTTGGGAGCTTCGGTTCCGCGGCCACCTGCAATACCCCTGCCAGGCTTTTCGCGGCGGTATTCCGATGACCGGGGAGACGAAACCCTTCAGATTGTTCGGGCCGACCTGTGACTCAACCGACGAAATGCCCGTCCAGGTCGAGCTACCGGCGAATATCGACGTTGGCGATCACATTGAGTTCGGCTCTATCGGTGCTTACAGCCTGAGCGGCAGGACCGACTTCAATGGATTTTACAGCGACGACGTTATTTCGCTCGCTGGTGAGTTCGCCGAACCGCCACAATAGTGGTCAGGGAGCAATGCAGGTACACAGAATCGGGCCATTTGGGGATATACTTGGCCCAAAACTACTGCAACACAAGAAAACAGTACTTGGGGATACCAATGGCGGGATCTACACATAAGGGGCCCTTAACCGGGCACCCCGAATTCGACTCATTAATGGCCGCATATGCTGACGAACTCGATGTCGACAAGGCGGAGGCTATTCGACAACAGATCTGGGACAAATTCGGCTCTGATGGGGCGGTCTTTATCTCGGACATGGCGAGCTTTTCCAGCACCTCGAGAAAGATCGGCGTATGCCATTTTCTCAAGCTGATCTATCGCACTCGGCGGATCATCGGTCCGATCATTAAAGCGAACAATGGCACACTGATGAAATTTGACGCAGACAACAGCTACGCATTTTTTCAGAACACCGACGATGCGATCAGGGCCAGCTTTGACGTCAATGCCGCGATATTCAGCTTGAACGAGGAGTTCGGATTGTCGGAACAAATCTATTTGTCAGTCGGCATTGATTATGGTCGATTGCTGCTGGTTGATGATGCCGACTACTTCGGTGACCCTGTCAACACGTCTTCCAAGCTCGGTGAGGATCTCGCGGTTCGCGCAGAGGTGCTGATTACTGAGCGCGCGATCGAACATTCGAGTTTCCAAATCCCTGAACTCGCTGAACGAATGACTGCTCGCATCTCCGAAATCGAAATCAAATACGTACGCTTGCCAATGACTGAGTTTTCGCCCGTCTTATGACTGATTCTCAAAGCAACCTGTCGGATTTGAGAAAGGTCCTCGAGGTCACGCGAAAACTTGCGGCACCTTTTGATCTCGACACCATGTTGACGGAGGTAGTGAATGCCTCCAGGGACGTTCTCAATGCAGATCGAGGAACGGTGTTTTTGTACGACGAGGCGACTAATGAGCTGGTCGTCCGAGTAGGCACTGACCTCGACCAAATCAGGATTCCCGCGGACAAGGGAATCGTCGGAGAATCGGCGCAATCCAGGGAGTTGATTAACGTACCGGACTGCTACGCAGACGACCGCTTCAATCGCGCTATCGACAAGCAAACCGGCTATAAATCCCGATGCATGCTAACGATTCCGTTGATTGGCTATGAAGACTCCCTGATAGGTGTCTTACAAATTCTCAATAAGAATCACGGCGTATTTGACGACCAGGACGAATACGTGGCTCAGGCGCTGGCTGCGCAAGCAGCGGTAGTCATTCATCGCGCAAAAATCACGGAAGCAATCATCGCCTCAGAACGACTGGACCGAGAGATTTCGGTCGCGCGCGATGTCCAGATCGGGACTTTGCCGAAAGAAATGCCGGTCATTGACGGTTATGAGTTTGGCGGCGCATTTGAACCGACCGATCAGACTGGCGGTGATCTCTACGACTTCGTGCCAATGGGCGAGAAGCGGCTGTTTCTGCTGATGGGAGACGCCACCGGGCATGGAATTGGCCCGGCACTGTCGGCGACGCAGGTGCGCGCAATGCTACGTGTAGCACTGCGACTCGACTCCGGGCTCGATGACGCATTCGTTCACATCAACGATCAGCTCTGTGACGACCTGCCGGACGACCGATTCGTAACAGGTTTTTTCGGAGTCCTCGACGGCAATACGAATACGGTCGATTTTCATTCGGGTGGCCAGGGTCCAATCATGCATTACCACGCGTCTGCCAATACATTCGACTGGCACCCTGCAACGACTTTTCCGCTCGGCTACATGCCACAAACCAATGTGGCGGCACCGTTACGAGCAGAGATGGACCCGGGCGATGTGCTGGGTCTGATCTCGGACGGTATATACGAGTACGAAAATGAGTCCGGTGAGCAATTTGGGCAGCAACGCGTCGCCGAGATCGTCTCAAACTGTGCAGACCTTGGTGCACAGGAACTGGTCAACGAGATATTACGTGCTGTGCGCAGCTTTGGTGGTCTGGCACCGCAGGCCGACGACATCACTATCGTTCTAGCGAAAAGAACGCAAAACTGACGAGCCAACGCATGCAACGAGCATTCGCCAGAAGCAACGAGTCGCTTACCGCACTTTACGAGTTTGCGGAAGATATCCTCGAGGCTGGCGGCGTTGTGGACGCCGCGCGGTTTGCCGTCCACCTCGCGCTCGAAGAATTGTTCGTCAATATGGTCAAATACAACCCCGATACAAAAGGTGACATCGATGTCGAGGTCACCGTCGAAGATCAGGTGACAGTGACCTTAACTGAATATGGCGCAGCTGAATTTGACGTAACGGTTCCAAAAAAAGTCGACACGAACGCATCACTTGAGGAACGCACTCCCGGCGGGCTCGGCGTATACCTAATACAAAATCTCACCGATTCGCTGAATTACGAGTACAGTGACGGCCGAAATAGAGTAATATTTACAAAGGAATCAGGGATTTAGCATGTTTGATATTCAATATGACGCTGAAGGAAAAGTCGTCTGCACCGGGCGTCTGGACGCCGCTCAGTGCGAAAAAGGCCAGGCCTTCATGGACGAAATCGCAGAATCCAGTACGCTGGATTTTTCCCAACTGGAATACATCTCCAGCGCCGGTCTGGGTATACTGCTCAAGACACAAAAAAGACTGGCCGAAAGTGGTGCTGCACTCAGAATCATCAACGTCAACAACCACATATATGACGTGTTCCGCTACTCCGGCTTCCACGCGATATTCGACATAAAAGCAAAATAATAATTAAGTCGATGCGTCACACCAACTTTTCTTCCGGTCGCTTGTATATATGAGTAAGCCAGACGATACGACATTGATCGAACGATGTATCAAAGGTGATCGAAAAGCCTTTGAGACACTTTTGATTCAATATGAGAAACCCGTGTTCAACGCCGCTTACCGGATGCTGAACAACAAGGAGGACGCCAGTGACGTCACCCAGACAGTGTTTCTCAAGGTGTACGAGAACCTTGACAGCTTTGATCCATCGCGTCGTTTCTTTAGTTGGCTGTACAGAATTGCGTTAAACGAGTCGATCAACGTACTCGGCAAGCAGAAAAGACTGGAGCCACTGCAGCATGAACCCGCTGATGATGGCAAAAGTCCTGAACAGGAAGTCGCCAGTGCAGAGCTTTCCGCCGAAATTCAGGCAGCACTGATGACCGTGAAGACGGAATACAGAACCGTCGTTATTTTGAAACATTTTTTGGGGTGCAGTTATATGGAAATCAGCGAAGTGCTTGAAATTCCTGAGAAAACTGTTAAATCACGTCTCTATTCGGCACGCCAGATGCTGAAGGATGCCCTGACCAGAAGTGGCAACTGAGATGGCTATCGAACAAAAATACATTGACCTGATGAATGCCGACATAGACGGCGAGATCGATCAGGCAGACAAGGGCCACCTGGATGAATTTCTCGCGGCAAACGATGAAGCTTGCGCGCTGCGCGCGGAGCTTGAAACCCTTTGCGGCACAATTGATTCGGTCGAGGCGGTCTCTCCTCCTCCTCATATACGGCATGTCATTATGAATGCCGTGAAACCGACTCCCACAAAGACAGAGTCGCCAGGAATCCTGGATATCCTCTTCGCATCACCGGTTCTCAAGTATTCAGCTACATTTGCAGCCGGCGTGTTACTGACTATGAGTATCTTAAGCTCGGATGAAATCTCGCACAGGGCCTTTGATGATGTAACGGGCCTTGTCGGCACAATTTCCGATCCAATCAGCGGCGATATTGTCAATTCAATTTCCGTGGACAATGCAGGGGTTGCGGGCCAGGTTTCTTTAAGACGTGCCGGATCCATGCTCATTCTTGATTTTGACCTGGTCACTAATGGTCCGGTCGAAATTGAAGCCGATTACCGAGATCGATCGATCTGGTTCAACGGATTTGCTCAACTTGAAAGCAGCGGCACGACGATATCGGCGAAATCCGGCAGCGTGACGTTGGGAATGGAAGGAAAACGACGGTACGCCGTCTATTTGCAGAACAGTGGTGAACGTGACGTTACGGTTAACTTGCGTTTTTTAACGGGTGGTGAGGTTTTGCACGAGGCCAGCCTCAAATTCGAACCCGAAGATTAAAGCCCACCAAGGGCTGCGGCCCGATTTTACGGTGGTTACCAACTTTTTCTTAGCTGGGTAGTACTTCCAGATAAGACGAACAGCTAACAGCCCGCATGAGGGCGTAAGGGGATAGAAAATGTCTATTAGCAATAAATCGGTACCGGTAATCGTAATCGGCGTTGTTGCGCTGGCTGCAGTTGCTTATTTCGGGATGAACTACCCACCAGCAGACGGCAGCGATGCCGCCGGCACCGTCGCTCCAGCAGAGCGCTATCGCGCTGATCAGCCTGCCGCCGATGCCATTCAGCTTGGCGACCAGGGCATTCAGGAAGTACTGCAGTCGGACCTGTTCGCGAAATTGGTTGCCGATGACGCTTTCCGCGGTGCCATGTCATCTGAGTCCTTTAGAGGCGCGATGAACAGTGAAGAGCTGCGTGCAGCGTTTTCCAGCGAGTCCTTCCGCGGCGCGATGTCGTCCGAAGCCTTCCGTGGAGCGTTTACGAGCGAAGCCTTCCGCGGCGCGATGTCGTCCGAGGCCTTCCGCGGCGCATTCTCAAGTGAAGCCTTCCGCGGTGCCATGTCATCCGAAGCTTTCCGCGGTGCCATGTCATCTGAAGCCTTCCGCGGCGCCATGTCGTCCGAAGCCTTCCGTGGTGCCTTCGCCAATGAGGATTTCCGGGCCGGTCTGGCCAGCGAAGCCTTCCGCGGTGCCATGTCATCTGAAGCCTTCCGCGGTGGAGCAAGCGCAGAAGCCTTGCGAACAGCCTTCTCCAGTGAAGCATTTCGTGGCTCGGCATCATCTGAAGCCTTCCGCGGTGCTCTGAATAGCGAAGCGCTGCGCGGAGCATTTAGCTCTGAAGCCTTCCGCGGTGCCATCTCGTCTGAGGCCTTCCGCGGTGCCATGTCTTCCGAAGCTTTCCGCGGTGCCATGTC
>Ga0055584_100003304_pt1 | contig 15912 bp, 18 predicted proteins | sample OSDHelmetaG_FD_58716 | JGI IMG/M metagenome (GOLD analysis project Ga0055584, IMG submission 58716) | Pelagic marine sediment microbial communities from the LTER site Helgoland, North Sea, for post-phytoplankton bloom and carbon turnover... | ecosystem: Environmental > Aquatic > Marine >... | reverse complement strand
GCCATCAAATCGATTGATCAATCACATCAACCCAATGTGTTGAGACTAGGGTGCTGCTTTGAATCAGTAAAAAAGCGACCGGCTGGTTGGACCATCAACAAGCTCACTAGATCTGCTCGTACATCCAACTTGAGTAACCGGCATCTAGCATACTTACATGACATGTTACAATCAGCGGCTGACATGTGTGATGAGGATGATACTATATTATACTCAAACATGGATTGTTGTGTAACCCCTGGAATATATCATGACATATTGAACTGCGATCAGCCAGTGATGTTGTTTCATAGAAGAGATGTCAAAGCATCTAACAATTTGTATAAAATATTCACAAGATCGTACGACCTGAAACACACCGGCATCGACGCGGTAGCCATGACCAAATCGACATACATTCAGTTTTACAAACACATGTTACCAGACATGCTGATAGGAGAACCACACTGGGACACGGTGCTCAACAACTTGACAATACAACATCAAATACCGTACACCAGAAACACGACATGCTTGTACCACATTGAACACGACATGTCATGGTATAACACGGACCTTTCACCTGCTGGAAAATACAACAAACAATTGATGCACAACTGTATAGAGTACGAGATGATAAAGGACGAGATGATACAACTAGAATCAGAACAATTGAATGTTATTATTGTTTTACAACATGACAAAAACCCACAAGTTTATGATCTATGTGAGAAGTTGCGAGGACAAGAGACAATTATAATTCAGCCAGTACCGACATCAACTACATCTTGTGTATATCAAGACATCATGTATGTTAACAAGACATTATTGACCTTGAGCGACAAGCAACTACACCTGGATCAAACCAATGCAATTATAAATCTGATCACATTCACAAACCAACATCACAGGTGCATCAATTATTACATTTTCAAACAACATAAAAAAACACTTGAACCAGACCATACTGTAACTTATAATAACTTTGAACCACTTGATGTATATGAAAATATTAACAACCCACTATATGCTCACCTCAACGATCATGGATTAATGGAGGCATGCTAACTAAATAAATTTATGATAGAATTATTCGCACCAAAAATATGTTTCGCCAAAGAGCTCAAAAGCAGCTGGAGCATGAATTTGAACACGGAGTCTGCAAAAATACCCATAACACAACTGGGTAACACATCATGCTTACACTTTGAGCACACCACCGGTGATTGGTGTACCGGGTTGATACCGTTGACCAAGGGATGGGAACCAGCCGATCTTTCCCATTCCAAGCATGTGATATTCCATTATTATGGCGACCCGGGGAATGGATGTACAGTTTGTTTCAAAGACGATAGTGATATCACCTCACCTACAGTGAATGTGAGTAAAATGACACCGGTGGATGATGCTGTGTGTGAAATCAAAATACCAATTGAAACTTTCCTAGACAAATCGAAAAAGAAGAAAAAATTCAATCCTGTTAAAACTAAATTCATACAATTCTCTGGAGGTCCGGATGACAACTTCTACATCTCAGAACTCCGAATCGTGTGACCATGTCGGTGAGACTATCCCTTGGCAAACCCCGGTCATAACAGAAAAGCTCGCGAACGAACAGCTCTCGAATCGAATAGATAGTTATCTAGGTGTACCCTGGGCCACGTTGATAGATTGGTACACACATGGTAATGGAGTGAACAAAAAATCTGCAGAACAAGAACTACAACGCTTGGGCAGATTACCGTTCAAACCAAGAGTGACCGTGTGTCAGCATTACAAATTTCGTACAATATTACCGTTGCTGAAAAAAATTGGATGTCGTGATATATTCACCCCACATGCAACCGACATGGATATTGAAGGTGTGAGAACTCATGCATTCCCACTGTTCGCCCCGGTTGTCCCTGATGTTGTTGAGAAACGTGAGTTGTGGTATAGTTTCGTAGGAGCATACATGTCACACTACATATCTCCCGTCCGGGAAAATATATTTGATGATCTGCACCCACCTGGTACTGTGGTTGTACGCAGAGGTAAATGGCAGTTCAATGCAGAGGTGTATAATGAACAAGTGACTGGCAAAAAAACAGCCGCATTTGAAAGTTATCAAGCAGATCAAAACAAACAATATTACAAGCGCGTGCTACAACAATCACGCTTCTCGTTATGTCCCAGTGGCGCTGGCCCGGCCAGTATTCGAATATACGAGAGTTTAGCATGCGGTGCAATCCCCGTCATATTAGCAGATAGTTTTCGATTACCACATGTCAAAGGAGTTGATTGGAAAGAATGTTGTGTAAATATAAAAGAGAGTGAATATAAAGATATGAGAAATATTTTAAATGACATATCCCCGGGGCAAGAGCAAAAAATGAGACACAATTGCATTCGAGCATACACACATGTATCCGGTGATAACTTTACTAAATGTATCAAAGATTATTATGAGTAAATCACGAGTTTTAATTGTCGCACCTCACGCAGACGATTTTTTGATTGGATGTGGTGGTTACATAACAAAATATAGTTCTAATATTATATACGATATAGTATGCTTAGCCGTAACAGGAAGTACCCCGGATACAAATACACGTTTAGTTGAAGAACAGGGTGCAGTTAAAATGTTAACAGATATGAATATAAGGGTTAATCATAAAGTTTTTCAATCAGGGATAGATACAAAGTTACATACACAGTTTGACAGTTTAATGATGTATATACAACAAACTGTTGATGAACATGAGTATGAAAGAATTTTTATACCATATAAAAACGACTCTCATCAAGACCATCGAACAGTACATGATGTTTGTATAGCTGCATGTCGGTACAAAAAAAATATCATGATGTATGAGACACCATCCTCTATAAATTATCGTTCAAATATGTATATAGAATTGAATGAAGAACAGGCTATGCTTAAACAAAAAATTGCAGCTTGTTACAAATCACAAGTACTAGGCTCAACATGTAAATATAACAAATACCCTTATAGTATACCAGAATATGTCATGACGAAATTGTTACATACTGGTATGCAGACACGTGTTTGCAAATACGCTGAGGGTTACAACGTCTATAGGATGGTATCATAACATGAGAATAGCTATTCATCAACCAGAGCATTTCCCGTACATGGGATTTTTTGATAAAATGCAGTCTGTAGATATATTTGTGATATTGGATAATGTCAAATTCAACCGGCGGAACTTCCAACACCGGAACAAGATCAAGAATCATAGAGGAGAAGACGAATGGTTTGGTATGCAGGTACCTCGCGAGAGTAAGCATCAATTGATAAACCAAGTGACTCCTATCCCCGATGGTAGTTGGAGAGCGGATAATATAAAACACTTGAAGCGTGAGGTTAATGTTGATACAGCAGATATATATAAACATTCAAAATTGATTGATATAAACATGGCGAGTATCAACTGGGCCAGGTGTAAACTTAAAATAACAACACCCATGTTATTAGCTTCAAGTATGGATATTACAGGTAGTAAATCCGACCTGTTGATATCTATTTGCAAATCAATAGACACAGAAGAACATATCACATATGTCAGTGGTTCAGGTGGTCGTAATTATATGGATACAAGTTTGTTTGAACAAAACGGAATAGACATAGCATATCACGAGAGTAATGTACCTAATTACTATTCATGTTTATATAATTTGAAATGAAACCAGATTTTTACACTTGGCCTAACCCAGCGTTCCCATTTCGCTTATACTATGAATCTAATGATTTGAGGGTATTTATTATAGAAAATATTTTTCATAACTACAATTGGCTCAACCAGGTAAAGGAAAACATAAGACCTACAGACTACTTCGTTTCACTCACTGGGTGGTACATAGATGAATATTTCGCGAAAACAAACGCTAGATGTTTAGAAATGCTAGGGTTGAACCCAGAACAATTCATCATATTATTTAACACTATGGAGGAAAAGTTGATATCGGAAAAATATGGACTGTCTGGGGAGATTGTGAATAACAACTGTTGGCTAGATTATAATATTTTTAATATCACTCCGGTAAAAAAACAATACGATGCTGTATATGTAGCTCGCCCTAGTGAAGCGAAGAGACATCACCTAGCTTCCAACATAAAAAGCCTTGCCCTCGCAGCTGGTGGTAACAACCATGGTAATGAAAAAATGTTACTACCAGATTGTAAAAATGATCCCTTTGAATTACTAGACCGTGATGGGATCAATAACCTTATAAACTCGAGCAAGGTTGGGTTAATTTTATCGGAAACAGAAGGTGCGTGTTATGCATCATCTGAATACCTGCTTTGTGGTGTACCAGTGGTATCTACATATAGTAATGGTGGTCGAGATTACTGGTACGATGAGTATAATAGTATCGTTTGTGAACCTACAAACGATAGTGTTGAACATGCTGTACAAGAAGTTATATCAAGAAAAGTAGACCCTCAGCAGATTAGGCAAAATAAAATAAATTTAATGAACCATAACCGGGAACAATTTAAAACAAAGGTATTGTACGAATTGTTTAAATATACAAATCAACACGAAGAAGATATACACAAGCTTTTCGATGACATGTATATAGACAAATTAAAGGTAAGTTCCCGGATAGAGAGTGTTGAGAAATATTTCGATACACCGACCCGGACACATTACGATTTTATTGAGATTGGGACCTGTGACTTTAATACCTTAGCAGAGAGTTCTCCCCCCGGTACAGTGGGATTATCAGTCGAACCTGTAGGTCAATATATAAAAAGTTTACCGGTAACTAAAAATATAACAAAATTACATGGAGCAGTGACACATGATAAAACAACCGATAGTGTATGTGTAACGTATATACCACAAGCTAAAATAAATGAGCTACATCCAGACAAGGGCTGGTTGAAGGGCTGTAACTGTATAGATGGTATACACCCTCTTATAAATAAATATCAATTGTCAGACCATGTCGTGAAAGAAAAAGTACCGTTGTACAATTTCAAGGAATTAATATCAAAATATTATATAAAACAGGTAGATAAAATAAAAATAGATACAGAAGGTCATGATCATATAATCATGCTAGGGGTATTAGAATATATTTCAGATCTAGATGTTGATAGATACCCAAAACATATTCAATTTGAACATCACCCCACAGTATGCCAAGCGGATGCTGATGTTTCACATATTATAAAAAAGCTAATTGATCATGGTTATAAGGCACACCAAAAACAAAACGACTATATATTTATAATATGATAAATGACTGTAAATCAACTAGAGATGAATTTGCTACTCACTTAGAGAGTATACCATTTACTGAAAACTCGGGAGGGATGAATACCTATTCCATGTATTTTGTATACTTGATAGTAAAGCATATATCTCCCACGACTATAATTGAAAGTGGGGTGTGGAAAGGTGGAACAACTTGGTTACTTGAGAAGATATCTCCCTCAAGTAACTTAATATGTATAGACCCGTATATATGCAATTACGGTCCGGAAAATGAGTGGTATTTATACAAGTCCCCTAAGGCTAGATATATACATAAAGATATATTTGATATAAGTTTAGACAATATTCAAAACAAAGAAAGTGTATTAGTATTTTTTGACGACCATCAAGATCATATACCTAGAATAAATCACTGTAAATCACTAGGTTTTAAACATATCATATTAGATGATAACTACAGGTGCAACACTGGTTCTCACCAAACATTACACTGGGCACAATTGAACCCAGATGATTATAATATAGGTTTCGAGGTTAAAAAAGAGATAAACTTAAACAAACTTATACCTGATGATTCATTATTTGACAGTAAAAAACCTACCAATAGTAATGTCACATATATAGAATTAGTATGATGGAGAATGTACATGAATTGAACAATGTATATGTCACCGGTGACCATGGTATAATACTATCTGATACGTTGGAATATATACCACTCCCTGTAAGTTTAAATAAACTAAGATCATACGGTAGACCTTTAGAACAGACACACACATGTATCACAAATACTATACACAAATTACAAGAAACTAACTACACTCTCAACGTGGTGAACGAACCGTGCTGTTACATGAGATCAAATTTCAATATATACCCATTTGGACACCTGTACGACACATTACAATATATGTATGATTTTGATCATGCCGGTTTAAATAAAGTCAGCTGGTTAACCGGCAGGATGACATCACACATCAAACATTTAAAAGAACATTTTAAAATATTTGGTGGTAGTGAATATATAACCACAGAACCTGGGGAAATTTACTATATAAAAAAGCTGTATGTGTCTGCTCATGACACATTTCCGTCCCAGTTTGACCCTAAAAAGACTGGGTGGATTAAAAATAAGTATATTAAATATTATAACCAATATATCACTCCACAACATGAACAACGTTTAGATAATATCTATAAAAATTACAAAAATAGTAATAATTCAAATAGACTAATATTATATTTGCATAGAGATAACGTAACTAGAGGTGTAACAAATATTACAAAAGTTATGAAGTATTTACAAGATGTAAATGCGTTAATAATATCTGGTAAAACACTATCTGACATGTCATTGCCAATGACGATTGGTTTATTCAATCAAGCTGATATATTGATAGGACCTCATGGTAGCATGTTCCGCAACGCTATGTATGTAAACCACCCACGAGATTTAATCTGTCATGAATGGTGCCCGGGCAATCGTAAAGATGTAACAATAATGAATGCGATGAAGTCCTGCGGTGTTGATAACTATACACAGACATTAGTACCCGGTGATGATCAATTCAATATAACCATCCCAATACATCAGATAAAGGAGATAATAAATGATTAGAGGTGAAAGTGTACCGCTATACCGGTTAGGGGACATGGTGCGCTTCAGCCATGACCTAGAGTGGAGGAAAAAAGCTAAAGTTTTACCCGAAGAATGCATAGGTCATCAATATATGAACGATAAAGATACAAACATATCTACCATCGATTGGAATTTATTACGTAGATTAACCACGCTTGTAGAACCACAGTTAGATTTAGTATATCACTTGAGGTTAGGGGATAGGTTGAACATGATAACACCAGAGCAGTATGTTCAGGTGTTATTAAACAATGATTTACCAAATGTATACGATACATGCAACTTGATGTACGGGGTACATCAAAAACCATTGTTACGTTATTCATCAAGTGCAGTTAAAAGGATTGAAAAGTTACATAAGGATTCAGATAATTATGTTGAAGAGTTAATGAGACTAATAGCTCAAAAGACTGGTATGAGTATAAACGTTTTACCACTAGGTACAACAGACTCAGACTTCAAGATATTATGTAATGCAAGGTGTTTGATCCCCGGTATCGGTGGATATGGGTACTTAGCAGGGTGTATCAACAAAAACAAAGTAATATGGGATATTTGCCGCGATATGTTTAACCGTCTAGAAACTCCATGGTCCTGGGTACGGGGTAAGGAGGCGTTAAATCGTATCAAAGAAAGTTATAAACATAAATGAAAAACATATTTTTATGTTTTGCCGGTGGTGACTCAAAATGGTTTACAGCTCAACAAAGAATCGTACAACAAGCAACAGGTTTGAATGTTTTTGACGATGTAGTTGAATGTACTGATATAGATTTAAAAAATGATAAAGAGTTTTGGCCAAAACATAAAGAGTTTATCGAATCACACCCTAAAGGCTTTGGTTTATATATATGGAAACCCTATATACTAAAACAGCAATTAGAGAAATTAAACATAGGAGACACAATAACATATATAGACTCTGGATGTGAAATCGGGACCATGGATCATATAAAATATTTGACAAAATTTTTAAACCAAGATATACATCAACATAAAATTATAGGAACACAAACACAAATAGAATACATGTGGACTTCAAGGGATTTATTTGAATATATGAATATTGACTGGATGTATTTATTAACCAGACAAAGACAAGGTGGTACTAATATGTTTTTAGTTACTGACAAGTTGTATGACTTAGTTGAAGAGTGGTACAATATAAGCTGCAATTATAATTTGTTGACTAACCATAAACCACAAATAAAAAATCACCTAGGATTCAAGGGCCACCGTCATGACCAATCAATATTTAGCCTATTAACAAAAAAATACGGATATACTAGTTGGGAAGAAGGGGCTAATCTAGGCCAATGTATAAAAATCAGACCCCGGAACACTAAACTGGAATACCAAATAAATTATTATAAATAAGCACATGATCAGTCATGAGCATAAATTCATACATGTACATATACACAGAACCGGTGGTACATCTATAGAAAAACACTTCAACCATAAATCATACGATCATCGCGGAATACACAAATATATAGAAGAATATGGTAAGGAGGTATGGGACAATTATTTTACATTTGCCTTCACTAGGAACCCATGGGATCGAATTCTAGGTACCTACCAGTGGAATAGGCAAATCGCCCGCGCTCCTCTCAGAGAGCGATACGGTTTAGATTCAATGTCTTTCAGAGATTTTGTATTTCGATATAAAAAGTTATATAAAAATAACCCACAAGCAAACTCTCACTGCAAGTGGTTAGTTGAAAATAATAAACCTATTGTAGATTATATTGGTAGATTTGAAAATTATCAGAATGACTATGATATTATATGTGACCGGGTCGGTATACTCCGGCATCGACTACCCCATGTAAATAAGACAGATCATAAACACTACACAGAATACTACGACGATGAGACCAAGCAAGTAGTTGCTGACCTATACCAGGACGATATTGAATATTTTGAATATAGCTTTGAAATATAATATACTAAATGTACAATATACTAAATAAATGAAAAATTATCTATTTGTACATATACCTAAAACCGGAGGGACATCTGTAAAGTCTCTTTTACCAGGGTTAACTAGAGGTAAATTTCACCACAACCGGATACCACCTGGTGGTATCAAAGAAGTTATTGAACAAAAGACCGCTCATGATTCGTACAAATTTGCGTTTGTCCGTAATCCCTGGGACCGGCATTTATCTAATTATATACATTTCAAATCCATAACAAAAGGGCATTGGTTATACAAGTACGATCATAGAACCGCGGAAGAGGTACAATCCTTTCCAGATTTCAAACAATTTTGTTTAAATTTTAAAAATAATCATAAAAAATTTCATTTTCAACCACAACATCTATGGGTGTATGATGGTGACAATCTAGAATTAGATTTCGTAGGCAGGTATGAATTATTAGACTACCATTTTGATAGATTATGTAAAAAACTCCGCGATAGAGGTTTTGATGAAATGCGTAATTTGAAACTACCATGTAAGAACAAACACCCTCACGAGCACTACACAAAATATTATGACGATGAAACCATCGCAGCAGTTGTAGAACAATATAAAAAAGATATAGAATTATTTGGTTATGAATTTGGCACCTAGTCATTAAATATGAAATTGCAGACTGTCATTTCCAGCTTCACCACCAAACCAATAAATACGAAAGGTCCAGATTATTCAAAATTTGTCGATATTTTTGTTTCTACTTGGAGATTCTTCCACCCGGATATTGATATTGTACTGTATCATATAAAGTCAGATGACGACCCGGATTATGCATTACAAAGTGTAGATGTAAAAACACAGATAAATGTAATAAATGTAAACAATAATGAACACAAGGCATTGTATTCAACAATGTATAGAATTTTAAAAACTCCGGAGGTAGTCTCCCCCGGGGGAGTCATTGTAATGGATATTGACACGGTACCTTTAAACGGTAAGCTAGACGATTTGCTAGAAAATTACACCGATGATAACATGGTATGTATAAGACCTAAATATCCCGGTGTCTCCGGTCATCAACTCGCTGCATCGCTCAATTTGATCGCTGACCCAAACATATGGTCTAGTTATTTAAATATTGAAAAAGGTTATGACACCCGGGTAGAAATAGACAAGCTACTCAAGGACCCGATATATACATGCAAGAAAAATAAAGATAAAATCTCCTGGTATACAGACCAGTTATTTTTATATCAAAAAAAGATTCAATGGCAGTCGACTGAGTCAAATTTTGTTGAAGATAATAGGATTCCGGAATGTTCAGGATACGAACTAGGGCATACCGACACCCCGGGGAAGTTTGGTTATACAATTATGCACAGAAAGCGAGGTGAAACAACCCAAGACATATATACCAAGCTAGATCATGAACCTCCAGGTAAGTACATCTCTTATCATATACCTAGAAACATTCCTACCCACGAAACACAGAAAATAATTGACTACATAAAAAATCGTCATTAAATATCTAGATATAAGAACATATGAAATATACCTTAAACTACATATGGGTTAACGCGGACGATCTGCATGTGAAAACAGAACAGTGTAGATATATACAATATATAAAAGAGATACATGGTGATACATACATATCAAGAGGTATAACCACCCGGTACTGGACCTGGAATGAATTAGTAGAGATCATTAAAGAATATGATAATAACTTGTACAATTTGTGCTTACAAATCTCACCAGAATATTCAACGTTATTGTCGGACATTGCTAGATTTGTATTACTGTACCATCATCCCGGTGTGTATATAGACTGTGACTTTGTGTTAACTGAACATTTTGACAATTATATCAAAAACATACCCCGGGAGGTAGAGTTTGTAAGCAGAAGTACACACAACGGTAAAAATACAATGGTGAGCGGTTTATACACATCTGTTAAAAACGCATCAACAATTGCATTATTTTTAGAGAGAGTTATTACTAGACTGGAAACCGCTAGACGTAACAAATTAGGAGGTAAAAAGGCACTGAATCATATAGTAACAATAAACTTAAGAGAGATATTTAACACAAACATGGTTGATACGAGTAAATCAAAATATGAACCCTGGCCCGCGGAACCAAATTGTAGAACACCTGTTGAATTTCAAGAGTGTAAAACACCATACGTAAGATATCTAACACCTACTCGCGCAAGCTTTCCGAAGTACAGACACTGGTGCACGTTACCTGACGAAACACCTATATTTTACTAAAATGGAGTGTAATTAATGACATGATACATGACCGTTATAAATGCATATTTGTACATATTATTAAGACAGCGGGGATGTCTATTTGTGAAGCACTTGACATGGGGAGCAAACAATGTCATTACCCGGCTTCTAAAATCCGGACGCACCCTAGATGTGGTGAACATAAATGGGAAAAATATTTCAAGTTTACATTTGTGAGAAACCCATATGACAAGTTAGTGTCACAATATCACTATAACCGAGCGAAATTTGGGCTAACCGACCTCTCTTTTTATGAATATATCAAATATTATAATGAAGGTGGTCAAATTGCAAAATACCCGGTAACTAATCACGAGTATATAGACCTGGATTTAGATTTCATTGGCAGATTTGAAGACTTACAACAAGACATGAACTACATATTCAACCACTGCCGGCTTCCACGTCTCAAAATACCACATCTAAACTCTAGCAAACACGAACATTACACATCATATTATAATAATGAGACCCGTTCTATCGCGACTAAACTATTCGAAAAAGATTTAGAATTATTCGGCTATGAATTTGGTAGCTAGTTTTATGAAAATAATAAAACAACCATTCAATAAAATACGGCGATTGGAGAGCTGAACAGATCTGATTTAAATATGATATACTTGAGAAAGCTTATAGAAAAGGATATTGACAGTTATTACAAGTGGGTAAATAGTCCTGATATTCAGAATAAAACAAGTCGATACAAACCTGTGTCCAGGCAATCACATGAAACTTGGTTTGAAAATATACAAAATGACAGTAGTGTGCATATATTCAGTATCGTAACTACAGATAATGACAAACTTATAGGAACATGTAGAATCACAACAGATATAGATAATATTTCCGGAGAATTACAAATAAAAATAGGTGAATCAAATTTACATAACAAAGGATACGGTACAGCAGCTGTCAAAGAATTGACCAAATATGGTTTTGATGTACTAAATTTGAATTGTGTATATTTATACGTGTACAAAGACAATCACTCAGCCATACACGTCTACAAAAAATGCGGGTACATTGTGAAGAGTCATAGTAAATATAATCGAGTTAAAATGGTAGCGAAACTTCAAAATAATGTGCTAAACAATATTAAATATTCTTATGAACCATTGTAATAATATATTATACCTATTGAGGGTAAAACGATGACTACCCCGCGTGTTGCTGTATGTGTACCATGCAACGGAGAGTCCCACGCGCAGATGCTACCTAGTGTCATGACCAACATGATGTCACAGCAGCTCAAACCTGCAGAGGTTTCAGTCTCAATATCTGGTATAAGTCAAGAAATGTATGATGAAGTTATTGCAAAGTGTCACAGTATCTTGACAGACATACAACTTATAACATGTCATTCAACTCTACCGATATTGGAAGCAAAAAATAGGAATACTGCAGTAGCAAACACGTCTAGTGACATTGACATAATATCGTTCCGGGACGCAGATGATGATTTTAGATCTGATTGGTTGTACAGGACCTCTCAACTGTTACAAGAATATAACGCTGATATGTGTTTAATAGGGTTTGTTTTACCACCTAGACCACACCCACGTCCTGGAGTGACAATAAACAAATGGAGACAGAACGTACCGATCAAAATAATAACCCCTGAGGAAATAAAAAAAATCTGTGGTGAGCGGTTGCATGGGCCCTTACCTATAAACCCGCTAGCTCATGGTTGGAGCACTTTTAAAAGGCATGTGTTTGATAATATAAAGTTTGACGAATCAATGACCTCACGTCGTGGTAGAGGTATAGACTGCAGGTTTGTAAGACAGGTAATCCAAGATCATCCGGTGGTATACACATCGGAGCAATTAGGTGTATACAATATAGAATTATCTAGCTATAAAAACCGGTAAATATTATATAACATATATTAGAAAATATACCCCATTTATAAATATTGAAAAGTGTGTGTCAAAAACATAGCTATAATTGGAACCGGATGGTATGGTCTACACGCAGCTAACAAACTCAAAGCTAGACACAACATAACTTTAATAGATAAGGCTAGTACTATACTATCTGGAGCATCTGGATATAATCAGAATAGATATCATCTAGGTTACCACTACCCGAGAAGTAAATACACGAGAGAAATGTGTATGTTAAACTCCACGCAATTCTACCAAGATTATGGTACCGTCATATCAACGTTCAAGAAAAACTACTACGCAATCTCTGACAAATCCATTATAGATTATGGTACATACCTAGACATATATTCGGATGCTAAATATGATCATAGAATTGTACAGAACACTTTTTTAAATAACATACAAGGAAACATTATCGAGACCTCTGAAAAGGTTATTGATGTTAATGTTGTAAAAAAATATTTCAACAATATGCTAAGTCATAACAATATAACCTTAATACTAGATCATAATATAGAGAAGTACGGTACGTGTGTAAGTCTAGATAAAGATTATGATCTAGTACTTGACTGTACCAATAACCAATTAGGGTTAAATGGTTCGAAAAATAATTACGAACTTACAATATCATTAGTTTATAACCGATTAAACAGGTCTGATAATTTTAACGCATTAACAGTGATGGACGGTCCGTTTTTTTCATTGTACCCTACATCAAATAAAATGGATACATATACACTAACTCATGTAACCTATACCCCATTGTTAAGAACTCAAAGTTTACAAGACATATTAAACTATAATTTAACAGAGAATAAATTAAAAGACATTATTAACAATATAGTACAAGAAGTTAAATTCATATTCCCTGAATTTGAACAGTTCTTTGAGTATAGTAAACATTTTATTTCATTGAAATGTATTAACGAAAACCCAGCCGCTGAAAGGTTATGTAACATCACCACTCCACATAAAAATATTGTATCAGTAAATTGTGGTAAAATTGTCGGAATATATGAATTTGAAAAATATTTAAAAAATGTGCTAAAATTATTCTAAACTATAATTTCAAACTCAATTGATTCAATATATTTGAAGTTTCACAAGCTATTTTGTTGTTATATTTTAAATCAAAGTTTCCATGTATTATATGTTGTAACATAAGTGTAACACTATCATGATCAGCATTATAGTTTAAATTATGTATAGAACTCTTATCATCCGTGGATAATAATATATATTTATTTTTACTGGAATTTAATTTATATATAAACTCAACAGTAACATCACTTACATTAAAGCGCATAGTACAACGATTAGCAGTAATATTTACACTAGTAACTTTAAAATTAGACTCACATCTAACATCTAATATATTTAAAATGATATAAATATCGTGGTATGTTAAATTATATAACATATCCTTTATATCACTAGGGTGTTCTGTAACTATAGTAACAGTATCATTACTTGTATAATTTCTTGCACATAGCTCAACTATAACATTATGATAGACCCACACATCAGAAACATACAATGTACATCTATTGTCATGTAAAACCTTACTAACCTTCCCCGGACATGTATCAACTGGTTTTTCGCATAGTATTGTACCTGAATATCCGGATTTTATTATTTTATGTATAACCGAAATATGTGAATCGGTTGATGAAGCGACAATTATAGTACGATATATATTCAAGTCGTCAGTGCTAGGATCAAACTCACTACCTACTATATTTACATTAGATGTACCGATCAACTGCTGCAATTTCTCGGACAATATACTACCCCAATACCCTTTACCTATTATTAATACTTTCAACACTAATATTTAGCTTGAGTTTCAGTTATTTAAACCTTATAATAATAGTTTAGAAACGGTGATGTACACTAAAAAAATATACATAACTTACATGTGTTGTTCTCGTATGTTTATAGACATATCTGCTTGAATTATGTCTATTTATATATTATATATTTAAGCATGAGTAACACTACATCACAGCATGAGTTTGATAAACGTAAGCGTTTAGTTGAATTGGACCTAATTAAGGAAAAGCTCACCATAGCTAGAAATGTACAGCAGCACAACCATCAGCTGGCTTTGAAAGATATCGAGGTAGATAAACTCAATATAGAAAATGAAATAGAGTCAATCAACTTTGAACTAGCACAACTAGAGTCTGAAAATAATGTCGAACATGCTTTGATTGATCATGTAACCGATAATCAACAACCTCATGAGACTTACCGGAGAGACATGTTGTGGCAGCTTCGACTCATGATGGCGGAAAACACTACCAACTTCAACAGTGAGTCTATAACGTCATACATGGAACATTTTGACTCACACACCGGGCCAGCGTCTCAAATTGATTATTTACAGAACCAGATCAAACCTATAAACAAGAAACATTTACCGGAATCTGTAAGATATTTCAATGCCGCGGCGATACTACCGTACGTACCTACCTCTGATAAAAATCTGCAACAGCAACAACTCGACCATATACAATCGTTCATAGGTAATCGTACATTTGAACATGTTATAATATTTGTACAATCTGAAACAAAACATCAGACTGCCGAGGCCCTAGCTAAATTGTCCAGACCTGACAGATACACTGTTATGAAACATCCAACCGAGCCCAAGCTGGCAACGGTTTTAGAGTTTTGCAAAGAGCAGATTATGTTACAAGATGGAGAAGAATCGCTGTTCGTGTTAGCTGCACCATTGTATCACCCGGATCTTTCCATTGAAATCGTCAAGCAATTCGATCTGACCAATCGATTGATTGTGATCGGTCATGATAAAAACAAATATTGGGAAAATGGTGTTGTGGTGTTTGACAATACATTGCTGAGTAAAAAAATTGACAAAAAAATTAAATTTTTTGATGAAACTGGACTAGAACAGTTTGTGTCGGACATGAAGTCTCAACATGTTGAGTGCTT
>Ga0055584_100003303_pt1 | contig 15916 bp, 10 predicted proteins | sample OSDHelmetaG_FD_58716 | JGI IMG/M metagenome (GOLD analysis project Ga0055584, IMG submission 58716) | Pelagic marine sediment microbial communities from the LTER site Helgoland, North Sea, for post-phytoplankton bloom and carbon turnover... | ecosystem: Environmental > Aquatic > Marine >... | reverse complement strand
ATTAAAGGCGTGAATTATTCAATCAGTTCAGCATGTGCCACAAGCGCACATTGTATCGGTAATGCCTATGAACTCATTCAGATGGGAAAACAGGACATTATTTTTGCCGGTGGTGGAGATGAAGTACATTGGTCAAGCACGATATTGTTCGACAGTATGGGCGCCCTATCTTCAAAATATAATGAAACGCCTGAAATAGCTTCGCGTCCATTCGATGTTGATCGAGATGGATTTGTTATTTCCGGTGGCGGCGGCATTCTGGTTTTAGAAGAACTAGAGCACGCCAGAGCAAGAGGGGCAAAAATTTACGCAGAAGTTGTCGGTTATGGAGCGACCTCCGATGGTATGGATATGGTCAAACCCTCTGGCGAAGGCGCGGCCAGATGTATGCAACAGGCATTAAGCACAACGAATACACCGATTGATCATATCAATGCTCATGCAACCAGCACTCCTGCTGGAGACATTAGCGAATTGTTTGCTATCAAAGAAGTATTCACAGATAAACTACCACTGGTTAGTGCCACCAAGTCAATATCCGGTCATGCATTGGGCGCAGCGGGCGTTAATGAGGCTATTTACTCTTTGATAATGCTGGAGGAAGATTTCGTTTTCGGTACCGCCAACGTAGACAATATGGACGGAAAAGCCGATGGTATACCCATCGTAACTGAACGCATGGATAATGCCGGACTGGAAACCGTGATGTCGAACAGCTTTGGTTTTGGCGGTACTAATGCAACCTTGGTATTTAAGAAAACAATATAAACATTAACAGTTACCAATAATCGGTCCTCGCCCAATTGGTAAATATTAATCCCGTTCTGAGAGCCTCTCATGCAAGGTGATATTTTAATTTCACTTGCTGCTATTGGAGTCCTAGGAATAGCCTGCCAATGGCTGGCCTGGAAGGTACGTCTTCCCTCAATCATGTTCCTGCTTGTTTGTGGCCTGATAGTTGGTCCGATTACAGGCGTCCTTGACCCGGACTTGCTCTTTGATGAACTTCTTTTTCCTCTGGTCTCTCTCTCCGTTGCAGTAATTTTGTTTGAAGGCAGTCTTACTCTGAAAATTGAAGAGATAAGAGGACTTGGTTCTGTTGTACGTAACTTGATTAGTGTTGGCGCATTGATTACCTGGGGCGTTACCGCAGCGGCAACTCACTATCTTTTAGGTTTTGATTTTCAAATTGCATTTTTATTTGGTGCTGTTGTCGTGGTCACCGGCCCAACGGTAATCATCCCAATGCTGCGAACTATTCGACCCAACGCAAATATTTCCAACATTTTGCGTTGGGAAGGGATCGTTATCGACCCTCTCGGCGCACTGCTGGCGGTTCTTGTTTTTGATTTCATCATTTCCAGCCAACAAGAGAATGCGCTAAGTGGCATTCTTTTGATCTTTGGCAATATAGTTCTGATTGGTACCGCTATCGGAGCAATAGCGGCGCTTGCTTTGGGCTTCGTACTTAAACGTCATTTGATTCCAGAATACTTACGCAATGTACTTTCCCTAACGCTTGTCTTTGGCGTCTATGCAATAGCGGATCTTATCGAACATGAATCTGGCTTACTGGCAGTAACAATCATGGGTATGACCCTGGCAAATATGAAAGATCTTGATATCGACGATATTTTGGATTTTAAGGAAAGCCTGAGTGTATTGTTAATTTCCGGCCTGTTTATCGTACTTGCCGCTCGCATAGACATCTATCAATTACTTGCTATTGGATGGCCAGCTTTATGGGTACTGGCTGTGGTAATGTTCATTGCTCGGCCCCTTGCCGTTTTCGTATCAACTATTGGTTCTGAATTAAATTTCAAGGAACGCTTAATGATCGCCTGGATCGGGCCGCGTGGCATTGTCTGTGCCGCTGTAGCTGCCTTATTTGCGATTCGTCTTGAAGAGGCCGGTTACCCTGAAGCAAAACTACTCGTCCCGCTAGCCTTTATGATTATTATCGGTACAGTGCTGATACAAAGCGCAACGTCAAAGTACCTGGCACATTGGTTGGGAGTCAGAGAACCTCCACCCACAGGATTATTAATTATAGGTGCCGGCAATGTCGCCAGAGCCATCGGCAAAGCCCTACAGGACATAGGCTTTAAAGTAATCCTCACTGACAGTAACTGGGAAAATACAAGTCGTGCCCGAATGGAAGGATTGGATGCCTACTATGGAAACCCGATTTCAGAACATGCAGATCGCAACCTTGATTTGGTTGGGATTGGTAGAATGTTAGCGATGTCCGGTCGTGTCAATCACGATATTCTTGCCGCACTTCGATTTAGATCAGAGTTTGGAAGCAATAATGTTTTCGAAGTGGCAACAACGCGCGATCAACTCATTACAGATAAACATAAAATTTCAATACGACATCATGGTGCACAACTTTTCGGAGAAGAGGTAACGCATGGAATATTAGCTACCTGGATTAGAAATGGCGCCAAAATTCGTAGCACACAACTTAGTGAGGAATTCAATTTTGAACACTATTGCGAGCAATATGGTGAGCACTGCATTCCACTTTTTGCTCTTGATACAAAGGAAAGATTACAAATTTTTACCGTTGAAAACGAACTGAAAATCGAGTCTGAATGGACAATAATTAGCCTGGTCAGTAAAGACCATATTGACTAAGCCCCCTGATTTTAATTAAACACCTGTCCTTACAGCCTTATTCAGTCCTAAAAAACGTGATTTCAGTCACGTTTTGAGCACTATTATAATTGCCTATAGTGAAACTGTGAATTTAGTCACAGTAAAGAATCATTTTGATGCCTATTATACTAACCAAGACATCATACCTCCCTTTGATGCTTTGAATGCCCGGTTGCTACTCTACCTCCTCCCCCCTCATTGAGTACTACCGGGCTTCTTTATTTTCCCCGCAAGCATTGAATGTAAGCTTAAATCCATCAAAACATCGCGTATAGAAACTTATATAGCAGGAAAGTATTTAGTATTTTGCGAGACAATAAAAGTCTGATGATTTTTCATCTCAATGTTATTAAATGACATATTTATAATCAATGAACTCTGTTTTATAAAATCATTTTTGCCAATCTAAAGTTCCAATACCAGGTATTTTAAGTTTTATTTTGAAGGGATTAAGACCGAAGTTAAGCCCGAGTAAATTTATTTCAATCCCTTCTTCTTTAGCAAGTGTCAAACCGAATAGTCCAAACAATGAGAATTGATAACCTGTAGCGCTTGGTGCTCTATCAACAATTTTGCTTTTCGTCAGAAAGTCTTTCCCTATAGCAGTCGCCGGTAAATCAAGTTTTAGAGAAGGGACTTGCCTGCCAATTTCAGCAACAAAGCTATTACTATTAGGTCCAGGCCAGATAACATAACGGTATTGATAGTTATATTCAGCAACAGCACTGTAAATTGAAGTAATCGCCTGCTCTGCTTCCATACCTCGTAAATCAACAAGCACGTCCGGAGTATAGCCATACCAGGAACGATCTGGAATATCGGGCTCCGACATGACAACAGGTAATTGATCCCAGCTTCGCCAACCTAAAACCTGATGTACCTGATACATTAATGCTTCTTTTTCTTTAGTTACGATCCAGGTATGAACAGCAAAAATACCGCGCCAGTTAAAAGCTCTTGCTGCGTATACCTGAACCACCGCCTGTTTTTCCGTTAAAGGATCAGGTGCGATACCTGTACTTGAACGATCAGCGGTGCGCCAATCCTGGTTGAATTTTATCGTGCCACTACAAGCAATCAGAACAGGCCCGGAAATTGACAATATAAAAAGCAAGCCAATAAGCTTTAGTCTTTTTTCTAGCACATTTACAAATAAATTAAACTAATGAACTTTTATTTTGATGCGCTAACTAACCAGGTCGCAGACGGAATTCTGGTTTCTCCGTTTTTTTCATATTTGCTTAATATCTGTCGCATGGCGATTGCAACTTCCGTTTTCTTATCATCAGTCGCATCTTTTAGTATTTCTGCGGCAGGCCCCATTTTCATTAGAAAAGATATTGCTTCCTCAGGCTGTCCCATCGGTAAATCAGCATCCACTGGCTGGAGATCTATATTATTAAAACCTGCAGAAGATAAGATGGATGTTAAATGTTCTTTATCAGCCAAAGAAAAAGGTCCTGGTGCAGTTGGATCCGGTTTTTCTGCGTCGACAGGCGGAGGCACAATCTCGAAAGCTGCCTTCGCAGGATCAGCTATCCACGGATTTTCATCCAGGCCTCTCCAGCATAAGAAAATCAATCTGCCTGTGCTTTTTAAAGAAGAATGCAGGTTTTTGAATGCCAAAATAGGATCATCAAAAAACATCACTCCAAAACGTGAGGTAATAATGTCAAAATTATCTGCGCCCAATTCGACAGAAGCTGCATCTCTTTGCTGAAATGAAATGTTGTCTATAGTTTCAGATCGTTTTTGTGCAATCGAAATTATCGGCTCAGATACATCTACGCCTAATACAGAACCTGCCTGGCTCACCATATTTGCTAATTTAATACTCGTTATGCCTCCACCACAGCCAACATCTAATGCATTTTCGCCATTTTGTGCGGCAATTTTTTCAATCAATATCTCACTAAGTGGTTCAATTATAGCCTCAACGATATCAATATTTTCCGCCCATTTATTACCGCCTTCTTCATTCCAATATGATTGTGATTCAGAGTTTTCATCATAGTTTTTCATAGCATGTTCCTTTCTTAGTTATTAACTTTTTTCTTCCAGCAAAGAATACGATTATTCGCTGGCATCTCGTGATCGTTTTGCAAATAGAGTCCAGATGCATTTGCTATTTCTTCCAAATCTTCAAAGTTTCTAATACCACTTTCCGGGTTTCGCTGTTTTAACCAAACATCAAAACGGGCATTACTTTCGCTCGTAAAAGCATTGTTATAGTTGAATGGTCCATATAAAACCAATAGTCCTTCGTCTTCAAGTAATTCACCGACACCAATGACCATCAATTTCACTGCTTCCCAACTCATTATATGCACAGCATTGGCTGAAAACACCGCATCTACTTTATCAATAGGCCATGTAGAATCACAAACATCTAGTGCCAATGGCTCTATTACATTATTCAGGTCCGCCTCACCTAGCCAGGCCAAAATACCTTCGTGATTTTTAATAACATCACTTGTATGCCAGATAAGATGAGGCATTCTTTTCGCAAAATAGACAGCATGTTGCCCAGTGCCACTCCCAACCTCAAGAACGTTTTTACAATTTTTAAAAACCCCTTCTATAACTGAGAAAATTGGTTCCTGATTATTATCACAGGCACTGGAATAAGGTTTATTCATTATCAATAAAATAATCAACTGCTGTACGTAGCTCGCGCACAGCACCAATAAAAGGAAATACTGCTTTGTGTTCGGGATGTGCCTGGTAGGCCGCAAGTGCTTCCTTATTTTCAAATTCGCTATATAGCACAACATCAAAACCAGAAGCGTCCATCCCCAGGTCTATACCGACTTCAAGTGTTATCATTCCTGGTACCAGATTCACCATTGCTTCAAGTTTTTCTTTAACCAAAATAGCGTTCCCTGCCTTATCATTATCTTCGGCATGTTCTTTCAATTTCCACATTACGATATGCTTAATCATTCTCTATCCTCATAAATCTCAATCATTTCACTGTCAAACAATGAATGTACAAGAGTATATTATTGTTTCTCAAAATAGTATCTGAGGGAAATACCCTCTGAATCTACAGCTTTTCCAGCTTCAAATCGAGGCCGATACCGAAGCGCGGACACCGCATGTCTACCACGTCCAATTAGCTTGGTATTATTTAAAGGGTGCGTGCGTATAACCCTGACATTTGTTGGCCAGCCATTACTGGGAACATCAAAAACCACATCAGCGTAAGCAACACTCTCATTCTCATCTTCTTTTATCGGTCCTGCTCGAAATGGTTTTACACGTCTGACCTGTCCAAATATTTTTTCAACAAACAATCTATTTGATTCATTTTCAGTTAAAACCGAATAGGCCTTTGTATAGTTTTTCATGGCATTCCATTTTCTATTCAGAGAAAGGTAATAGTCACCCTGATAAACTATGGCCTGTGCGTATTCAAAAATAGTACTCGGGAGTTCTGCTTCGTATGATTCAATTATTTTTCCCAGAGAACGCTTACCTTTGTGAAAACTTTGTTCGAAATAATATTTTCGCACAGCAATTTCGTTGAGATAAGGGTTTGGTCTCTTATTAGGGATCATAGCTTCTCGAATATCCCTGTGCGACATTCTAAAACTATCTTCCACTTCAAAAGCGATTTGATAATTGGTCATTGCACTTGAGTGTAAAATATCAATTAATGCTGGAGAGGTTCGACTATACTCTTCAGTTAATAGCTTAGATGCCTCGTCGAAAAGATCATCTGCTTTAACCAAATAGGACACTGCTTTACCCGCACTATGATACTCATATGACTGTCGATACCAATTTGCAAGACGCTTTATCATTGATACCAGTCCTTCATCATTTTTAGAATGATTACGTCTGTAAAGCCAAAGCATATATTCCATATTCTTTTCTAAGTCTGACCAATATCCCAGATTCGAATACGTATTCACAAGCAGTTCAACTATTTCAATCTGCACACTATCGTGCACGCCTTCGTTGACTTTGCTTATGTGCAAAGCTCTTTCATATGCTTCAGCAGCTTCAATATAGTTTTCCTGTTGCTGATGGACTTGACCTAATTCAATCAAAATCTCACGAATCGAGGGGTGATAGACGCCATGCTTCGATTCCAGTTCAGATATTGTTTCGTTGTATTCGAATAGAGTGTCCTGCACCTGATACTTTGAGCCTACCTCAATTGCTGTGTTTTCTGCGGAATTAGCTTGGACTTGATACAACAGAATGACTGAAAGTAAGGAATGTTTTAAGATATTTACCATCAAAGAATTATAGTCTGTAATAGCCTAGCTTAAACTCCATTCACGCCAGCCCTGCAACAATGGAAAATACAAAGCCAATTTGACGGGTTTACTCTCCATTTCCTTAAATAAAGTCCCATATTTTTCAAGTTGCGACTGATATCGCTCTTGCTGTTGGTCAAGAAATGCCTCTATATCTTTACCTTCATGTCGACTGGTTTTGTAGTCTATAATCCATCTCACCCCACCAGTATCGATAAAAGTTCTGTCAATGACAACATTTGTGACTTTGCCCTGATAAATACCACTTAGCGCATATTCGTTTTTCACGTCTACATGTTGTTCTGACAAAATCCATTGTCCTCTTTTGTCGACAATAATATTGCAAAGTGCGCGTTCAATTTGAGCGCTTGCATTAGTCAATTCTTTTTCAGATACACCCAGTCTTGTAAGTAACGCTCTATTAGCTTGCTGCAAATTACCGATACTCTGCTCATCCCATGAGTCAAAACCTTGCTCAGCAATTATTTGTAAACAACGATGTACTACTGTTCCTACATGCTTAATTGTCTCTCCTGCCCATTCGTATTCAATGAGAGAGTCTTCTTTTTTATCAGGTTGATAGTTTTCTAATGCGTCCCAGGTAACAGAATTTGGCGCAAGCGGTAAGCGCCATGGATATTTTAGGCGTCTGAGTGATAAATGCATTCTCGAAGGTTCTGATTCTTCCACTTCAGGTTCAGGAACATAATCGGCGAGAGCCTCTTGCATGAATGTGCTTACCACAGGCCAAAGCTGCGTTAATAAACTGTTTTTTCTTGGAGCTAGTAATGAATGCTCTTGCTCGGTACTACGTACTTCTGCTGTTGCTATTAGGTGTAAACTCTTTTTCGCTCTCGTTGCAGCCACGTACAACAGGCGACCCAGCTCAAACGTTTGTTTCTCTTTTTCCAGTCTTCCTAAATAGTTAAAAATAAGCGAATTCTCTTTACCGGACTCTTTAACTGGTGCAAGCAATAAATCCTGATGAGAACCGTGAGGCTTTTCCATCCATCGCAACAGGCTTACTTCATCTATTCCACTTCCACGAGATAAACCTGGCAATATAACGCAGTCAAATTCAAGGCCTTTTGCTTTATGTATGGTCATGATTTGTACAGCATTATCACTGCTAATATCTGCCGTAGCATAGAGTGTTCCAACTTTTTCAATAAAAGCCTCTCTATCCTTTATGTCACAAGCTTCATCAAACTCAGACAATAATTCAAAAAAAGTCTGGCAGTTACTCAGGTCACTTTCATATTGTAGACAGGCTGGACCACCTATTCTCATCCATACAGATTCAACCCATCGGCTCAAGCTTCTACGCCCCTGCTCTTCAAACGCTGTTGAAAATACATCGGCAAGTCCCTGTAGTCGCGTTTTGATGTCTTCATCCAGCACTTCCGTCTGCGATTTGTCTTGTAGAGTCGTCCATAAGCAAATGTTTTTGTTATTAGCGAAAAGTTGTTCTAAATCCTGTAGACGCGCACCGCACCAGGGTGCACGTAATACTGCAAACCAGGAAATACGATCCGCCAGGTGAGTTAAGGCCAAAGTAAGTGCAAGTAGATCCTGTATAGCCGGACATTGTCCCATGTTCTCAATTTCGACGGCCTGGTAGGCCACATTGTTTTCACGGAAACGCAATACTATTTCTTTTAGGTGACTTCGATTTCTGACTAATACAGCAATACTACCCTTCGCATTTCTATGTTTTTCACTTTTTACTATTGCTAATACTTTTTCAGACTCCTTCGCATCGTCACGAGAGACAAGAGGATGAATTTCTACCGGGTCATCTACTGCAGATGTGTGAAAAGGACTTGCTTTAACAAAGCTTACCGCCCCACGACTGATGTCCGCCTGTTCCGGCAATACCTTTTGAAAAGTTTGATTTACCCATTCAACAATACCTGGGTCTGAACGAAAGTTAACAGATATATTCAGCGGAGTTAGTGAAATTTGATTTAAACGTTTTTGCTTCCAGGTATTCAAAAACAAGCCTACTTCAGCTTCACGAAACCTATAAATAGATTGCATTGGATCACCGACAAGAAAAAGACTGTGCTCGTCACCTTCTGACCAACCTGCAGTCAATTTCTCGAGCAGACTATATTGGTTAATCGAAATGTCCTGGAACTCATCAACCAATATATGTTTGATCTGATAGTCGAGTTGCAAAGCAAGATCGGTCGGTCTATCTGCATCGCCAAGTGATTGAATAGCAGCCTGTGTAATTCCGGTAAAATCCATTTGGTTTCGCTCAGCAAATAACAGTCTTAATTGTGCATCGGCAATCACAAGTAACTGGTATAGCGCATCAACTACTTCCCATTCTGCTTCGGTATAAGTTACCGCAGGTAAATATTTTACTTCTGTTAAATGCTCTGCAAGTTTATTCACCTCCGAAAGATTTACTATTAGCGCAGCAAATCGAGTCTTCATTGACTTACGTGCTTCACTTTCCGTCTTATTTGATGATGCAGCTGGAAAACCGAGCTTAACATTTGCAGCTTTCCGCCAATTATCTGTCTGAGTGAATAGAAATGTTGTAATCGCTCTCCACTTCTCCAAATCTTCAGCTGTCTTGCCGGGTAAGTGATGAATATCTAAACAAGTTATAATCGGGGAATCGCTTCTATCTTCGTGTAAATTGCCAGCCGCATAACGCAGAAGGGTCAAAAGCTCCTCTTCTAACTGGTCAGGAATATTTCTAACCGCCCTGTTTAATTCTTCTTCCACCAAATGTCTAAGCCCATCTTCCAGCTCTTCTCGTTGGTGTTGTTTAACAATATGTCGCAGCCATTGATCCCGACGTGCCAACATTGAAGCCAGCATGTTTCTGACACGGGGTAAATCATTGTCTAAGTGCTTTAACAAGATCGCTATTGCTTCTGACCAATGCTCATCGGTTTCCAGTTCTGCAAGAGTATTCACGGCTGCCAATTGATAGAGCTCACGTGCATCTTCCAGTGTCTCTGGCTGAGCGCCGAACCTGGCCAAAATTGGCATTTGTCGAGTGAGTGAGGCGGTCAGTGAATCAATTGTTTGAATACGCAGTCGACCAGGGTTATCAAAAAGCTGCCAATTATTTACTTTATCTTGTTGTATGACAGACTCTGCCAAGGCATGTGTGATTTCCGCTGCGGCATCTGCGGGTGCGTCCCCGCGAAAAACTTCTTCCAAGGCATTTATGATGCGGCTTCGCATTTCCGTAGCTGCTTTTCGGGTAAAAGTAATTGCAACAACCTCTTCCGGGGAATTCACAAGTCCCAACATAACTAAGTAACGTTGGATCAGAAGCTCTGTTTTACCGGAACCAGCAGGCGCCTGAACAATAAAAGACCTATGCGGTTCAAGCGCCTCTTGTCTTTGCTGACTATCAACTAAATTAATCATCATGATGTCCTGACATAGAATCAAAACCCAGTTCTGAATCAGCTTTTTCATAGATTCTGCAAAACGCATGTAAATCACAATAGCGACATGTATTAACGTTCTTTGGCTCAACATCAGCCTTGCCCCTACGGAAGTCATCGGCCAACTGAGTCATTACTTTTTCCCATTTTTTCAACACACCCTGCCAATTTTCAAAATTATCTACATGCTTTGTTTGCATAATATTTTTTACTGCGGGAAACAAATTATCCCCATCTGCAAGACCAACAAAGCTGGATTCCCCCCGTTTTACTATCGCAAACACAATCGCAGCTAACTCTGCTTTGCTGGTGATCGCATAAAGCGGTAACTGTGGTTCATTTGGTCTATCATCAAACCAGTCGTTTGCAGAAGCCTTACCCGTTTTATAGTCAATAATAATCTCTCGTCCGTCCTCAAGCTTATCTATACGGTCTATACGTGTATGCAGCTCAATATTGGCAAACTCGAAATTGTGTTTTAATTCGCACGCCTTTACTTCAAAACTCTGCCTCTTTTTTTCCAGTTCCAGCCATTCTTCAACCAGCGCAATCAATCGTCTTTTTTCAATCGACATAAACCTGTCAGTAAGAGTAAGCGGTCTTTGCTTATGAGAAGCGGTCAGCACTGCATCTATGCTCTCTTCGATACTTAGCTTTGCTTCAGCTTCTGATAAGTTCATTAATGCCGAATGTCCACTTACTTTCGTCCAGAACTGTTGCATAACATCATGTAACAAGGAACCGCGTTCCATCGCGTCCAAACCGATGTCCGCATTCTTTAAAGTGCGCGCACGAATTCGATGTCGGGCAAAGGCTCTGAAGGCACACGCAGCCTGGTCCTTGAAAAGACCAGTGCCACCTCTGACTCTTTGCCCTGTTTCTATTTCCGGGGCAACATCATCTAATTCATAATCGAAGGATGCAGACTCAAATATTATTTTTTGGAAGGAGATAGCCCTTCCTACCTGAAAATCTGTGCTTTTCTCTATATATTCTTTCAGTAAAGGGCTTGGTCTTAGTTGACGTTCCTTCTCATTTTGCGGATAACTGACTACGATTTCCGTAGCTGACTTGATCAAATTATCGGTTAACTGGCGTGCATGATGTAAATGACTTTCTGATGAACCAAACGGAAGCTTGTGCTCTCGTTGTAATGCGAGTGGTATAAAAGGGTTCGGTTCAAGCGGTCCGGGCCAGATATCTTCATGCAAGCCCATAATCCAGAGATGCTCAAATTGCATTGCAGCGGCGCCAGCAGTTCCCATTACCTGCACAGGAACTTCTTCAGTTTCGGGTTGAAAACTGAATGCAGAGGCTAGTTGACGTAACTGTGCCAGCGCCGATCGATAACTTTGCCTTGTATTTACAATATCCAAAGAGATAAAACGCATCAACAAATCTTGCCAGGCTTGTATAGTCTGATATTCAGTACTATTCAGTGCCCGATCACCGGGCCAGTTAAAGAGGGTCAGCAATTGTGAAAAACTTTGCGCCCATTCTCGAGCAGACTGTTTGGCAGGGAATTGTTCAAATGTTTCCTGCCATTTTATTATCTGCTGAATAAAACTGTCGCAACGACTGTGTACAGGTAAAAGACTGTTGATATATATCAATGTACTAATTGATAGATAGGTTTCACCATTTTCCCGTAGCAGTGCATCGAGTGCAGCCCGTTTGCTCTTCTCGTCACCTGCATCTTGTAAAAAAGGTGAACGCAACAATACGCCCAATTCTTTAATTGCCAGAGGCTGCTCAACCAGGGCCAATATTGAAAAAGCCGCTGCAATTATGGAAAAACTGTTTAATCCCTGTCCCAACGAAATACTATAGGGCCTGGATGACAACTCAGATGCAGATAAAATATCTTCTGCCATCAAGACATCATCAAAATTTGATGAAATCTTTGTTCTTAGTTTTTCCAAATTTGGTACCACAACACCAACTTTACCGCAGCGCTTTGATTCCAGTAATTGTTTTGCCCAATTAGCAACTGCGTTGACTTCATCTTCTGTGTCTTCAAAACTTGAAACCTGCAGCGTTCTGTTATTGTTTTCAAATGGGAGAAGTTTCACCTCGCTCCCAGATTCTGAGAGTACGTGCAGAAAAGAGCGTTGTTGTGGGTGAATATTTTCAAAACCAAGCAAAGCAACTTTTTGTTTCTGTTGTAGTGGCTTATGTGTCAAACGCTGCGTCAATATGTCTGCAAGACGAACCTCATCGATCCAATTTTCAGTTTCACATATTTTTTCAAATGAATGTGCCCAGCTTTGAAATGCACGCACGTCATGACTAATAAATATATCTTTTGGGTAAAGGGGTAATTGCCATTGATGTGTTAAATCCCAAGCCTGTATTGCCCGTCGTGCAACACTTTGTGGTTGCAGTATGTCTCTACTATAATCTGAGTTTTTTACTATATTGAGCCAGACACTCTGTTGCTGCCATGCTGTCAAACGAAGCAGGGCAATATCATCATAAACCGAATAATCATCCCAAAACCGATGAAGCCACGCATGCCACGGTATTATATCCGGGCTTTCCCAAACACTTTTTCCAGAATCTAACTGCAATGCAGCATATTCATTATTGAGATAACGACTCAGACGCATAGTCGGTGTCAGCAAGCTGTAACCTTGTTCTAATAGAAGTATGATTTCCTTATTCATTAATATTTCATTATCAATTTATTGAATTCTAGACTTTCAGAAGTTGGAACTTAAGTTGGATTCGCCGATATAGTCTATGTTAGCCTCTGTCACTGAAAAAATTAATAACTATCATCAATATTTCAGGATTATTCATGCAAACTCAAAATAAATACGTTCATGAAGATGCAGAGCCAGTTTGTCAGCTCGTAGAAGCAGAGATTTATGTGCCAAACCTGAAAGAGGACGTTTGCTCAGGTTTGCTAGAAAAACCTTACTCCTTACAGCCAAAATACTTTTATGACGAGCGTGGTTCTCAACTATTCGACCAAATTTGCGACACACCTGAATACTACCCTACTCGTGTTGAAGATCGATTATTAGCGGACAATGCTGTAAATATCATTTCAGAAACAATGCCATCTCAGATTATCGAACTGGGCAGTGGCACTTCAAGAAAAACACGCCGTTTATTCGATGCCTGCGAGAATTTGTCACACCTATGTAGTTACGCACCATTTGATGTATGTGAACCTATGTTAGTTCAAACAGCAGTTGATCTGAATAATGAATATGATTGGCTGAACATCTCGCCATTACTGGGTGACTACCATGCAGGTTTAGGTAATCTTCCTATGAATTATGATAAAAACTTGTTTGTTTTCCTGGGTAGCACAATAGGCAATTTTGAAGCCGATGAGGCCAGAACATTCATCCAGGATTTACGCGACAAAATGTCCAGCGGTGATTACTTCCTCATAGGTGCGGATCGTGTAAAAAATGTTGACGTACTTAACGCTGCTTATAACGATGTTCAGGGGCTTACCGCTGAATTTAACTTAAATGTATTGCGTGTGCTTAACCGGGAACTTGACGCTAACTTTGATTTGAATAACTTTCAGCATCAAGCGCATTATAATTCCCAACATGGCCGAATCGAAATGCATCTTAATTCTCTCATTGCTCAAGAAATAAGTTTTAAATCTCTGCGAAAGTCTTTCAAACTTGAGCAAGGAGAAAGTATTCTTACTGAGCTGAGTCACAAATACCAATTTGAAGAAATAGAATCACTGTTGCTAGACCATCAATTTGAAGTAGTTAAACATTATCAACCAGAGAATAAATACTTTTCACTGCTATTAACACAAGCGATATAGTTTTCTATTTCAGAAGGGTCAATTTTTGTCTTTCTGCAAGACCAGGCTTATCAATATAAGGATTTCGGTTTCCTTGTAAACGCTCTATTAAGTCATTCCGTGTACTTTCCTGTTTACTGGGTGGGTCAATTTTATTCCATACTTTAAATAGAACCAATTCCCTCTTATTAAACGGAATATTATAGTATGTATGCATATAAAGCATCGCTCTGGCAATATTTCCTCTGGCTATCTGACGAGGTTCGAATACACCAGCCTTCCATTCAAGATCACAGTCATTAAATCGCCAATCCTCTCCCGTAATCAAACCGAATTTAGAGTTATTCCTATAGGTGATTACAGATTGAGATACAGGATACATATTGTGTAGATCTGCTTCCATCCGAATAAACTTTTTATTTGCAGACTCTCTGCACTGCATACGATTCTTACAAGCTGCGTGTTTGGTCATTCTGGCGGTTGGGAATATATGCTCAATACCAACAAGTAAGCCATCTGGGGTTTTTTTCTCAATACTAAATTTATATCCGCAATACAGAGACCAACCACCTCCCGGATATAACTTGCGCCAAAACTTATCAGTGGAAATTAGATCGAAATCAGTACTGGTATCAGCTTTGACGCTGACCATGTGAATAGCGCAAAGAAACAAAATAAGCACTGCTCGGCAGATACCGATGAAAAATCTTTTCATAAATCTACTGTGGAGTTAATTGATCAGGCAACTTACGGCTTTTTGAAAAATCATTCCACATCTTTACCGGTAAGAACTTCACGAAAAAAGGAAGGCGCGTTAGCATTACGCTGCATTTCGCCTGATTTAAGACGTCTCACATAGTCTTTATAAGCAGCCATGGCCTTGTACCCAAAGAACAAAGTAATTGGCACATTTGCCCAAAGCATCAGACCATTACCGAGACCCGAAAAATTATCCAGATCCTGTGGTGTCTCAATAAAACCAAGCGTTGCCACTACAACCAATAAACAGAGAATATAACGATAGGTTTGTACCGATCGTTCACTAAACATATATACGATTCCCTGCTCACCGTAATAACTCCACGAAATCATCGTCGAAATTGCAAACAACCAGGATGCGAGTGTCACAAGCCATTTACCCAAACCTGGTAGTGCACTATCAAAAGCTTTGGCTGTGAGAGTAGCGCCCGGGTAGGTCGCATAAACTCCTGAGTCTTTCAACGTTGGTTCACTATCCATGCTAATTTGTGAAAATTCAATTGCGACGGAGCCATCATCTCGCTGAGTTAATTCACCATCCAATCTATGCAAATCATTGCCAGTGTTTGGATTCTCTTCTCCGTTCAAAATAACAAAGACTTTTTCACCAATTCTCCATTCTGAACCATCGCTTTTGTCTGGTGCAAAACTGGGTTCAACACTCCAGATACCAGCACCGACTTCCTCAATGGCTGGTGTTTGTGAAAATTCAGCCTCACCACTTCTTTCCCACAATCCCGATGACAAGATCACCATCGCCGTAAAAGTACAAACTACTATCGTGTCTATGAAGGGTTCAAGCCCGCCGACGATACCTTCTCGAACAGGTTCATCCGTTTTCGCTGCGGAATGAGCAATAGGCGAGGAACCTGCTCCAGCTTCTGATGAGAACAAAGCGCGACGCATGCCAATCATGATGGCATAACCTACGGTTCCACCAATAAATGCACCGCTCGCCTCTTGTGGATTAAAAGCAGAAACAATAATGAGTTTAAATAACCCTGGAATGGCTTCCCAGTTAACTGCCA